>OGJY01000877.1_pt1 | contig 39557 bp, 32 predicted proteins | sample 1572231 | NCBI WGS metagenome assembly OGJY01 (sample SAMEA2582121, study PRJEB24529) | metagenome | biome: Human gut stool | place: China | collected 2011
AGCACGAGGCCCACCTCGGGATGGTCGCCCATTATTTTGATACGGCGGCCATGGATGAAAAGCGGGAGGGTGTAGCCGGCGGGGATGACGCTGAACTCGCGACCTTCCTGGCGCAGGAAAGGGTCGTTGTGGATACTTACTTCGTTGGGCGCCGGCGTGTTGCGGTGGTAGGGAGTGACCTCCACCGGGAACCAGTCGGCCAGCTGGTTGAGACGGGGTGAGGGACGGAGCTTGATGCGGATGGAATGTTGCTCGCGGTTGAACTTTTCGTACTCGGTTTTGAAGCGGCCATTGACGGTTAACTCCGTACGGCCCAGTCCGAAGTCGACGTTGAAACCGTCCTCGATGGCGCCGTAGATTTCTTCCATCATAGTACGGAAGGAGGCGACGAGCGTCCCGTGCGAATAGGAAGAGCGATTCTTCACTGCCCGTTCGGCGATGTCGTCAATATTCAGCGTGTAGTGAAGGGGGAGGGTTCCTTTGTAGAACGGAGGTTGTCCGGGCAACTGGCTTTTGGTCAGGTTGACGAACAGTTTGCCGGGTTTAACGGTCATCTGCGATTTAGGGAGTTCCTTATCCATGACTAGTGTGATTTTAAAGTTTAAGTAACAAAGATAGACATTATGTATAAACAATATCTCAAACAGGCCTGGCAATTAATGAAGCAGAACCGCTTCTACAGCGCCGTCTATATCATCGGAACGGGACTGGCTATCTCGATGGTGATGGTGATGGCCATCGCCTACCATATCCGTACGGCCAACATGGCACCGGAGGTGAACCGTGACCGCACGCTTTACCTCAATCGCCTGCAATACGCAAGGGGGCAGGGCACCAGCGACTTCTTCTTCGGAACCCGTACCGTCCGCGAATGCCTTTACCCGCTGACTTCGGCTGAGGTCGTTGCCGTTGCCACCGACCCTACCCTCACAGTCATGTTGCTTGGCGACAGCTATATCGACCTCCCGGGCGGAGGCAATCCCCTGAAGGTGTCGATGATGGCTACCAACGACGGCTTCTGGCAACTCTTCCGCTTCCGTTTCCTCGAGGGGAAGGGATACGATGGGGCCGATTTCACGTCGGGGATCAGCAAGGCGGTGATCTCCGTCACGACGGCCAAGAAGCTGTTCGGTGAAACGAATGTAACAGGCCGTCCCTTCCTGCTCAACGATACGGAATATACCGTGAGCGGCGTTGTGGCCGACGTGTCGGGTATCACTCCTTCGGTCTGTGCCGATATCTGGATACCGTATACCACGCTCGCCGCCTTCGACGAGACAGGGAAAGGTGAGCGGGATGTCTCCATCGGCTTCCTTTGCGCTTATATCCTGCCCCGCGACGGTGTCACCCAAAAGGAGATGGCCGACGAGCTGGATGAGAATATACGCCGCTATAACTCCACCCTGAGCGACGGGAAGATCGTACTGACCGCCCCGCTCGACTCCCACGGCGAGCATATCGTGCGCCAGTTTATCATGGGCAATATCGGGGCGAATGTAGATAATAGAGGTGAAGTGCGCTTCATTTACACCGCGCTTGGCCTGCTCGTCTTCCTCTTCCTGCTTATTCCCGCACTTAATTTGTCGGGGCTGAATGCCTCACACATGCACGACCGCATCCCCGAGCTGGGTGTACGGCAGGCTTTCGGGGCACGCAAGGCGGGGCTTTTCCTGCAAGTCCTGGTAGAGAATATGGTGTTGATGCTGCCTGGCGGCGTGATGGGGCTTGTTTTCTCTTATATCCTGGTGATGCTTTTCAAGAAGCTGCTGCTTGCTTCGGGGATAGTCTCCCTCTTGATGGGTAGCACAGATATGGCGTTGACACCGGGGATGATGATCAACCTGCCGGTCTTCTTCTATGCTTTCCTGGTCTGCCTGGTACTGAATATCCTCTCGTCGATGATACCCGTCTGGCGTGCCGTCCGTGTAAATATAACAGATGCCCTGAACAGTTAATAAATGAATGCTATGCTGAAACATATCCTTAAACTTATCTGGACTCAGCGCCGTAACAACGTGTGGGTCTTTATCGAACTGCTGCTCGTCTTCGTTCTCCTCTGGCGTTCGCTCGACAGCTTGCTGATGCAGGGCATCACGGCTTTCCAGCCTGAAGGCGTCTCTGTGGAAAATGTATATAAGGTAACACTGGCCTTGCGCCCTTCTACCAGCTCATCCTATATTACTTATGAGCAGGGAAGCAACGAGCCGGGTACCAACCTGATGCGTATAGTGGATCGCTTGCGTGAACATCCCGATGTCGAGTCGGTCGCCATCAGCGATACTTATTCTTTACCTTTTACCTATTCCAATAATCACCGTTCGCTCTTCAATGACTCGATCGGCAAGCAATCGCTGGTCTATACCGTTGCGCCCGATTACTTCCGCGTGTTCAATATCCATACTGCCGACGGACAAGACCCCGAACGCCTGGCGAAGCAGCTTCCCGAAGGACTCGTTATCACCCAAACACTGGCTACCAATATTTTGGGTGGTGAAGAAGCTGTTGGCCGGAAGGTAACCTACGAGAAGGGCGACTCTACCTTCAAGCGTGTCTCTGCCGTCACCGCTCCCCTGAAGAAGAAGGGAGTCGACCAACCGAATGACGCTTATTTCGAGTACCTGAAAGAGTCGGACCTATACCGTATGCCTGAAAAGGAGGTGACCTCCCTTGCGATCTGCTTCCGTACCCGCCCCGGCGTGGAAGGATCTGCCGACTATGCCGCCCGCTTCAAGAAGCAGATGAAGCAGCCGCTCTCGGCAGGTAACTTCTGGCTGGCCGATGTGCAGTACTACAGCGACATCCGCGCCAGCTTCCTCGACAACTCGATGGAGATGAATGGTCGGCGCCTGACGTTGGCGATTAACCTCTTCTTCCTTGTCAACGTCTTCCTGGCCGTGATCGGTACCTTCTGGTTCCGTATCAGTCGCCGCCGCGGAGAGCTGGGCTTGCGTATGGCTGTAGGCTCCACCCGCCGCGAACTGCATCGCCTGGTGATCGGGGAGGGATTGCTGATCCTTACCCTCGTCGCTATCCCGGCCTTGCTGCTCTGCTTCAACCTGGCTTACCTCGACTTCCTGAGCACGGATGTGATGCCGGTAACGGCGCTTCGCCTCCTCGCTGTCAGCCTGCTGACCTGGGGCATACTGGCGGCTACCATCATGCTTGCTGTCTGGTATCCCGCTCGCAAAGCAGCCCACCTCGAACCGGCGGAAGCTCTCCATTACGAATAACCCATCCGGGAAGGGTGGTTCGCGAACCGCCCTTCCCGGATGGCCTGACAAATAGAATATCATCGAATATAAACAACGACAACAAATATGTATAAACAGTATCTCAAACAAGCCCTGGCCATGCTGAAGGAGAACAAGCTCCTGAGCCTGATCTCCATCCTGGGAACGGCACTGGCCATCTGTATGATCATGGTAATGGTCATCACGTACCAGATGCGGGTGAAGAACTATTCCCCCGAAGACAACCGCGACCGCACGATGTATGTGCGTTGGGGCGGCCGTGACTTCAACGGTAACAATCACGGTAACGGTTACCTCTCGCTCCGTACCATCAAGGAATGTCTGATCCCGATGAAAACACCCGAGGCTGTTTCCTTCTTCTCTCCCTGCCGCAGCCAGCTGGCTTCATTGCCGGGCGGAAAGGAAAAGAAAGACTGTCTGATGTTGTTTACTGATGACGTATTCTGGAAGGTCTTCAACTTCGACTTCATTTCCGGTAGTCCCTATACGCAGGAAGAAGTGGCTTCGGGTATCAAAAAGGCGGTCATCACCGAGACGATGGCACGCCGCCTGTATGGTACGACCGATGCCACAGGCAAGACTGTCATGATCAGTTACAAACCCTATACCGTTAGCGGCGTGGTGAAAGACGTCTCCGTCATTGCCCGGACGGCTTATGCCGAGGCCTGGCTGCCATACTCTTCCGTCGACGGGGATATGCTGGAGGATGATACCTGGGCGGAAAGTATCACCGGCTGGTTCCATGCCGTGATCCTGGCCCGCTCGCCTGCCGACTTCGATGCGATCCGTACGGAGATGAACAACCTGCTGGCGGGTTACAACAGCTCGCTGAAGGAGTATAAACTGTCTCTCTATAACCAACCCGATACCCAGCTGGAACTGGTGATAAAAGGCGTGGGAGCCATCGGCCCCGACAAGACGAAGACGATCTTGCAGTATGTGCTTGTGATCGTTATCCTGCTGCTGGTTCCTGCTATCAACCTCTCCGGCATGACCCTCTCGCAGATGCGCAACCGTCTTTCCGAGATCGGTATCCGCAAGGCGTTTGGGGCAACGAAGGGAAGGCTGCTCGTGCAGATCCTCTCGGAGAATATGTTCCTAACCCTACTGGGGGGAGTGGGCGGACTGTTGCTGTCTTATGTCGCCATCTTCCTGATGCGTACCTGGCTGTTGAGTGGCAGCTTTGGGTCGATCTCTTCCGTGTTCGGGGGGACGCCGCAGCTGTCGGTGTCTGAATTGCTGAACCCGGTGATCTTCCTCTACGCTTTCCTGTTCTGTCTGGTGCTCAACCTGCTGTCGGCGGGCATACCGGCTTACCGGATGTCGCGGAAGAATGTCATAGATGCGTTGAATGAATACTAATCCTTAAAACACGAAGAAGATGATTAAACATATACTTAAACTGATATGGAACCAGCGGAAGAGCAATAGCTGGTTATTGGGGGAGTTGCTGCTGGTGTTTGTCTGCCTGTGGTATATCGTCGACTACTTCCTGGTTGTCCTGTATACCTTCAATGCCCCGGTAGGCTTTGAGCTGGATCATACCTACAACTTCCAGTTCAACGCCCGTGAAGAAGGGGCGGAGGGATATGTAACGGCCGCCGAACATCCCTCTTCCGTAGGGGAAGATCTGTGGGAGGCAATGGACAGGATACGTCGTATGCCCGGGGTGGAGGCTGTCTCCTTCTCCCGGTTCGGTACTCCGTATAATACGATGGACAACTATATGGCTTTGCGTTCCGATACCACCGGTTCCGAAGCGGTGTCCTGCCGCCTTTATTTCGTATCGCCCGACTATTTCGATATCTACCGCATCCTTCCGGCAGCGGGAAGTAAAGCCGGTTTAAAAGAGGGGCTTGCCGCTCGTACCGCCGTCATTACGGAAGATGTGGCCGAACGCCTGTTCCCCGGCCAGGATGCCGTCGGGAAGACCGTCTACACCGGCAACGATAACCAGACACTGACGATCGGTGCTGTGAGCCGGACAGGCCGTGGCTCGGAATTTAATAAGGTAAGGCCCCAGATATTTATCTATCAGGGTGAAGCGGATGTGAAAGCATTCGGTGCGAATATGTTACCGTGGGCGGAAGTCTCCGTCCGTGTAAAGCCGGATGCCGACAAGGACTTTGCGGAAACTTTTATGGCGCAGAAAAGCGACCAGGTGGAACTGGGTAACCTGTATCTTCAGAATATAACCCCTTTGTCGAATATCAGGGAGGATGCCCTTCGGGAGGGTAAAAGCGATATGAAGACCCGCACGTTCATCCTGTTCTTTCTCCTGCTGAATATCTTTCTGGGAATAGTCGGTACTTTCTGGTTCCGTACCCGCCAGCGACAGGGAGAGATGGGGCTGCGTATGGCTTTGGGGTCTACCCGTAGCCAGTTGCGCATGGCCATACTGGGTGAAGGAGTGATGCTCCTGACCCTTGTGCTTATTCCGGCTTCGCTGATCTGTCTGAATATCGCGTTGACAGACCTGACAAGCACTGGGCTTCTGGGAAATACGGCAGGGCGTTTCATCATCGGGATCCTTTTTTCCTATCTGCTGATTGTCGGGATGATCATTGCCGGTATCTGGTATCCGGCTAACGAAGCGGCCAGCCTCGAACCGGCGGAAGCTTTACATTATGAATAGTGGTAGTTCACACATATAGATTTAAAAATAGTAAGACCCGGATCTGTAGTGATACACGTCCGGGTCATTTGTTTTATCCAGTCTGTCGTCTGTCAGAAGTTCATCGAAGCATAAATACCGAAATGCTTGTCGCTGGCAACCGGACTGATCGTCAGGTTATGCTTTTTGGCAAACGGGCGGGTGAAGATATAAGCACTTCCGGCACCCAGTGCGGCTCCGGCAGCTACATCCCACCAGTCGTGCTTCTTGGCATACGTGCGGCTCCATCCTACGTAGGTGGCTACGGCATAAGCCGGTATACCCCATTTCCAACCATAACGGCGTTGTATAAAGGCTGCTCCGGTGAAGGAGACGGAGGTGTGCATGGAAGGGAACGAATGGTTATCGCTGCCGTCGGGACGTTCTTTCTTTACGATATACTTTAATGCATAGGTCATACCCAGGGTCGTTACGCCTGCAAATACTCCCTGTTTCAATCCCTGCCAGTCCTGCAAGGCCAGTATGGTTGCCAGGCTGGCGGCCGGTGTTACAAAGGCCAGCACATCGCCGGAGGTACGTACCGCCTTGCGGCTTCCGCTGATCTTTACTTCCTGTGCATGGGTAGTAAGGCAGGCGACAAAAGCCATAAGGACGATAAGAATGTGTTTAATCGGTTTCATGTTCCTTTTATTACTGATGTTGTTGATAGGAACGGCGTTTACCAGAACTTATTGTTTTCGGCGCTGTATTCAAAACCGGCAATTGCCAGTTTATGTACAAGCATATCCTTGTCCACATCCATCTTGTTGCATAGTTCATCAAGGGATGCATATCGGTCGCGCAGTTTCATGTTGACTACGCTGAAAAGCATCATCGGGTCTTCGGGAAGTTTCATTGTTGTGAATAATTAATGATTAATAATGAATAATGAGTTATCGAAATAACTATGTTTGAACCTGTTTTGTTTAAAACGTTCGTAATATCAGAATAAAGCAGCCAACCTGGGTAAGAAGATGATCCCGCCTACGATAGCAGCCGCAATAGCCATGATTAATACGGCTCCTGCGGCCAGGTCTTTGGTGCGTTTGATGGCTTCGCTGTATTCGGGCGAAACGAAGTCGGCTATCGCTTCCAACGCCGAGTTGACTGCTTCGGCCGCCAGCACGGCGCCGATCACGATCACTACGGCGATCCATTCCATCTGCGAAATACCCAATAGGAAACCTGCCGCGATCACGCAGACGGCCGCAAAGCAATGTATCCATGCGTTATGCTCTTTCGTGACCAGCAAGCGTATGCCGTTGAAAGCATACCGGAAACTACGCAGCCGTTTGCGGAAAGTAAAACCATCATTCTTCATATTCCAATCGGTTGAAGCCACAAAGATAGGTAAATTAATTAAAACCCGTTCATTGGAACCAGTACAGTCGGTATCAATAGCAGGAATCCGATGATCACCATCACCAGGATAAACTTCCAGGCCCAGCCGAACCATTTGTCGTAAGGGATGCGGCTGACTCCGAGTACCGCGATCAGTACGCCGGAGGTCGGAGTGATCAGGTTTGTAAAGCCGTCTCCGAACTGGAAGGCCATGACCGTTGCCTGCTTGGACAATCCGATCAGGTCGGAGAAAGGCGCCATGATTGGCATCGTCAGCGCGGCTTTCGCACTGCCCGAAGGAATCACCAGATTGATCAGTGTCTGGATAACGTACATCATGCCGACGGTAGCCACCTGTCCGAGTCCTTCCATCCCTTTGGCCAGGTTGAACAGGATCGTATCGATGATCTTCCCGTCCTGCAGGATCACGATAATACCGCCTGCCAGTCCGACAACCAGGGCGGCACTCATAATATCCTTGCATCCGTCGAGGAAGAGTTTGACTAGTTCGTTCGGTGTACGGTTATTGGCTATTCCGGCTGCAATCCCCAGGACAAAGAACAGCGTCGCGATCTCCATGATATACCAACCGTAGCCCATCACCCCCGTAATGAGGTAAAAGATTGTAAAGAACAATAGGTTCAGTATGTACAGGTGAACCGTTTTCCTCAGAGCAACAACCGAGGTCAGAATAAAAGCGACAGTGAGGATCGGCATCAAAGGTAATCCTTCAATTATGTTGTTGCCTATCCGTAAGGTCGTCAGCGGATAATAAATGGCGAAGACAATCTGTGCTGCCGTCAATAAGGCGAAACTTACCCAGGCAGCCTTCGGGGTATGATAGGTAACATCCAACGATGTGTTGTTGTGCAGGTCGCGCCAGTACTGGTCTTCTTCGTAAACAGGAGATAGCTTCGGGTTCTTCTTCACTTTGGCCGCATACCTTAATATCCATGTGAACCCGATGATATTGATTACGAACCAGCAGAAGATGCGGTATTCTATCCCCGAGAAAAGCGGAATACCCGCCAGCCCCTGTGCTATGCCGATCGTGAACGGGTTGAGTATCGCCCCGGCAAAGCCCAGTCCGGCGGCAACGAACACCATACAGACTCCTGTGATCGAGTCGTACCCCATCGAGATCGCCATCGGAACCAATACCAGGCAGAAGGCGATCGTCTCTTCACTCATACCGAACACGGCCCCGAATATGCTGAACAAAAGCATAATGGAGGTGAGCAGGAAATTCTCCACCCCGATCTTCCGTATCAAGGGATTGCTTTCCATCTTCCGTGCTTTCCGCAGGAAGCTGACGGTGCCGATATCGAACGCTTTGCTGTCGTTCACAATCCAGAATGCCCCGCCGATGATCAGGATAAAGACGATAATATCCGCTTTGTCTACAAAGCCTTTGTAGAAAGCGGAGAACACTTGCCAGGTCTGCGGAACACGGTCTACTGTTTCGTAGACGACCGTTTTCTGTCCCATGTCGTCGATACTTTCCATGTACTGTCCGCCGGGGATTATCCAGGTGAGGGCGGCACAAAAGAGGATGATGTAAAATATAATAACGTAAGTGTGAGGTATCTGTCTTTTCTTCATAATTCTTATTCTGTATCTGTTTCTTCTTCGATTTCTGTCAACGGCCCCAGTTCGGGGATGATGGCGCGGGCTTCGCGGTCGCTCAGGCTATCCACGTCTTTCAGTTTGCGTTGGATGGCACGGGTGCGGGTACCCAGCACCTCTTCGATCTGGCCGCTGGCCGTTTGCAGGTTCTTCTGTGCTTTTTCGAGCATGCCGCCTACCTTCTCGAACTCTTTCTTTACGGCACCGAGTATTGTCCATACCTCGCCCGAATGCTTTTGTATGGCCAGGGTACGGAAGCCCATTTGCAGGCTGTTCAGGATGGCGGCCAGCGTTGTAGGGCCTGTCACCACCACTTTATAGGTACGCTGCAATTCTTCTAATAGGGCGGAACGACGTACCACCTCAGCGTAGATCCCTTCGAATGGGAGGAACATGATTCCAAAATCGGTTGTAGCGGGCGGGTCCAGGTATTTGTCGGATATGTCTTTCGCCATTTTCTTGATGGTCGTTTCCAGTAGCTTGCCGGCAGCGTCGATAGCCTGCGGGTCGGCATTGTCGTAAGCATCCAGTAGCTGTTCGTAGATGTCTTTGGGGAACTTGGCATCGATCGGGAGGTACACGTATTCGCGCATATTGTCGCGCCCCGGCAGCTTGACGGCAAACTCGACAACGGCATCCGATCCTTTGCGGGTATGGAAATTTGCTTCGTATTGTTCCGGTGCAAGTATCTGTTCGAGCAGCATGCTTAGTTGTATTTCCCCGATATTTCCCCGTGTCTTGACATTGCTCAGTACCCGTTTCAGTCCGCCTACATCCTGTGCGAGCGTCTGCATTTCCCCGAGTCCTTTCTGTACGCTCTCCAATTGTTCGGTCACGAGGCGGAAGGATTGTCCGATTCGGTCGTTCAGTGTCTTTTGTAGTTTCTCATCTACGGTGACGCGGATATCTTCCAGTCGCTTTTCCGTATTGGCAATCAGCAGTCGCTGCTGTTCGTCGAGGTTGGCGAACTTTTCCCGTTGCAGGTTATTGAAAGAAGCGATACCCCGGTCGAAAGCCTCACGGAACTCGCTCATGGAACGGGTCAGTTCTTCCCGGTTGTCGCGGGCAACGATACGCCCTTCTTCCCGATTGAGCCTGAAATCCTCCCGGAAGTTTTTCTCGATGCGTTCGAACGAACGTTGCATTTCGTCCAGCAGGCGTTTCAGTTCGTTTTGTGTATCGGAAGTGTCCTTTTGGGGACGGAATAAGATTTGTAAAATAATAATGATAAGAAGTCCGCAAATAATAAACCAATCCATGTCTTTTTAATTTGGGTCAAAGATAGAAAATAAAACTGTGATATATCAGAGAAATAGGATAGGCCGACTACTTAAATTTATTCCGAAAGTCCGTAGGAGACATCCCGACGTTTCTTTTAAAGAATTGTCCGAAAGCGGATTGATCGGAGAAGTTAAGTTCGTTAGCAATCTGTTGGGTTGAGAGATCTGTAGAGAGTAGCATCTTTTTAGCATTCCCTGAAATGATATAGTCTATACATTGCTTGGGGGTCATGTGGAAACTCTCTTGGCAGAGTTTGTACAGATAGCGACTCGTTATGTTTAATTTCTCCGCATAATATTCAATGTTGCGATGATAGAGATGCTGTTCAATGCATAAACAGTAAAATTTATCTAAAAGCAGGCTTTTGTGATCTAATGGAAATGACATTCGATTCTCAATATGCTTATGAGTCTGCTCATAAATTTCAAAAATATAACTAGTTACCAAGTGAATTAATATCTTATTTTTATAGGAATGCTCTTGTCTTTCGTAAAGACAACACAACTGCCTGAATATTAAATCCAGCAACTCTACACCCTCTTTCGTATATAAATCCGGCGCACTGAACGGCATTACCTCAATGGCACGTCCGTCGAGCGTGGGATATATCTCATTAAAAAAGTTGGATGAAAAACGTAGTGCCGTGATTGAAAAGTCATCACTGCACTCCAAAAACTTTAACATCACTCCATCGGATAACAGGAAGTTTGTATCGGCAACAAATCGGTGTTCGTTCGAATTGATAAGGATTCTCGCTTCCCCCTCTGTACATTTTATAATTAAGACTTCAAACCCAAAGAACACTTTGCCTGGTAAATCAGACCCTTTCATGTGTTCCAACTTGAAATTATAATCAGGTTCAGCTATCCTTTGCTGTATCATTGTATCATTATTAAATCACAAAGATAACAATAGTTCCGAAATCATACAATAGTGTTCGTTTTCCAACTGAATTAAGAACTTTTATGGCGGTAACTTTGCCGCCATAAAAGTTGGAATTAATAATTTCTAAAAATAACAATCATGAAAATGTATCAAATTACGTTGGTGACAATCGCAATGGTTCTGGTTTCATGTGGAAGGAACGGGCATAACGAAAGTGAAAATCAACAATTCGACTTGATGGAGATAAAACCACGAAACATCACGTTGAGAAACACCTATTCTGCCTCTATTCGTGGTCAGCAGGATATTCGTATTATTCCACGAGTCGATGGGTATCTGACTGACGTTTTGATCCGGGAAGGTGAGAGAGTCCGTAAGGGGCAAACACTTTTCATTATCGACCAGGTCTCTTATAAAGCCGCATTACAAGCAGCAAAGGCAAATGTGGCGGTCAGCGAAGCGGGTGTAGCCAATGCAGAACTAATCTATGGCAGTAAAAAAGCTTTGTTTGACAAAAAGGTCGTATCTGCCTTTGATCTGGTGTCAGCGGAGAATATGTTGAAAACGGCGAAAGCAAATTTTCTATTGGCTAAGTCACAGGAAGATGCAGCGAAAAACAATCTATCGTTTACAGTCATTGAAAGTCCATCCGATGGTGTTGTGGGTAAAATCCCTTATCGCAAAGGTGATTACGTCGGTCCAGGTATTAAAGAAGGATTGACTATCGTTGCAGATAACTCACAGATGTATGTCTATTTTTCAATGACTGAACGGCAAATCCTCGATTTACATAAAAAGTATTTCGATATTGAAAGAGCAATTGAGCAGATGCCGGATGTTACGCTGAAGTTAAGTGATAATTCTATTTACACTCATAGTGGAAAGATAGAGAGTATCAGTGGTGTAGTCGATGCCGGCACCGGAACGGCAAGTGTAAGAGCCTCGTTCCCCAATAAAGAGGGAGTTTTGCTAAGTGGCGGAGCTGGTAGCGTTGTTGTTCCATACTATTATAATAAAGCGATTATCATCCCGCAAGAAGCCACCTTTGAAATTCTTAACAAGACCTATGTTTATAAAGTCGTGGATGGTGTCGCTGTTTCGACCATTGTCGATGTAGAACAAATCAGCAATGGGAAGGAGTATATCGTTACAAAAGGTATATCGGCAGGCGATACGATCATTGCGGATGGTGCAGGGTTGATCCGTGAGGGAGCAAAAGTTACCAATACAGAAAATAAGAGAACATTATGAATATCAGAATATTTATCGACCGCCCTTTGCTGTCGGGAGTTATCTCCGTATTTATTGTGATCGTCGGGGTTATTTCACTGCTGACATTACCCGTTGAAAAGTATCCCGATATTGCTCCGCCAACTATTTATGTGACCGCTACCTATCCAGGGGCGAGTGCCGAAGCACTTCAGAAAAGCGTAGTAGCTCCGCTTGAAGAGGCGATTAACGGTGTGGAAAATATGATTTATATGACTTCATCGGCATCAAACAGCGGACTTGCCGAAATTTATGTCTATTTCGCACAGGGAACAAATGCGGATATGGCAGCTGTGAACGTTCAGAACCGGGTGTCGCAAGCCAACGGTCTGATTCCTGCGGAGGTACTTCAAATTGGTGTTACTACCATGAAGCAACAGCCGGGTATCTTGCGAACCGTAGCCCTCGAAAGCCCCGGTGGAACGTATGACGAACCGTTCTTGGCGAACTACTTTATCAACTCTCTCAAGCCGGAACTGCTGCGTATTACCGGTGTGGGCAATGTGCAGGTATTCGGAGCACCGTATAGTTTGCGGATTTGGCTTAAACCTGAACTGATGGCGCAATATAAAGTTGTTCCGTCCGATATATCCGCCATGCTCAAAGAACAAAATATCGAGGCATCGGTGGGGGCATTGGGAGAAAGCTCCAAAAATGTATTTCAATATACGCTGCGTTATACAGGACGAAAGACCGAAGTGGCACAGTTTGAAAATATGGTTTTGAAAACGCTTCCGGACGGTGAGGAGGTGCGATTAAAAGATGTTGCCGATGTCGAGTTAGGGCAAAGCGAATATAACTTTACCAATACCATCAACAGCCATCCCGGAACTATGGCGATGATTACGCAGGTTGCAGGTTCTAATGCCACACAGATTAATAACCAAATTGATGAATTGTTTGACGGGCTGAAAAAGACGTTACCCAAGGATATTGAAATTGTCACTTTTGAGAATACAAATGATTTTCTCTTTGCCTCGATCAATGAAGTCGTGGTCTCTTTGATTATTGCTATTGTATTGGTCTTATTGGTTGTCTATTTCTTTTTGCAGGATTTTAGGGCGACACTTATCCCTACAATTGGAATTATAGTTTCTCTCATCGGCACTTTTGCTTTTGTGAGTATTGCAGGGTTCTCTCTCAACCTGCTGACACTCTTTGCTTTGGTATTGGTGATCGGTACGGTGGTGGACAACTCTATCGTGGTCGTTGAAGCGGTACAAGCTCGTTTCGACTCCGGATATAAGTCTGCTTATCAGGCTAGTGTAGATGCAATGAAAGGACTTACGGCAGCCTTGTTCACCACGACTCTTGTGTTTATGGTGATTTTTATCCCTGTATCGTTCATCGGTGGTACAAGTGGCGAGTTTTACAAACAGTTTGGGCTGACAATGGCTGTCTCTGTGGGGATTTCGTTTATCAGTGCACTTACGCTTAGTCCGGCATTGTGTGCATTCATTCTACGTCCGAATCCGGAAGAGGGACAAGGCAGCTCCTTTGCCCGGAAAGTAAGAACTGCATATCATACGTCATTTAACGCATTGATGAAAAGATATACAGGTGCAGCAATGCTGTTTATACGTAAGAAATGGTTGGTTGGAGCAAGTATTGCTTTAACTACCGTATTACTTGTCGTGCTGATGAATACTACCAAAGCCGGATTTATCCCCAACGAAGATACCGGAATTATCTATGTGGATATCAGCACGCCTGCGGGATACTCGCTTGCCAAGACGGACGAGGTGTTGGATCAGATCGTCGACCGGGTAGATGACATTGAGGCCATCCAGAGTGTTGCCAAGGTCGGTGGTTACGGATTGTTGTCGGGAACGGGTGTAAATAAGGGAACGCTGTTTATTCAGCTCAAAAACTGGGATGACCGAAAAGGAACAGAAAACAGTGTGGAGGCTGTTATAGAAGAGGTTTATAACCGTACCGCATCAATCAAATCGGCAAAGGTTTATGCTCTTGCCCCCGGTATGATTCCCGGATATGGCAATGGCGGTGGTTTTGAATTCAGCATTCAGAACCGAGGTAGCGCTGATATAGCAACATTTTACAAAGTGGCTCAGGATTACTTGGCGAAGCTTCGTGAACGCAGCGAGATTTCGGAGGCTTATACCTCTTATAATATTAACTATCCTCAATTCTCGGTGGATGTGGATGCTTCTAAATGTAAGCGGATGGGGATCTCGCCAGCCGATGTATTGAGTGAGCTGGGAGCTTACTATGGTGGAGCTTATGTATCGAACTTTAATAAGTTCTCCAAGGTCTATCGGGTAATGATACAAGCAAAACCCGAACTGAGGGATGATATGCAAAGTCTCGACAATATATTTATCCGTTCGGGTGAAGAGATGGTTCCCGTCAGCCAGTTTGTGACAATCAACAAAGAGTACAGGCCCATGTCGCTCAGCCGTTTCAATATGTACGACAACATTGCCGTGAATGGTAATTTTGCCGCCGGGTATAGTTCGGGTGAGGCGATCAAAGCTATTCGTGAGGTTGCCGCCAAGGAACTGCCCGTCGGTTATTCGGTCGATTTTAGCGGACTCACCCAGGAACAAAGCAAGGGGGGAAATAATACGACGATCATTTTTGTGATCTGTATCGTCTTTGTTTATCTGGTGATGGTTGCCCTTTACGAGAGTTTATTTATTCCGTTGGCGGTAATCCTCTCCGTACCGTTTGGACTGTTCGGCTGTTTTCTCTGTGCAAAACTCTTCGGAATAGAGAACAACATCTATCTGCAAGTCGGGCTGATTATGCTTATCGGGCTTTTGGCAAAGACCGCAATTCTACTCACGGAATATGCCACACAATGCCGTCAGGCAGGAATGTCGCTCAAACAATCGGCATTTTTTGCGGCAAAGATGCGTTTGCGTCCTATTCTGATGACCTCTCTGACGATGGTATTCGGTATGTTTCCGCTGGTGTTCGCTTCGGGAGTGGGGGCAAACGGAAGTCAGACCATCGGGGTAGGGTCTGTTGGCGGTATGTTGATCGGTACGTTCGGGTTGCTGTTTATTGTTCCGGCTTTGTTTGTCATTTTTCAGGCATTGCAGGAAAAGTTCAAACCGATTGTATTCAAAGAGTCGGGCGATCCGCTGATTTTGAATGAACTAAAATTAATTAACGAGAAAAACAACAAATAATGAAACGTATATTTTTCGCATTGGTCACACTAATGATGGTATGTAGTTGCTCGGTATATAAAACATTCAAATCACCGGAGCCGAAAACTGCCAATTTGTGTGGTGAAAACAGAACCACTCAAGACTCTTGGGCGAATCAGCCGGCATGGAAAGAAGTTTTTGCAGACAGTCTGTTGCAGCAATTGATCGAAAAGGGGCTTATGGCTAATACTGATTTACAGGTTGCCCGGCTCAATATAGAACAAGCCGAAGCCAGGCTATTAGCATCAAGGCTTGCCTATTTACCCTCCTTTGCGGTTACACCCGAAGGAAGCATCTCAAAGGGGAGAGATGGAGAAACGGTTAAAAGTTATACTCTTCCCTTGACGATGCAATGGGAGGTCGATGTGTTCGGCAAGCTCCGAAACAGCAAGCTGCGAGCTCGTGCCCAGTTGCTTCAGAGCAGTGAGTACACGCAAATGATACAAGTACAGTTGATAGCTTCGATTGCAAATAATTACTATACACTGCTCATGCTTGATGAACAGCTTCGAATAACCCGCCAAAGCATTCAGAATCAAAAAGAGAACCTGGAAGTTATCATTGCGATGAAAGAGGCGGGTATGCAAACCGAAGCAGCGGTGAATCAGGCTTCCGCAGATTATTACAACGTAATGTATTCAGAGAAAGAGCTTATGAAACAAATACGTCTGGTGGAGAATTGTATAGCGTTGCTGATAAACGAAACACCGCATACAATAGCCCGTGTCTCGATCAATGAAATTATGGCTGTAAATGTTGACTATACAGTCCCTATATCACTTCTTGCATTAGCCAATCGGCCGGATGTGAAGCAGGCTGAATATGTCTTGGAAAGTAGTTTTTATGGCGTAAATATAGCTCGTTCATCATTCTATCCATCTATCTCATTAGGTGGAAGCACTGGATGGACGAATGATTTGGGGGGAATCGCCAATCCAGGCAGTATATTGCTTTCAGCCATTGGTTCGTTGACACAACCGTTGTTTAATAAAGGAGTGAATCGGGCGAATCTGAAAATTGCAAAAGCCCGATACGAGCAATCATTGCTCCAATTTGAAAAAACTCTTTTGGTGGCAGGTTCCGAGGTCAATGATGCATTGATCGCCTGCCAGAGCAGTATGGAGAAGATAACTATGCGGCAACAGCAACTCGAGTCAAGCCTCAAAGCATACGAAAACAGTCAGGATTTAATGCAGCATAGTTCTAGAACCTATTTGGAGGTACTGGTTGCCCAAAGTGCATCGCTTCAATCCCAATTAATGCTTGTCGCCGATTGCTTTGAGGGCATACAAGGGCAAATCAATTTGTACAAAGCATTGGGTGGCGGAGCAAACGAATTGAGATAGAAAAATAGTGTTCTTACCAAGTGCTTAAAAAGAGTTAAAAGAAAGAACATTATTCTTTAACTTTTGTTTTAGTGATACAAAGCAGCTTATATTTGTGAGCCGCTTGTAACGTAAAACATAAAATACTACAAAGATGGCAAAGATAACATTTAAAGGTAACGCCGTAAATACAAATGGTTCATTACCGGCAGTAGGAGCAGAGGCTCCGGATTTCAAAGGAGTAAAAAGTGACTTGTCTGAATTGTCTCTGAAAGAGCTGAAAGGGAAGAATGTTGTGATCAATGTATTCCCCAGTCTGGATACAGCCGTATGTGCTGCATCAGTGAGACGCTTTAATAAAGAAGCTGCTTCTTTACCCAACACTGTGGTTTTAGCCGTATCGAAAGATTTACCTTTTGCACATGGACGCTTCTGTACTACGGAAGGTATCGATAAAGTGATTACACTTTCTGCATTCCGCTGTTCATGTTTTGAAGATAAGTACGGGATGCTGATGGTTGACGGTCCGTTGAAAGGCTTATTGGCCCGTGGCGTGATAGTTGTCGATCAATCAGGAAAGGTCGTTTATGAGGAACTTGTTTCCGAGATCACGAACGAACCGAATTATGAAGCAGCAATTGCTTCATTAAAAAACTAAGTAGATTATTGTTTTTCATTGGTTAAAGTTAAGGGTTAGTGTAGAAGGCTGTCGGATGTGAATCCCGCAGCCTTCGTTTTTTAGTTTTTGATAATCCGGATTTTATTCGTATACTTGCAAACAAATTAATTCATCCTTATGTGTTCAATAACTTCTAAATCAGGTTTTGCTTACTTTGTGTAACGGAAGATAAGAGCTTTCTTATCTTTTGAGCCTTCGTTTTTTACTCCCGGCAGTCTGTCGGGGATCGACTTTCTATACATATTTTATTTTAATTAAAAGAAGTTATGAATAACTGGAAAAGAGTATTCGCTATTATATGGACCGGTCAGTTCTTCTCTATCCTGACCAGTTCGATCGTTAATTTTGCAATCATCCTATGGCTTAGTTTCGAAACAAAATCGGCTGAGGTACTGGCTTTTGCCGCTATTGCCGCCATGCTTCCGCAGTCGGTGCTCGGATTGTTTACCGGAATATTTATCGACCGTTGGAAGAGGAAGCGCGTTATGATTATGGCCGATAGCTTTATCGCTTTCTGTACCTTGATCCTCGCGGTCTTGTTCTATCTGGATGTAGCGAAGCTCGGACACGTTTATATCCTGCTGGCTCTGCGTTCGGTCGGTTCGGCTTTTCACATGCCGGCTATGCAGGCCTCCGTCCCTTTGCTGGCGCCCAAATCGGAGTTGATCCGTATAGCCGGTATTAACCAGATCATCCAATCAGCCTGTAATATTGCCGGGCCGGCATTGGCTGCTCTTTTTATCTCTTTTATGGAGATGACGAATATCCTGTTGCTGGACGTGATCGGGGCGGCACTGGCGTGTACTTCGCTTCTATTTGTAAAGATACCTGATCCTGAAAATGCGGAAAAGACGCAGAAAGTTCAATTGCTGAAAGAGGCAAAGGAAGCCTTGACGGAAGTGCGTGCACAAAGCGGATTGTCGTGGTTGTTTATTTTGTCCATCATTGCCACCTTTTTTATTATGCCGGTCAGTGTGTTGTTTCCTTTGATGACACTGGATCACTATTCGGGGAATGCCTATCAGATCAGTCTGGTCGAAGCGGCCTGGGGTATTGGTGCTTTGCTAGGTGGTGCTTTTCTGGGAATCAAGAAGTTTAAGCTAAATGAGATCTCATTGATAAACTGGATGTATCTTCTGCTGGGGCTGACTTTCGGCCTGTCCGGTGTTCTGCCTGTTTCGGGGTATCCTCTGTTCGTCGGGTTGACTGCCATCGGTGGTATCTCGGGGTCACTTTATATGGCTTCCTTTACAACGGTGGTACAGACGCGTATTAATCCGGTAGTGATGGGGCGGGTGTTTTCTTTTTACATGAGCATCAACCTGTTGCCTTCGATGATCGGATTGTTGAGTACCGGTTTTCTGGCAGATAATATAGGGATAGGGAATACGTTTATTATTGGTGGGGCACTAGTCGGTATAATCGGGGTAATTTCGTTTTTTATACCGTCGATAAGAGAATTGAGAGATAGCTTTATGAAGTGATCCTATACCGAAAAGTGACGAATAAAATACTTATTGTCAAATTATGATTGTTTAAGTGCGATAAAAGAGCATTATTTGTCTCAATAATGACATAGTTCTGGTAGAACTAATTTATATTGATGCCACAAATATAATGTATTTTTTATTATAAATAGTTTATTAACACAATAAATTTAATAACAATCAGCTTGTTAAGTTTATTGTGTTAATAAGTCGTTGTAAAAATAAGTTAATCAGCAAATATTCCAATTACTTTTTTCTTATAGTCTATCTTATTGTATTTCTGTGTTTTACAACACGATTGCTTGCATGAGTTCTACCAGAACTATGTTGTTGGTAGTTTAAATCCTTAGAGAAGTGAGAATCTGAATGCCATGAAACATCTGAATCTATAAAATGGTGACTTTCACCTCCTTGGATCTTATTCATATAGTTACTAGTATTATTATTAAACAAAAAGCAATTGTTATGTTGAAAATCGCAAGACCAGTCAGCCTTATGCTATTATCTGCTGCATTGTACTCCGGGGGAGTGTATGCATCCGATAATACGGCTATTCCCAAAGTTGACATTTCTCAGCAACAAAAAAGTTTGAAAGGAACAGTTAGTGACGATTTCGGCCCTGTTGCCGGCGCTTCTGTTATTGTGAAAGGAACGACGAACGGGACAGTTACCGATATGGATGGTAACTTTGTTCTGGATGTCAGGAACGGAGATGTGATCCAGATATCTTTTATCGGTTATCTGACTCAGGAGATTAAGTATACGGGGCAGCCTTCGTTAAAAGTTAGTTTGGCTGAAGATACGCAGAAACTGGACGAAGTGGTAGTCGTGGGGTATGGTACCCAGCAGAAAGCTAATCTTTCGGGAGCTGTTGCATCCGTAGCAAGTGAGGAATTGACTAACCGTCCCATTTCGAATGTTTCATCCGGTTTGCAGGGATTGATGCCGGGTGTGACGATTACAGCAGGTGAAGGCCGTCCGGGACAGGATGGCAGTAATATCCGTATTCGTGGTGTAGGAACCCTGAACAACGCTTCCCCTTATATCTTGATAGACGGTGTCGAAAGTGGTTCGATGGATAGTATCGACCCTAACGATATCGAAAGTATTTCAGTTTTGAAGGATGCTTCGTCTGCCGCAATTTATGGCTCGAAAGCTTCTAACGGTGTAATTTTGATAACGACCAAACGTGGTAAATCTGGTGCTCCCCGTATTTCTTATAACGGATATGTCGGCGTTTCGAGTCCTACGGCCGTGATCGACCGTGTGAGTTCGGCTGAATATGCCATGCTTTATAACCGGATCGATGATAATAACGGACAACCTCACCGGTATAGTGATGAGGATATCCGGCTGTTTCAGGATGGCTCCGACCCGTACGGACATCCGAATACCGATTGGAACGACGCTGCATACCGGACAGGCGTATTGCATAAACATAATGTGAATGTCAGTGGGGGAACAGAAAATACGAAATATATGGCTTCCGTCGGTTACCTGGGACAGACCGGTATCCTTCCTAACTCGGAACGTAAGCAGTTTAACGGCCGTACGAACCTGGATATGAATATCACCAAGAAGCTGACGGTTCGTTTGAACATGGCTTATATCAAGAACGACTACAAAGACCCGAACTCGAATTATGGCGGCGGTTGGTCCGACCAGATCATACGTCAGTTAAATATTCTGAGTCCGATGATTCCTGTATATAATGAAGACGGTACTTATGGGGCAACAAACGACGGTAACCCCATTGCCTGGCTGGATTCAGGGCAGACTGTCGATAAATATAATCAAAATTTTACCGGAGTGCTTGCCGTCGACTATCAGATTATAGATGGTTTGAAAGCCACCCTGTCAGGCTCGTATGTGAATGACGATCAGCATTTCAAAGCTTTTGTCAAAAAGCTGGCTGAGGACCCGGCGCAGGCAAACCGTCCGAACAGTCTTGAAGAACGGTTTACGAACTGGACTCGCTACAACTTCGATGCTTTATTGAATTACGACAAAACATTCGGCAAACACGGACTGAAAGTAATGTTAGGCTACCACACCGAACAATACGATGTACGTTACAATAATATGTATCGCGAAAACTTTCCGAATAATGAACTGGACGATATGAATGCAGGTGCTACGGCAACTCAGACTAACTCTGGCTTTACCCGCGAACTGGCTATGCTTTCGTATTTTGGTCGTGTAAATTACGACTATGCCGGTAAATATTTATTGGAAGCCAACTTCCGTTCCGATGCTTCTTCTCGTTTTGCTCCCGGACACCGTTGGGGATATTTCCCTTCTTTCTCCGGTGCATGGCGTATCAGCGAAGAAAACTTCATGGAAAATACCAGAGACTGGTTGAACAGCCTGAAAATACGTGGTTCGTGGGGGATGCTCGGTAACCAGGATGCTTTAAGTGACGGGACTCCTACAGGTGGTGACTTCTACCCCTGGCTGAATACTTATAATCTAGGCGCAAACTATCCGATGGGCGGTTCGCTGACAACCGGTTATTATCAGGGTAGTTACAAAATAGAGGATCTTTCGTGGGAAAAATCAACGACATGGGGATTCGGTTTGGATGCTATGATCAATAACAAGATCAATTTTACATTCGATTATTATGATCGTAAGACGACTGATATCATAATGGAAGTCCCTGTACCTACCGAATTTGCATTAGGTGCATATAAAGATAACGTAGGTGCGATGCGCAACCGTGGTGTGGAGCTCCAGTTGGGCTACACGAACAAATGGGGTGACTGGAAACTGGGTGTTGTCGGTAATTTTGCATATAATAAGAATAAGATCGAAAACCTGGGAGGAGTGGAACGTATGGCTGACGGCGACTTTATGCGTCAGGTAGGATCGCCGATCAACTCATGGTATGTTTATAGAACGGACGGTTTCTTCCAGTCGGACGAAGAAGCACAGGCATGGATGGATAAATATTCCAAACAGGATGGTTATCCTTTCGGCCTTCAGTTTAAAGGGGGCGACCTGAAGTATGTCGATACGAACGGCGATGGAAAGATTACGGCTGAAGACCGCGAACTATATAAAACAAAAGATCCGGTTATGACTTTCGGTCTGAATCTGAACGCCGGATACAAAAACTTCGACCTGACCCTGAATTTTACCGGTGCTGCAAATGTTGGATTTGCTTATACGAAAGAGGCGTTCGGTGAATTTTCCGGTAGTGCCGGACACCCTTCGACTGCCTGGTTGGACTCATGGACTCCTGAAAATAAAAATGCAAGTATGCCGCGCGTAGCGGAAGCCCGCAAGTCTCCCAGTGAAGCTTCTGTTGTATTCTCAGACTTCTGGGTGATGAATACAAGCTATCTGCGTTTGAAAACGGCCCAACTGGGGTATACTTTCCCGAAGAGAATGCTGGAAAAAGCAGGTATCCAAAACCTGAGAATCTATTATTCGGCAGAAAACCTGCTGACATTCGACTCCATGCCGCTGAATGTGGACCCGGAAACAGTAAGTACTCGTTTGTCGAGCTATCCTTTGTCTACAACCCATTCATTCGGTGTTAATGTTACGTTCTAAACTATTAATGATTATCTAATATAAGTTGAATTTTATGAAACGATTATCTATATACTTATTGGCCGGAGCAGCTCTTTTGTCTGCATCCTGCTCTGATTTCTTAGATACAGCTCCGCATGATGCGCTGTCTCCTTCCACAACCTGGAAGACAGAAGCAGATGCCGAAAGTTTTGTGGTCGGATGTTATAACGGGCTTTGGGACCCGGGTTCGATCCTGTATCTTGATTGTGGTTCCGATATCGGCTATAATAACTTTCCGTGGGAAGGATGGCGACCCTGGGGAGACGGTTCTTTGTCCAGTTCGAGTCCCGGAGCGACATTTTATAATTTCTCTATTATCCGTCGTTGTAATACGGTATTGGATAATATTGACAATGTAACGTTCAAATCGGAAGAAAAGAAGAAAGACCTGATCGCACAGGCAAAAGCGATCCGTGCCTATAAATATTTCCTGATGAACTGGTGGTATGGCGGTGTTCCGATTATCGATTCTTACCAGACAGCGGAAGAAGCACAGGTACCGCGTAATACGGAAGAAGAAGTGCGTAAGCAGATCGCCCAGGATCTGGATGATGCGCTGGCTGATATCAATACAACCCCTTCCGAACGCGGACGTATTGCCAAAGGCGGTGTTTTAGCTATTAAAATGCGTGAGGCTTTGTATTACGGAGAGTGGCAGAGAGCCAAAGATGCGGCTCAGGCTATTATCGATCTGAAACAATATGAATTAGATCCTGATTTCTCCAATCTGTTCAAGCTTACCGGTGTCGATTCGAAGGAGATTATTATTGCCGATCAGCGTATTCCCAATACATTCGGTTTGGGAACGATCGGTCAGATGTATAATAATAAAGATGCGGGTTGGTCGTCTATCGTTCCTACACAAAACCTTGTAGACATGTACGAAATGAAAGATGGAAAGACGAAGGAAGAGTCGAGCTTGTATGATGCGGCACATCCGTTCGCTAACCGCGACCCTCGTATGGAAATGACCATCCTCTTCCCGGGACAGGATTGGAGAGGTGAGGTACTGAATACGTTAGACGAACTTTTGCCCGAAGGAGGAAAGAATATCAATTATCCTACTTATACGGATAATGCATCCAAAACGTCTCTTACCTGGGCGAAATATCTGGATCCGTTTGAACAATACCCGAATGTGTGGAGCACCGGTGCCTGTGTGATCGTATTCCGTTATGCGGAAGTCCTGCTTACCTATGCTGAAGCGGCTAATGAACTGGATGGCCCTTCTGCACAAGTGTATGACTATTTGGATCAGATCCGTACCCGTGCAGGTATGCCGGTTGTAGACAGGGCGAAATATAGCACGAAAGAAAAGTTACGTGAACTGATCCGCCGCGAACGTGCCGTCGAGTTAGCGGGTGAAGGTTTGCGTCGTGCAGACCTCCTTCGTTGGAAAGATGCCAATAATAAAATGTTGGCTGAAACATTATTGAACGGTAAGTTGAACCGCATTACCGGTACAATAAATTACAGTGAAACAGATCCTTATAAACGTGCTGTCGTAAAAGGCGAGGGCTTTATCGAAAATCGTCAGTTTGCTGCAAAGAACCGTTATTTGCCAATCCCGCAGACCAGTATGGATAAAAACCCGAAACTGAAGCAGAATTCGGGCTACTAATTAATCTGTTTATTAACTTTTTCGGGACAATGATGTCCTGACACATGATAAAGGAAGAGCTTTAAATCGCTGTCGTTTGCCTGACAGTATGATCCTAAAGCTCTTCCTTCTCTATTTTTTAATCAATTATCGCCCCTGAATTTCATATATTCCTTGATCGTACGACCATCCCATTGTACACCAGTCCTGATTATTTTCGCCGGGGTTCCTGCCATTAACAGGTTACTCTCTTCGAAACTCTTTGTTACGATACTGCCCCAACCGATGATGTTGTCACGTCCGATGCGTACGTTCTTGCCGATCTTCACATCTTTGCCTACCCATACGTGCTCGCCGATCTCGATGAAATGCGGGTGATTTGTAGGTGTACCCTCCATATCCATGATGGTATGTGCATCTGTACACCAAATATCTACTCCCCAGCTTATCATCGAATCACGTCCGATTGTGATGTGTGAGCCGTCTTCCTGTAAATAAATCACGGCTCCGCAGACGATGATGTGCTCGCCGATGTCTATGCGGCAGTTGTTCGCCGTGCGTGGGGTATTCGTCCACGGGTCGAATGCCGTGCCGATGGCCAGATGTAGTCCGAACATCCCCCAACCCGAATTGTAGCAGACGGTCAGTGCCTTGCCTACATTCATCTGATTTCCGTTACCGATAATCAGAATATTGAAAGCGATGTTACTCAATAAATTTACAGCTTCCTGTTCCGAATTGAAGTGCAGGTCCACTTCATTGTTGTCACCTTCAATTATAATATTGGACTGGTTCACAACTTTCTGCCATGCAGCCGAACTACCATCCAGACAATCTATATTCCTGTTTTCCGGGAAATGCAGTGTGATTTTGTTTCCTGTTCCTTTTATCTTGTTCATTGTTGAAAATACTTTTTGATTTGTATTCCCATTTCGTATGCCTGCTTTAACGCGGGATGACCTTCGGTTTCGCCTGGTCCATTGACCCCTCCGGCGAATACCGTTCCTGCAAGACGAGCATTCTCGAAACAGTCTATCCATCCTGTGAGTCCTGTAACAGCACGTTCCGGTACATACTCCTCATCTTCCGCTGCGCTGGTCAGCATATAAATATCACGGAAACGATAGTCAGAAGGATAAAGTGGATTGGCACGGTCAAGCAATGTTTTGAGTTGTCCGCACATTTCATAATAATAAATAGGTGATGCGAATGCGATTACATCGGCATCGTGCATTTTTTCCACGATGGCTGGAGCATCATCTTTGATGACACATTTTTGTGTTTTCTGACAACTGAGACAGCCTTTACAGAAATGTATCTCCTTATCTTTGAGGGTTATTATCTCAACTTCATTTCCCGCTTCGGAAGCCCCGCGGATAAATTCGTCCGCCAAGGCTTCCGAGTTACTCCGCAAGCGGAGACTTGATGATATGACTAATACTTTTTTCATATTTTTCAAAAGTTCAATATTCTTCTTATTTGATGTTGCTTTTTGTAGATTTAATGAATCGTAAAGCCACCGTCTACCAGTAAAGCATGACCATGCACAAAACTGGAGGCAGGACTGCAGAGCCACAACACAGCATCTGCTATCTCTTCCGGCTTGCCTAAACGTCCGGCCGGTATATCACGGACCAGTTCTTTTTCTAATTGCGGGTTTCTACGTATTAATTTTTCTGCCATCGGAGTAAGTATTACCCCCGGACAAACGGCATTGATCCGGATTCCTTTTGCTGCGTAGTCCATAGCTGCCGTACGTGTCATGCCAATAACACCATGTTTGCAGGAAATATAGGCAGCCTGTCCGGCGAAAGCCGTTACTCCTCCTTGCGAAGAGGTATTGACAATAGCCCCACCTCCTTGTTTTAGCATCTGTTCGATCTCGAATTTCATACAGTTCCATACCCCTTTGAGGTCGACTGCAACAGTGCGGTCAAACTCATCGTCTGTAATTTCCGCCATCGGGCGTTGCGGTGTTTGAATGCCTGCATTATTAAGTGCTGCATCCAGGCGTCCGTATGTCGAGACTATCCAATCGATCATAGCCTTCACTGCCTGCACATCCGATACGTCACATTGATAAGCTACAGCATCATATCCGGCATCAACCAGTTTTTGAGCCTGCTTTTCCGGCTTTTGAATATCCGCCATTATAACGGTTGCCCCTTCACGGGCAAATGCTTCTGCACATGCAAGTCCAATACCCATTCCGGAGCCTGTAATCATGACAATTCTTCTTTCCATTGTTTTTCTGTTTTATCTGTGTTTAAAAATCCCTTTAATTTTATAGAGGCAAAGGTAATGGCTTATATTGCTTCGTTTGGTAGATAAATTACGGTTGTTATAACCTTGATTACTGGTTCAAGCTGTTATGAGGACAGATAAATACAACAGGCAAAAAGGGAAAACAATATAAGATAATTATTGAACTTGTTTTCTATATCTGGAAGGAGAGACTCCTATATTATTTGTGAAAACCCGGACAAAGTGAGGTAAATCATTGAATCCTACCGTAAAACATATTTCGGATACTTGCTTCTGTGAATGCTTTAGAAGCTTGCAGGCTGTATTTAAACGGTATTGAGTTACATACTGTGAAAAAGTCATTCCTTTACAACGCTTGAAGTAAGAACAGAAAGCAGAGCGGTTCATACCAACTTCGGCGGCAATATCATCCAACGAGATAGTGTGAACGTAGTGAGCCATCACATAGCTACATATTTGCTGCATACGACGTACATCCCGTTCGATGCGCATCGGCCTGCCTACAAACGTATGGTCGGACGATTTGAAAATGACCGGAAGCAGACGGAACATTTCGCACAATCGTCCCAACTCGTCCAGATCGTTCATCCGTGACAATATCCGACGGATGGTTCGTGAACTTTCGATGCCGAACTTCAGTGCATCGACTGGAAATGTGATGTCTTTCATATGGTTGCGCAGTTCGGGGAATACCTGCATGCACCGTTCTACCAGTGAATGACTGAAAGCTACCATCAGATAACGGACATGGCCTTCTTCGTCCGCTGAATCCGGCGTATACTCCCAGCGGTGGAGCATGGACGGAGGTATCAATGCCACATCGCCAGCTTCAAAGGGTTGTAAAGTGTCGCCTGCCATCCGGTTACCATACCCGTGGACAACATAATACAATTCCCATGCATCATGTTGATGCAATTTGGCTTCGATACCCGTTTCTACCTGTTGGTCTATAAAGAAAAACGAATGATTTTCCACTTCGGGTAATTCATAAGGAATAGCAGTATCTTCCATAAAAGTATGCTTAAAATGATCCGAATGCAAATATACGACAAGTATACGAAATAATATCACAAATATGTAACAAGAAAGCCGGGTAACTTTGCTGCCGGAAACAGTAAGTATAACCAACAAAATGTATTGTTATGGATTTCTATCAAGTATTAGAGAAAAGAAGAACTATCCGGGATTTTTCTGATAAAGAAGTTACGGATGAAGTATTGAAGAAGGTGTTGTCGGCTGCATTTAAAGCTCCTACCAATGACCACTTGCGTCAGTTTGAATTCGTTGTGGTGAGAGGACAGGAGAATATTGCCCGACTAATATCGCCTGTGGCACAAAACACTAAAAATATTCAGCAGACAGGGCTCAACGCTGCTGCCGGTGTGATGGACAGAGATGAGCATGCCATGTTTACCGATGCGTTACCTAAGCAGCAACGTATGCTCATGCAGAGCAATTGCCTTGTTCTGCCGTTTTTCCGGCAAAAGGATTATCCTCTGTGTCAACCTGCCGACCAGAGTTCGCTCAACTATTTTGCTTCGGCGTGGGCTGCCGTTGAAAATATCCTGTTGGCAGCAACGGCAGAAGGGTTGGCATGTGCTTTCCGTATTCCCATCGGCAACGAACCGGAACATGTAAAACAACTGGTCAAAGCCCCTGATGGATATGAGTTTACCTGTTATCTTGCTATCGGTTATCCGGCCGAAAACGCACATATTTGTAAACAGAAAGAAATTCGGATAGAGGACAGAATTCATGATAATCGCTGGTAATCCGGGAATGAAGCGACATGCCCTGCCGTTTGTTGCAGATAGCAGACGAAACATGGGAAAAATCCTATATGACATTGAGAGAATTTTATAAGTATTAAAGTATTCCATCCAACTCATTGACAATTTGCCCGTCGAAAAGATTGATGATGTAGTCGGCGTATGTGGCATCGTGCTGTGAGTGTGTCACCATGACGATAGTCGTTCCTTCGGCATTCAACTGGCTGAGCAGTTTCATTATTTCGAGACTGTTCTTGGAGTCGAGGTTGCCGGTCGGCTCGTCGGCCAAAATTAATTTAGGTTTGCCTACCACGGCGCGGGCGATGGCTACTCGTTGCTGTTGGCCTCCGGATAGTTGTTGCGGGTAATGTTTGGCGCGATGGCTGAGGCGCACTTTGCGCAGGATGTCAAGTACCTGCTGCTTGCGTTCGGCTTTGGATACGCCAAGGTATTTCAGTTGGAGGTCTATGTTTTCTTCTACCGTCAGCTCGTCGATGAGGTTGAAACTTTGGAATACGAACCCGATACGTCCTTTGCGGTAACGGGTTCGGTCTTTCTCTTTCAAGTGTCCCATTTCTTCCCCATCCAACAAGTAGCTGCCTCCGTCCGGGTTGTCCAGCAGGCCGAGTATATGCAGTAAGGTCGATTTGCCGCATCCGCTGGGACCCATGATGGCGACGAACTCGCCCTTTTTCACTTCCATGCTTACGTCGTTGAGCGCAATGGTTTCTACTTCTTCCGTCCGGAAGCTTTTGCTGAGATTCTTTATTATAATCATGACTAGTTTCGTTTTTGTAATGATGTTATCTGTTATATACTGTTGCCTTTATTCCGTCCGGATGCTTTCGATCGGATTGCGGCGGGCTACTTTTAAGGTTTGGCTGATGATTGACACGAAAGCGATGACTACGGTTGCCAAAACAGCTGCTACTATGAGATGCCACGGGAAAGCGATGCGGTTATAGAATGACTCCAAACTGATTTGAACCGCTTTCAAACTGATGGGCAGGGCGAAGCAAGCGGCAAGCAACGAGAGCATCATGAACCGTTTGGAAAGTTCCCATACCGCACCGCTTGTTTCGGCTCCCATCACTTTACACAAAGCAATCCGCTTGCTTTGCTGTTCGGTGTAGCTTATCGACATAGCCAATAGTCCCATGGCAGAAATGAGGATGGAGATGGCCATGAAGCAAAGGACGAGCATCACGACGTTCTTCTCGTGTGTCAAATCTTTGTCCAGATAATCATCGATATAATCGGCCTCCAGGTCTTTCGGCCTCCCGATCACTTCTTTGGACACTTCCCGGCAGGTCTGGCGGATGGCGGCCAGGGCTTCCGACCGGTCACCTCGGGTCCGGATGACCTGGTTGATCACATAGCCTTGCGGGTCCATCACCCTGACCGCTCCGTGCGAATCGGGTGTCGGAGTGCTTAACGCCATGAGTGAACGGTAATCACGGATAACACCACAGACGTTATACCGGTAGCCGCTCTCGTCGCCGTTCTTCCCGAAATGGGGGGTGTCGGTCGAAAGGTTGTAACGACGGCAGGTCTCTTCCGTTACCCAAACCATGCCGGGTAGCGGGGCTGACCAGCGTTCTGCTACTTCGAAGCCCAACATCCGGAATGCTGTGCTGTCCATATCCGAGAGGTGGAGCCATGACATGCCCTCTTCGTCCGGCTGGCGTACGCCATCGTGGCCGCTGACGAAAGGCAGTTTTCGTGCCAACGCCACTTCTGCCACCTGGGGCAATGCCTGCAAACGTTTCTGGAGGATGGCTTGTTTGTCGTAGGTCGGTCCTAAATCCCAGGCCCGTACAAAGACCAGATCGGTATTATAACCGGTCGGTAGGGTAGCAAGGTAGTGTATTTGGACGGCCATTGTCAGCCCCAACGCAATGAGGAACGTGCTGATCACGTTCTGCACGATGATGAACAGGCGGCTGAATAGTTGCTTGTTCTGCAAGCGGAAGTTCCCCTTTACAATATCTATCGGGCTGTATTTGCGAATGATGAGTGCCGGTAGCAACCCTGATATGCCGATGATTCCGGCTAACAGCAGCAGGGCGTAGGCCACCGTTGCGGGAGAAAGCGACATGCCGATTTGGGTAGAGAGCAAATATTCGAAATAGGGTTTGGCAATGACGGCAATGAGGCATCCGCCGATGAAGCACCCGGTTGTGAAGATTGCCGATTCGGCGAGGTAGCGCAACACGATTTGCCCGGCAGAATCGCCCATCAACCGGCGAGTTGCCATCTCATGTGCCCGCTTGCCGGTTTGCGACACGGTCAGGTTGATGTAGTTGAATACGGCCGAAAGGAGTAAGATCATTGCGATGGCCAATAAGATTTGAACCTGTTTCCGTGTCCCGTTGCGGAAAGGAGTGTTATGGTTCAAGGGTGAAAAGTATATTTCGTCCATGCGTGTGAGTGATGAACCCCATGTAAAGGAGTTCGTGTTGTTGTCTTCTTCCCAATAATCCCAATAACTTTTATAGCTGTCGAGCAGTTTTCGGGTGACGTTGGCGGGTGTTGCCCCTTCCGCCAATGTGACGAACGTTTGGGTCGGACCGAAGTTATCCATCCAGGCATAAGTCTTTTCCTCCAATTTGATAGAGACCAGGAGGTCGACCGGTTTCAACAGTTCTGTCGGATCGAAGGCCGGGAGAATCCCGATGACTCGTAGCGGTGTTTGGTTCAGGTACATGATTGTGCGTCCGATAGGATTTTCATTACCGAATACTTTCCGGGCGAACGGTTCGGAGATGACGGCCTCGTCTGTTCCGCTTAGTGCCTTGTCGCGGTTGCATCCGATGAGCGAATAGCCCAGCATCCGGAAGAAGTTGGAATCGACGGCTAGGCTGTTTGCCTGGTAGTAGTTGTTGTCTATGGTCAAGTCCGTCAACTCGCTGTTGATGAAGCGTGTCCATTCTTTTATTTCCGGAATGGAAGGGAATAATTCCGGGGCGGTACCGACCGTCATACCGATGTCATTACCGTAGCCGATGGCATACAGTTGCTGGGAGTATGGCTGTCTGTTACCGATATTGAATTCGGTTTTAGCATATAGTGTTAAAAGGAGGACGACTCCCAATGCGATGGCCAGTCCGAAGAACTGGATCGCTGTGTAGAGCTTGTTGCGGCTGAGAAAGGTGAAGTACGATTTCATCTCTATTCTTTGTTTTGTTTGTTACAAATATATAGGGTTGCTGTCATTCGACAATGGGTGGAAAGCGCGGTTGGAGCAGTTTGTATGAAAATCATACACCTGTTTGTATGATATTCATACAGCCTTTTTCCGTACCTTTATCCCCGATAAATGTAGGTAATCTAAACGAATCGGATATGGCGAATTACAGGACGATATTGGTGGTGGATGATAATCCGGCGATTCTTACGGCAGTCAGAATCTGTTTGGCCGGTGAGTTTGACAAAGTATTGACGCTTGATTCTCCCGACACGCTTCTTACGGTATTGGCACAAGAGGAGGTGGATGTGATTTTGCTCGACATGAACTTTACGCAAGGGGTAAACTCCGGACAAGACGGCTTGCTTTGGCTTCGGGCAATTCATAAGAAGCATCCGGCCATTCCGGTGGTGCTGGTGACAGCATACGCTGATATTAAATTGGCGGTGCGCGGGTTGAAGATGGGAGCGGCAGACTTTGTTACCAAGCCTTGGGACAACCAGGAGTTGATCCGTGTCTTGAAAGATGCGATTGATGCCGGCCGGAAAGTGGTTTCGTTGGAACAAGTCGAGACGGAACATGTACATAAGGTGGTGGAGCGTTGCCACGGCAACATCAGCCGGGCAGCCGAACTGTTGGGGATTACCCGGCAAACGTTGTATGCTAAAATGAAAAAACTATGATTCTGATAGTCTCTTTGGGGGTGGTCGTTGTTGTCTTCTTCGGATGGTTTTATCGTCATCAGGTGTTGCTGAGAGACCGGGCACATCTGATGCGTGAGGCGATTCGCAATGAAGAGTTCACGTTCCGTCTTCCTGTGAAAGGTCTGTTCTTCGGAGAACGGGCGTTGCAGGAAGCCCTTAATGAAACAGGTAAGGATATAGGCGTACTGCTTGCCCGCAACGAAGTGGAATCGTGGCAGCGTCTGACTCGTGTGCTCACCCATGAAATCATGAATGCTACGACACCGATTGCCAGCATCAGCCAGGCCTATTTGGATAATCCTGCGATTGCGGGGACAGTTTACGAGGAGGGAGTCCGTGCCATTCATGAGACCAGCCGGGGGCTTGCCTTGTTTGTGGACAGTTACCGGAAACTGGCAGAGTTGCAGGAGCCGGTTCTTGTGGAGATCCCATTGGCCGCTTTCGTGGAAAGAATTCGGACGCTTTATCCGGATTTGGAGTGGCATATTTCCATCCCTTTGGCTGTCACGATGTTTACGGATGAGAATATGTTGCGCCAGGTGTTGATCAATCTGGTCAAGAATGCCTGCGAAGCCGGAGCGACGGCTATGGATGTGCGTTGGAATAAGGAGTTGTGGATCAGCAACAACGGTGCGCCTATTCCGGCAGATGTCGAGCGGGAGATTTTTGTTCCGTTCTTTACAACCAAAAAGAATGGTTCGGGTATCGGCTTGTCACTTTCCCGGCAGATGATGGTTCGGCAAGGCCGGGACCTTTGTTTGGCTGAACGGCCTGTGCCCGGTTTCCAGGTGACGTTTATTGTGTCTTAGTTTGAAAAATCGAAGTGTTGTTATTAACATGAACGGCAATAGAAGATAAAAATATAGGATAAACTATTGCATATCTCCTTATATTTTATACCTTTAGTCCTTACTTAGTAATATCATCCTGTACACCCTGGCTGATTATCCTGTACACCCTGGTCGGCCAGCCTGTACACCATATTCAATTATCCTGTACACCTTGGTTTTACTGATTAGTAATCAATGAGATAAAAGGTAGTAACCTTTGAAATAACTAGTAGTAATATTAAATCTAACAGAAAGGGAACCGCATGGCAGTAAGGTACAAACTCACAAAAATTAATGATAATATTACCGGCAAAGAGCAGGTAAAGTATTCGGTTACCACCGTAAGCTATGGTAATGTAAACCTCGATACGTTGGCAGAACAAATGGCCGATGCCAGCACCTTCACGTATGGGGATGTTAAAGGGATGATCGAAAATCTGACTCTTTTGATATCGGAAGCCTTGAAAGATGGCAATACGGTAACGATAGACGGTCTGGGCACCTTCTCGGTGACCGCCCAGCCGAACCGCGATGTGGAAGAACCGTCAAAAATCCGCGCTGAATCCATCAAATTGAAAGGGATAGGCTTCAAACCCAGTCCGAAGCTGAAAGACCGGCTGAGCAATATCCAGTTTACGAGGCTGAAATAAGGTTGTACATAAAGTTTCAGGAATTTATCTGTCATCTGCCACTATTTAAAGTAAATAGTTGAAAAATACTTTGTTAGGTATTGCAGATGATAGAGTGTTATCTGCAACCGTATCTGCCATCTGTCATCCGTATGTCTAATAAAATAACGATATTTATGAAAATAACACAAGTAAAAGGTGATGGTAAGTCGCTGAAAAATATAGAGTTGAATCTTGTCATGGCCGCAATAGGAAATGGAGAGTACAGCCGGGAAATAGGCCTGTTAAGAGAATCGCTTACAAGCATAATGCCCGGAAACAAAAATATCCATGCCGGAAAGATCCCCGTATTAATGTTTGCAGCCTTATTCAGGAAAAAAGATAATAGCCTGAATTTTAGTACATACAATGGTCTTGTGTTGGTGCAGGTTAATAATCTGGCCGATAGTGGGGAAGTGGCAAGGATAAAGAAACTGGCTTCGGAAGCTCCGCAAACATTGGCTGCTTTTACGGGATCGAGTGGTAAAAGTGTGAAAATTCTGCTTCCGTTTACGTTGCCGGATGGTTCTTTACCGCAAACGAAAGAGTTGGCAGAACTCTTTCATGCGTCGGCTTGCCGTCGTGCGGTGAACTATTACCGTGCTCAGTTACAATGGGATATCCCTTTTGAAAACCTGTCTTTGGAACGGGGATGCAGACATTCGTACGATCCGGAAGTCTATTATAACCCTTCGGCTATCCCGCTGACACAAGAGCAACCGATGCAATTGGTTGCTGAAACTACTTATAGGGAGGCTGTCGGAAAAAATGAAGACCCTTTATTGCGGTTAATGCCCGGTTATGAGCGTAGCCATATTATTTCCCGCTTATATAATGCTTGTGTGCTGGATGCATTGGATAAGACCGGTGGTTTGGATGAGGGAAAAGAGGTCAGGCCTTTTCTGATCCGGTTGGCTGAGAACTGTTTCCATTCGGGTATCCCGGAAGAAGATGCTGTCCGCTGGACGATGATATACCGGGATCTGAAGTTTTTTGAGGAAGAGATAAGGGAAACGATACATACGGCTTATTTGTTATCCAGGAATTTCGGGAAGAAATTTTCTATTCCCCAGGAACAGTTGATGGCTGTTAAAACAGATGAGTTTATGAAACGGCGTTATGAATTCCGCCGGAATATGCTGACCGGAGATGTGGAGTTTCGTACCCGGGGTTCTTATTATATCCGGTTTGCTCCGGTAACGGATACCGTATTGAACAGTATCGGGCTGAATGCTCAGTCCGAGGGGCTGGCTTTGTGGGACAGGGATGTGAAGCGGTATGTTTATTCGGATCGTGCACCTGTTTTTCATCCGTTGGATGACTTTCTGGATCATTTGCCTGCTTGGGACGGAAAAGATCATATCCGTGCTTTGGCGGATACGTTACCGACCGGCAATCCGCATTGGAGGGATTTGTTTTATATTTGGTTTCTGAGCATGGTTATGCATTGGCGCAGGCGTGAACATCTGCATGCGAACAGTTCGTTGCCGTTACTGGTGGGCCCGCAAGGATGTGGCAAGTCTACCTGGTGCCGGAATTTGTTGCCTCCTTCTTTGCGTATATATTATACCGATAGCATTGATTTCGGTAACAAGCGGAATGCGGAATTGATGTTAAGCCGTTTTGCCCTTATTAATATCGACGAGTTCGATTCGGTTAGTTCCGCTTACCAGAGTTTTTTGAAACATGTCCTGCAAAAGCCGGTGGTCAATGCCCGTCAGCCTTATAAGCGGAGTGTCGACGCGTTGCATCGCTATGCTTCTTTCATTGCTACCTGCAATAATTACGATTTGTTGTCTGATCCTACCGGAAGCCGCCGTTTTATTTGTATTGAAATAACCGGTACGATCGATAATTCATCTGCAATAGATTACGAGCAGTTGTATGCACAGGCGTCGGCTGCTTTAGCTGCGGGCGAGCGTTATTGGTTTACTTCCGAAGAAGAGTTTTCGATGACAAAGAGTAATGAGGCTTTTCAGCAAATGCCTGTCGAAGAGCAATTGCTTTTGCAATATTTCCGTCCCGCTTTACCGGATGAGGAAAGCGAATGTCTTTCTCCGATTGAAATAATCCTTTATCTGCAAAAGATGAGTGGTGTGAAGCTGGGGAACAAACGATTGTCCTATTTCGGTCGTTTGTTGCAGAAAAACAAGTATCCTTCCCGACGTACCAAGCGTGGAACTTGTTATTTTGTGGTAAAGATTAGGGTAAGGAGGTGACAGATGACAGATGGGGTTGCAGATAAAACGGGTAGTCTGCAACCAGGTAAGTGTCATGTGTATAATGTGTTATGTGTGTTTGTTGCAGATGGCAGACGAAAGTCGAAAAAAACTCTATATAATAGTTGTGTCGAAACTTAGAAGAAACAGTTTCTTAATTAACATAAAGTTTAATAAAAAAGAACTGGCTCCAGAACGTATTCCAAATGAGAAGGCGGAGGAGTATAGAAACTATATGAAAGTAACATTGGGTAAATTTTTTTAATGATGTATGAGTAATTATATTTTTGAAGGTTTAATTATGTATGCTATAGCATGGGTTCTCAAATTGTATCCTGATGCTATAACTATTATCTATACGTTGAAATTAGTATCAAATAAGGAAAATAAGCCTTATATTGATTACATAGTTAAATGTTTGTTTTGGGTATTGATTATTATGGGAACTGTTCTTGTTATAAAGGGATTATATGAAACTTTAATATTTATGTAATGAGTAATATAACGGTAATTATACCTTTTCTTAATGTAAGGTAAAGAAATATATAATGTCTATTACCTTATTAAAGAAATAGGATTACTTTTGCCTTTATAATAGTATTCACTTATTCTTAATCAAATAAGTATTCAGTCTTATGACGCTATTGTAATATAGACTAATATACAAAAAGTTTAGAGAGATAAAACTAGTTTAAGGTAAGTATAAGATATGTGAGTAGTAAATAGGGTTTAAAGAACAACGCTTTAAAGAAATAATAGAATGAACAAAAAAATTCTTCAACTGGCTATTCCTTCTATCGTTTCAAATATAACCGTTCCTCTATTGGGACTGATTGATGTCGCCATTGTGGGGCATCTGGGATCGGCTTCCTATATCGGGGCAATTGCGGTAGGGGGAATGTTGTTCAATATTATCTACTGGCTGTTCGGGTTCCTGCGGATGGGGACGAGTGGGATGACTTCGCAGGCTTTTGGAAAACGTGATTTGAAAGAGGTAACCCGTGTCTTGCTGCGGGCGGTGGGAGTAGGGCTTTTTATAGCTTTATGCTTGTTGCTGCTTCAGTATCCGATTCGGAAAGTCGCTTTTCTTTTGATAGATGCTACTGCTGAGGTACGCGAGTTGGCTACCGTTTATTTTAGTATCTGTGTATGGGGAGCACCGGCTGTACTGGGGGGGTATGGTTTTGCCGGTTGGTTTATCGGCATGCAGAATTCCCGTTTCCCGATGTTTATAGCGATTACACAAAATATAGTGAATATCGTGGCGAGTCTGGCTTTTGTCTATCTGTTGGATATGAAGATAGAAGGAGTGGCGTTGGGAACGTTGATTGCTCAGTATGCCGGACTTTTTATGGCTTCGTTGCTTTGGCTTCGTTATTACGGGCGGTTGAAGATTGCTTTTCGTTGGCAGGAGATAATCGGTAAGACAGCTATGAAGCGTTTCTTTCAGGTGAATAGTGATATCTTTTTCCGTACGTTATGCTTGGTGGCCGTTACTACCTTTTTTACATCGACAGGTGCACGGCAGGGAGATGTCGTATTGGCTGTTAATACGTTGTTGATGCAGCTATTTACGCTATTTTCTTATATAATGGACGGCTTTGCCTATGCCGGTGAAGCGATGGCCGGACGTTATATCGGCGCACGAAACAATACTGGATTACAAAGGATGATTCGTTTGCTATTCCGTTGGGGATGGGGATTGTCGTTGTCTTTTACGATTCTGTACATGATAGGTGGACAAGGTTTTCTGGGATTGTTGACGAATGATACAACAGTTATTAATGCTGCCGGAAGTTATTATTATTGGGTTTTGGCTATTCCCTTGGCTGGCTTTGCCGCTTTCCTTTGGGACGGTATCCTGATTGGTGCAACAGCTACCCGGTTGATGCTTTATTCGATGCTGGTGGCTTCGGGACTGTTTTTTGTGGTCTATTATCTCTTTTACGGTGTGATGGGAAACCATGCCTTATGGATGGCATTCCTGATCTATTTATCATTAAGAGGGATTATGCAATGGATATTATGGCATTCTTCTCATCGGTAATATCTGAAAAAAGCCGGATATCATCTTTATTCTGATATCCGGCTTTTTTATGGAGAGACAATGCTTATTATTGTCTGTAGTTTACTAATTCGTCAGCGTTGAACTTTTCGATGAAGCTGTTGTGTTTTTCTACTTCGGCTTCTGTATAGTTCAAGTATACTACGGCTGATTTACTGAATAATTCAGGAGCTTTTGTTGCATCCTGGATTAACAGGTGAGCCATGACGCAGTCGGCAGCCATTTCATAAAGGCGGCGGGCAACGAAGTCCAGTAATTCCTGATTTTGTGCTTCCTTCACTTTGTTCATGCATGCTTCGAGCTTGTTGGCCATTTCTACCAGTCGTGCTTTCAGCGGTTCCATTTCCGCAGAACATGGGATGGCTTCGAATTCGCGGATGGTTGCCAGATAAGAACCGTTTGTTACATAACGGATAGCGGCAACTGTCTGCAACTGTGTCGTACCTTCGTAGATTGAAGTGATACGGGCATCACGATAAATACGCTGGCAAGCATATTCCAACATGAAACCTGATCCGCCGTGAATCTGGATACAGTCGTACGCATTCTGGTTGGCGTATTCAGAGTTCATACCTTTTGCCAACGGGGTGAATGAATCGGCCAGTTTTGCATATTTCTTCTGTTCCTGACGCTCTTCCGGAGTCAGTTTGCGTTCGTGTGAAATATCATCCAGTGCTTTGTAGATATCCACATAGCGTGAAGTCTGATACAACAGTGCACGACCGGCATCCAGCTTCGCTTTCATGATAGACAGCATATCGTAAACAGCCGGGAAGTCAATGATCGCTTTGCCGAACTGTTTACGTTCTTTGGCATAAGCCATTCCTTCATTGTAGGCAGCCTGGCTCAAACCGACAGACTGTGCTGCGATACCCAGGCGGGCACCGTTCATCAATGCCATTACATATTTGATCAGGCCTAATTTACGGTCGCCGCAAAGTTCTGCTTTTGCATTTTTATAAACCAATTCGCAAGTAGGTGATCCGTGGATACCCAACTTGTTTTCAATACGGCGAACGTCTACACCACCCTGCTTCTTGTCGTAGATGAACATAGACAAACCACGTCCGTCTTTCGTTCCTTCTTCCGAACGAGCCAGTACCAGGTGAAGGTCTGCATCACCATTGGTGATAAATCGTTTTACACCGTTCAGGCGCCAGCAGTTTTCTTTTTCGTCGAAGGTAGCTTTCAGCATGACGGATTGTAAATCAGAACCGGCATCCGGCTCGGTCAAGTCCATAGACATGGTTTCTCCGGCGCAGATACGCGGGATGAAACGATTGTGCTGGTCTTCGTTTCCGAATTCATATAATGTTTCGATACAATCCTGTAGAGACCAGATGTTTCCGAATCCGGCATCGGCGGCGGCAACGATTTCGGCACACATGGTGTACGGAGTGATCGGGAAGTTCAAACCACCGAAACGACGCGGCATGGTCATACCGTTCAGGCCGGCTTTCACCATGGCATCCAGGTTTTGTTTTGTTCCGGAAGCATATTCCACACGTCCGTTAGCGCAGTGAGGGCCTTCTTCGTCAACACCTTCGGCGTTGGGGGCGATGATCTCTCCGGTGATCTCTCCGGTGATTTCAAGCACTTTATCGAATGAATCCATTGCATCGGCATAATCCTGCGGTGCGTAATCGAACTCTTCTTTATCTCTGTAATTGCGTTCTTTCAGTTCGCAAATACGTTCCA
>OGJY01000885.1_pt1 | contig 39255 bp, 24 predicted proteins | sample 1572231 | NCBI WGS metagenome assembly OGJY01 (sample SAMEA2582121, study PRJEB24529) | metagenome | biome: Human gut stool | place: China | collected 2011
ATAATATTTCGTTTATACCGTTTTTCTTTTTCATTACATATAAAATTCTGACTTGCGGGAGGACGCTTATGTTTGCCCCTTCACAACCTATAAATGCACCACAAAATCTGCGACACTACGCTAGTCAAGCTCCCGGGTTATTCATATCTCAATGCATCGATTACTTCCATCTTGGCTGCCTTGTTTGCAGGATAGTATCCGAAGAATACTCCTGTCAGCATGGAGAAGAATAAGGAAAGTACAATAGCGGATAAAGATGGCCGTACCGACATAATAATGTAGCTTGAATATTCAGAATACATATTCTGGATCACAAACTCCGCTGCTTTGCCTAATACAAATCCATTAAACACCCCGATCAATATCCCGATCATTCCACCAAAGATACAGAGTACGATCGCTTCTATGACAAACTGCATACGGATGGTACTCCTCTTCGCTCCAAGCGCCATCCGGACACCGATCTCCCTTGTACGCTCGGTAATAGACACAAGCATGATGTTCATGACACCGACACCACCTACGATCAACGAGATCAATGCAATGCCGGACACTGCGATCGTGATCACATTAATGACGGTATTGATCATTCCCATATCAGACGCCATATTATAGGTAGTAACATGGAAATTTTCATTGTTTGCATATTTCTCTTCAAAAAAGTTTGTAACATCTGTCGTTGCCTGATCGATATCTGCCAGGGAATTGACCATCAGGTTAAAGTTTGTGTAACCGGACTGATCCTTTCCCATCAGCTTAAAACAGGTCTGGATTGGAATAAACATTGTAGTAGAACGGTCTTTTTCCGGGACGCTGGTGTCCACCTTGCCAAAAAGTGCTGCATTATATTCGTATATGCCTACAATTGTAAAATTATATAGATTTCCATCGCTGCCTGCATAAGTGATCTGTTCTCCTATTGGATTTTCATCTCCAAAATACTGCTTTGCCATGGTATCTGCCACAATGCAGACGTTCTTCTTTGTTTTGTTATCCTGTTTTGTAAGGTTTCTTCCGGCATACATCTTTAATTTCATATAATCAATATACTCGGAAGTAGTCCCCTGAACGGATACATTGGCATAAGTATTTTTATCCTGCCGGATCTGTCCGTTTCCAAGAAATTCAGAAGCTGCTATTCCATCAAATTCATCCGGATATTTTTCCACCAGTTCATCGATCATCTCCTGTGTCACAAAGTCCGATGTTTTCATTTCCGGGTATTCCCAGGTATCCCAGTCTGCATCATCCTCCGGATATCTTGCATCCACATATGCCTGAACCGTATTGCCACCCAGTGAATTTAAGGTGGATGTCAAAGTAGTCTGAATGGAATTACCGATCGTCGTGATCGTGATGACTGCACTGATACCGATGATGATTCCTAACATGGTCAGAACCGAACGCATTTTATTGCTGAAAATGCTGGTGATCGCCTCTTTTATATTTTCCAAAAACATCAGCCTTCACCTCCATTATCTGACACGATATTACCATCTAAAATCGTAACGATCCGTTTTGTCTCCGCCGCGAGTTCCTGTGAATGTGTGATCAAAACGATAGTTTTTCCCTGCTCCTCATGCAGCTTATGAAAAAGATCCATGACCATATGTCCGGTCTTGGAATCCAACGCTCCTGTCGGCTCATCCGCTAAGATGATCGCCGGATCGTTGATCATTGCGCGTGCGATCGCCACCCTCTGTTTCTGTCCACCGGAAAGCTCGTTTGGTTTATGAAAAGCCCGTTCCTCCATGCCAACCATTTTCAACATTTCCATGGCACGTTCTTTTTGATTTTTTTCCTTCTCAGTACTATATAACAGCGGAACCATGACATTTTTTAATGCATTTGCCTTCGGAAGAAGGTTAAAATTCTGGAAAACAAAACCGATTCTTTTGTTCCTGATTGCACTTCGCATGGAATCATCCATTTTATTTACATCTTTTCCCTCCAGAAAGTAAGTTCCCTCGGTCTGACGGTCCAGAACACCGATAATATTCATCAATGTACTTTTTCCGGAACCGGACTCACCGACGATGGAGACAAATTCTCCCTGATCGACTGACAGGCTGATCCCATTTAAAATCTGCAGTTCATTCGGCTTGCCTATGTAATAACGTTTTATAATATTCTCCATACGGATTACTGGTTCACTCACGATCATTCTGCCTCCGTACTCATCATGCCTTCTGTGTCAAGTGCCTGATTGGAATATATCTGTTCCGGAGTAAACACCTGACCTTCGGTGACAGAAAATGTATTATCGTAGATCAGCTGGTCGCCCTTTTTCAGATCGCCGCCTGTCACTTCTGTATAATAGTCTACCTCTTCACCGACTTTGATATTTTTCCGGACTGCGGTTGCTGTTCCATCTTCATTTGCTTCCGCTACCAGAACATAGGAATCTCCGTTGTCATCCTGCCGGATCAGATCATATGGAACTGCAAGCTGTGTACCTCTGTCTTTGATCACAATTTTGGCTTTTGCACTCATTCCAACCAGAAGTTCTGTGTTGTCGATCGTGATCTCTGCAGAATAACCGCTTGAGGTATTGGTATCTGTACCGTTTGTGTTGGTGGACTGATTTTTTACTCTGACCACACGTGTTACCGTACCTTTGATCTCTTCATCCCCCGTTGCATCCGTTGAAACGGTTGCAGGCATTCCTTCCTGGATCTTTAAAATGTCAGCTTCCTCAACATTTACGATCACTTTTAAGGAAGATGTATCCTCGATCGTGATCATGGTCGTTCCTGCTGTGTTTTTATCTCCGACTGATACATTGACGGCTGTGACAACTCCACCGATCGGTGCAGAAAGTGTACAGTCGGCAAGCTGTTTTTGTAACTGTTCCAGCTGGTCTTTTAAATCTCTGGTCGTGCTTGTCTGGTATTTTTGCATGTCAACGGTATTCTGAGCTGATGCTACACTTCTGTCTGTGCTCTTTAATACGGACGCGTAGTTATCATTCGCTGTATCCAATGCTTTCTGTGCTGCCTCTAAAGACGATTTGAAGCCTTCTAATTTTGCATCATATTCAGAAGTGTCCTCATGGTTATTTTTCAGATAATAAATATAATCCCCGCACTCTGCCACCTTTTTCTTATATTTATCAACATCACTCTGTGCCTCATCAATCGCTTTCTGCGCAGCTTCTAGAGAATCCTGCTGATCCTGCTTATTTTGAACCAGACTTTCCTGCTTCTGTGTAGCATCGTTTGCTGCGATCGCATTTGCATTATTAATATTTGTCTTTAACTCTGCAATCTGTTTTTCAATATCCTTCTGATCCAATGTCACAAGCGGATCACCCTCTTTTACAATGTCACCCACCTGAACGTTCACGGCTGTGATCTCTGCTGCTGCAAGGGACATGACATTTGTCTTGCTCTGTCCTGCGATCGTTCCCTTCAAAGAAACTGAATCGGATAAATCCCTTTTCTCTACCGGTTCTACCTCAACCATATTCGCTGCTGTCTCAATCTGTGAAGTCATATTTTTAACAGCGCTGCCGATCAATACAATTACAATAGCTGCAATCACTAAAACGATCAGCCATACTTTCTTCTTTTTCTTTGGTACTTCAGCCACTTCTGTCTTTTTTTCTTTTTTATGAAAGAAATGCTTTTTTTCCTTTACATTGTTGTCTTCCATGCTTACATGATCTCCTTTTTTTTCCTTGTCTTTTTTGACCTATGGCAAATTGTACCATATTGTTTTCAGAAAAAAAGGGGATTAATGTAATCTTAATATTTCTTTCACGTTTCTTTATGAAAAGGAATGATTTCTAAAAAAGGTCTAAAAAATTATCTGGCATTTTTCGTTCCTTTTGCTGCTAACTAACACAAGTCCCGCCAACAGCAAAACCGGGAAAAGAATTGAGGCTCCAATTCCCACGCGCAGATTATTGGAAAACGCACTCGAAACAAATCCAACGAGTGTCGGTCCGCCGGAACCGGCACAAATGCGATCAGCAGATAAGAGCCAATGCAAAGCAGCGTACTTAATTTCATAAACTGATCCAGATCGAATCTGTCTCCATATTTTCCATAAATCAAGCGGGAAGTTCCCATTAAAATAGAGAATGCCATAGGTCCCACCAGATCACCGATCGTTTTGGTGATTCCAAGTCCCTGCTCCGCAAACGTTGATGCCCACTGGCTCACCACCTGCTCGGATGCACCGGAGCACACCATCATGATCATTAAAAACCAGAATACTTTTTCCCGGAAAAGTTCTCCCATGGTCATGCCCTTCTCGCCCTCTTCATGCAGACTGTAGATTGGCACTTTTGTGAATAAAATCATATTGCAGACCGGAATGATCACCCACAACAGTGTGAGGATTTTCCAGTGTTCCGTTCCAAACAGTGCGAAAAACACTGTGGAAAATAAAACAACGCCGGTACATCCCCAGCAGTAAAAGGAATGTAAATGGCTCATTGCTGCTTCCTTATTATCCGTCGGACATGCCTCAATGATCGGGCTGACTAACACCTCCAGCAAACCGCCACCCACTGCATAAATCACGACCGACATTAAAATGCCAACAAACGGATCTGCGAAAAGTTCCGGCAAAACCGTGAGCAGTACCAGCCCTGCCGCCGCACAGATATGTGCAATAATCACAGATGCCCGGTAACCGATTTTATCAATGAATCCCGCTGAGAGCAGATCTATCAGAAGCTGTATCACAAAATTAATCGTAATAAGCAGTGTGATCTTCGTCAGTGGAATCTGGTATGTTTTCTGAAATGTCACGAATAATAGCGGAACAAAGCTGTTGACAATCGCCTGAACAATATAACCGATAAAACAGGCGTATGTTGTTTTTTTATAGTCTTGTTTCATTTTTATCCTCGCTTTTTATATGTGTCTTAAGCCGAAGCCTCCTTCTTTTATATCACATAAAGTTCCTTTTTGAAAGAAAAAATCACCTTCCATGACATTACGCACGGCAATTGTCCTGAAAAGTGATTTTATCACGCATTTTTTTATAAACGCTTCTACTTTACTCTATTTTTCATACAAAAATTCTTCCGGCAGTGTCACGTTGAAATCTTTTGCAAGATCACGGAAATTATCCGGTGTGATGGTCTGTCTCTTATTCGGCTGCATTGACAACATTTTCACAAGGATCTCTGCGGATTTTTCAGCGGTATACATTAACCCAAATGTCAGGTCAAAATCTTCTCCCGAAGCAAACATTCCGTGATGCGCCCAGATTGCAAGATTGTATTTCTTCATTAATTCACTGGTTGCCACTGCGATGTCACGACCGCCCGGAACCATCCACGGCACCACACCGACACCTTCCGGGAAGATAACCGGACATTCTGTTGACATTTCCCATAATTCTCTTGTAAACACCTTATCTTCCAGTGGCAATACAAAAGTCAGCGCAATAATATTGGTTGGATGTGCATGGTATATCACTCTGTGCTTTCCACCTGTTGCGATCATTTTTACCTCATGATTCATCAGATGGGTTGGCAGTTCGGAGGTTGGTCTGCCGCCATTTACCAGTCCCCACACGATACGGTAGTTTTCCCCTTTCTCATCCAACTCGATGATACAGATGGAATCCTCCGGTTTGATGATCACATTGCGGAAATATTTACCGCTTCCGGTTACAATAAAATATTCCTTTGCAAGTTTTGGAACTGTCGTTCCGATCGGCTGCCATTCTTTCGGTTCAAAATCTTCCTTTACGGCTTCCACTTCTTCCAGCCGGATACGATAGGAAAGGTTTCCGCCATTTCTCTCGTGCCATCCCTGCTCCCATCCATCATTTGCCATGCGGATAAATCCCTGCACAAATTCTGCATCTAATACTTTCATTTTTTCTTTCCTCAATCTAGGTTTTCTATCGTCATTTTTGCGTCAGAACGAACTGCCTTATTTTTCACATAGCCTGCTCTGGCTATCGATTTAACAGTACTTCCTTCTCGTATATCTCTACTTCTGCAAACCAGTTCTTATCTGCGGGAACTCCACATTCCTCACAGTATTTGGTCCATACATCTCCAAATGGAAATGTCTTTAATTCTTCCTGCATGACCATCAGCTCGGTCAGGCGATTCTCATCCTGTAATTTTTTAAGTTCTGCATTCGGTGTACAGAGCGCCGATAATAATGCTTTCTGCCAGCTTCTAAATCCCACAGTCCATGCACTGATGCGGTTGATACTTGCATCAAAATAATCAAGTGCCATATGTACCCTGTCAATCGCATCACATCTTACGATCTCTTTTGCCATCTCTTTTGTCTCATCATCAAATAATACGACATGGTCAGAATCCCATCTTACCGGTCTTGTAATGTGAAGTGCGATCTCCGGGAAATAACAGAGTAAAGCCGGTATTTTATCCGATACTACTTCTGTAGGATGATAATGTCCGTTGTCCATCAACGGAAGTACATTCTCATGTGTCGCCGCAAATGTCAGTGTAAACTCGGCTGATCCCGCTGTGTAAGATTCCACACCGATTCCGAATACCTTAGACTCCACACATGGTTTTACCAGCTTTGGATCATGTGGTTCTGCAATGATCTGTTCAATGGAATCCTTATATCTCATGCGTGGTTCCATGCGGTCTGCCGGAATATCTTTGTATCCATCCCCAATCCAGATATTCATCACACATGGAACACCTGTCTCTTTTGCAAAATATTCCGAAATGCGGATACATGCTTTTCCATGCTCGATCCAGAACTTTCTTGTCTCCTCGTCCGGGCTTGTCAGTGTCAGTCCGTCTTTTACTTGGTCATGTGAGAAAAATGTCGGATTAAAATCAATCCCAACATGGTGTTTCTTTGCAAAGTCTATCCATTTTCTGAAATGCTTTGGCTCTAATTTGTCGCGGTCTGCAAATTCGCCTTTCTCAAAGATTGCATAGCTTGCATGAAGATTTAATTTCTTTTTGCCGGGCATGAGGCTCATCGCCTCTTCCATGTCCTGCATCAGCTGTTCCGGTGTCTTTGCCTTTCCGGGATAGTTTCCGGTTGTCTGGATCCCACCGGTCAAAGGTCCGTCATGGTCAAATCCTGTCACGTCATCGCCCTGCCAACAATGAAGTGATACCGGAATTTCTTTTAATTTTGCGATCGCTGCATCTGTATCAACACCGACATCTGCATACATTTTTCTGGCCTCTTCATATCTTTCCTGTACCGTCATAAAATTTTTACCTCACCTTTCTGCCGGGCACAACATCCGCTTCCGGCATATATTTTTTCTGATTGTTATTTCTCATATTTATGAATTTCAAAAGACGCAAAGATACATTTTCTTGCAGCCTGTAAATTTTCAAGCTCTCCTGCTGCAATGATCTGTGCTGTCAGATTTCCGATTGCTGTTGCCTCTGTTGGACCGGCATAAACTGTTTTTCCGGTTGCCTTCGCAGTCAGTTCATTCAAATACGCTGCATTGGCTCCTCCCCCGACAACATGGATGCTTTCATATGTAATTTCTGACATCTCCTCGATTTCTCTGATCGTCTGTGCGTAGCATTGTGCAAGACTGTTATAAATCACGCACGCTGTTTCTGCGATTCCCTCCGGTATCCGCTGTCCGGTCTCTGCGCAGGCTTTTTGCACTTCCTCCGTCATGCTTTGCGGTGCTAAAAAGCGGTCGTCATTACAGTCTACCAAAGATGCAATGTCCGCCCTTGCCGCCGCCTCGCAGATCTCCCCGAATCCGTGCTTTGGTTCCAGTTCTTTTCGGGCCGACTGTATCATCCAAAGTCCCATGATATTTTTCAGATAGCGAAAACGATACGCATATCCTCCCTCGTTCGTAAAATTATGAAGTCTGCTTTCCGGTGAACAGTCTGCTTGTTTTAATTCAGTCCCCATCAGTGACCACGTTCCGGAACTGATGTAAATGATATTGTCCTCATTTGTCGGAACTGCCATCACTGCAGAACCGGTGTCATGTGTTGCCGGTAAGACGACTTCACAATCAAATCCGACCTCTTTCTGAATTTCTTTCGTCAAATTTCCCAGTACCGTTCCCGGCTTCTTTATTTTCTGGAAAATTTGTTTTGGATATCCTAACATTTCAATCAGTTCATAATCCCAGTCTTTTGTTTCCGGGGATACTAACTGTGTTGTGGTGGCATTCGTATATTCTGATGCCTTCTCTCCTGTCAAAAGATAATTAAAATACTCCGGGATCATCAGCATGGTCTCTGCGTGTTCGAGAATTTCGGGATTGTTGGATTTTACCGCCATCAACTGATAAATGGTGTTGAAAATCTGCTTCTGGATGCCTGTTCTCTCATATAACTTTTCTTCCGGGATGATCTCATAGACTTTCTCATCCATCCCTGCGGTACGGCTGTCCCGATAACCGACTGCATCTCCAAGCATTTTATTCTTTTTATCCAACAGGACAAAATCAACTGCCCAGGTATCAATTCCCATACTCACCGGGATTTTTCCCGCTTCTTTACACTTTTTCATTCCCTCTAAAATTGCTCTGAAAAGTGTTTTTACATTCCAGCTTTTCTGTCCGTTCTCTTCGGTCATTCCATTCGGAAAACGATACATTTCTTCCAATACCATTTTTCCGTCTTCCATATGTCCTAATATGTGTCTGCCGCTGGAAGCCCCAATGTCGATTGCAAGATAATACTGCTCCATATTTTCCCCCTCTCCTGCATCTGTGTTCCTTTTCTATTTTTTATTTTAGGAAAAAAATGAGTGCAAAAAAAGAACACTTTTTGTTCAAAAAAGTGTTCTTTTTTGCCCAAATTGTTTTCAGCAGAGCCACTGATAGGTTCCTTCTTCCACTGTCTCCCTCTGTCCGTTCGGCAAAACCACTTCCGATTTTACCGGCGTATTCAATGAGATATGACAGCCATCCTCCTCATACTTCCAGGAGCTTTCAATTTTTCCTGCTCTTGAGAGATAACTTCCGCTCACACCGCCAAGCCGTCTGTCCGGATACGGCTCGAAATGCAATTCTGCAAAACCCGGTTTCTGTGGTTTGATTCCGAGAATATACTGATAATAAAATTCTCCGACACTGCCAAATGCATAGTGATTGAAAGAAACCATATTGTCGCCGGAACCTGCCATTTTCTCTTCGTTGACCGTTCCATCCGGTTTTAATGCATCCCAGCGCTCCCATGTCGTGGTCGCACCGCATTTTATCTGATACATCCAGCCCGGACAGCCTTCCTGTAGCAGGATATCATAGGCGAGTTCTGTCTCTCCCGCTTCCACTAAAAGTGGAAGCAGATGTTCCGTTGCAAAGAATCCTGTCTGGAGACCATTTTTGCGGATATTGGCAGCAAAATTCTTCTTCACCAGTTCCCGCAGTTCTCCCTCCGGCAATACAAATTTTAATGCCATAATATAAGCAGACTGATAATCTTTTGCCACAATTCCTTTTTTGCTCACGAATTTCTCAATATATGCTTTCGTTGTGGCTTCCAGCTGTCTGCGGTATCTGTCTGCATCAGCTTTTTTCCCAAGACGCTCTGCCGTCTCGCTGATGACCTTCAGATCATGTACGATAAAGGCATTCGATACCGGATTGTTGTGCATTGCCTGCCATGCGATCCCTTTTCCCATTGCAAGCCAGTCTCCCAAAGAAGGTCCAATCCAGAGATTTTTCTTTCCCATTTTCCGGATTTCCGCCTCCACAAAAAGTTTCATGCTCTCGTACTGGCGTGGCAGTGCTTCCTCGTCTCCAAACTGCTGATAGAGCATTTCCGGTAAAATTGTGACTGCATTTCCCCAGCCTAACATGCTGATAAAACCAATTCCGGCAGGTCCGGTCTGCGGCACAGTGGCACACACATACCCTTCCGTGTTGTCAAGCTGTCCCAGTTCCAGATCACGCAAAAAGTTTTTCCAGAAATCATTGGTGTCAAAATTGTAGGCTCCGGTGCGTGCAAACACCTGACCATCTCCGGTATAACCCATACGTTCATCCCGCTGCGGACAGTCGGTCGGCACTTCCACATAGTTGGATTTCTGCCCCCAGACCTGATTCTCATATAACTTCTGAACCATTGGATTCTCACACGAAAAGTATCCGGTGCGCTTCATATCGGTGTGAAGCGCATACGCTTTGATCATGCCCGACTGATAATCTACGCCTGAGAGTTCCATATATCGAAATCCCATATAGGTAAAACGCGGACGGTATTTTTTCTTTTCCGCTCCGGCATGATAGATGATAGTTGCCTTTGCTTTCCGCAAATTGGAAGTGTAAAGACTTCCATCTGCATTTAAAATCTCTCCGTGGCGGATTGTAATTGTCTCATTTGTGAGAAAAGAAGGATTAATTTCAACAATTCCAGCAAAGTTCTGTCCAAAATCAAGAATCGTCACTTTTCCTGTCTGCTTTGCCTCTTTCACCTCCATCTCTTCCTGTAACGTGACTTCGGTCAATGTCGGCTCCAACGCAAAATCCAGTTCGTTTTTGAAAGATACCGGATGTCCGATCACCTGATTTCTTCCATCCGCAAAATAAATCTCACCGTCATACTCACCGGCGTATTCGTAAGGAGATTCCAGTTCGTCCGTCTGCTCGCCGGATACAATGTCCCGGACGCCACCCGCATCCTCGATGTTTAAAATCCACGATACTGCAGGTTTTTCCCCGTAAATCTGTGTCTTGTTCTCACAGAGGAAACGGCCGCAATACCAGCCCTGTCCAAGATAAACCCGCAATGTGTTCTCACCCTCACGAAGCAGTGCGCTCACCTCATGAGTCTGGTAAAGCACACGCCTCGGATAGTAGGAATATCCTGGTGCAAACATCTGTTTTCCGATTTTGACGCCATTGATCTCTGCCTCATATACTCCGAGTGCGGTTGCTGTGAACACTGCTTTCTTCACATCTTTCACGGTAAATTTCTGCTCATATACAAATACCTCTCCCTCGCGGTACCCGCGGTCTGAGGTGATAAAATGCATTTTCAGTTCTTCCATTCCCTGCGTTTCCTCCTTCCAGCTATGCACTAACGAACATACTGATTCATAAACTCTGCACTTAACTCCATGGACTTTAACGGAGAATTGTCCACCCAGTTTTTGTGGCTTTCTAAGATCACTGCATCCACGTTCACTTTTTCTGCCTGCGTGATCAGGGAAACAAGATCCATGTTTCCATAGCCGAGTTCCATGCTGTCCGATTTTAAGATCGGTGTCATGGCAGGTTTTGACAGTCTTGTTCCACGGTCATTGATATGGTAAAGCTTCATTCTTGTGTCAAGCTTTCTCATCAGTTCCAGTGCATTTACGCCTGCTTCTGTTGGCCAGTAGGAATCCAGTTCAAGATTCACACACGAAGCATCCGTCTCAGAGAGGATCAGATCATATGCCGTTTTTCCCGGTTCAACTTTCAAAAATTCACAGTTGTGGTTGTGATATAAAAGCTCCACGCCCGCCTCTTTTAAAATTTTTCCGGAAGCATTTAAGTCCTGACACAAGCCAAGCACTGCATTTTTATCGGAATAATCAAAACGGTACATTCCGGTGATGACCACGTATTTTGTGCCAAATTTTTCAGCCTCTCTGATAACAGTCTCCGGCTCTCTTTTTATCGTGCCAAGATCCTCATGGATACTTGTCACGGCAAGTCCTGCCTCTTTCACGAGGGCATTCCAGTCATAATCCCCGCCTTTTCCGACCGGCATACCGGCTGCTTTTGTGAGCATTCTGACCAGAAAAGAGGTCGGTTTTATCATAAACCCATTCAGTTCAATGCCGTCATATCCGGCCGCTTTGATCCTCTTTAAAGATTCTGCTGCCTGTTTTTCATTCTTTGTCACAGTTCCAAGCATAATCTGCTGTATTGCTTTTGTCATGTTCGTAACCATCCCTTTCCTATGCCTGATTTTTCGGGATTTTCTGTAATGCGTCGTTGAGCGCTTTCATCTGTTCCTCGCTCACTGCGTCACCTGCCTGTTTTAAAAGGCTGACTAATGTCATCCGCTGCATCATGCGCTGCAATGCCGGGTTATCTTTCACACTTTCTGCCACATCGCCACGGCTTGCTGATGCCTGCGCCATCAGACGTTGTACGATCGCATTTGCCATCTCGTTCTGTGCAAGCTCGCCGAGCGTATCCGAGATAGAATAATGGTCTGCCTTAAAATCATCCCTGTCAAACCAGTTGACAACATCTCCCTGTTTGTTAAATATATAATCTTGATTTGATTTTTGTACTTTTTTTACAGTGATCTCGTCTTCACAGGTACCGGACACTGCCCTAATTTTGTGTGTTCCTGTGATTGGAACTTTGAATTTAAATACTTTGGAACCTTCGGATGTTTCTCTCTCCACGCCATCCACAAAGAGTGTGACGCTCTGCTCATTGGAATAAACCTTGATCTCCGTCACATCTTCGGTACGCTCCACATACCTTCTGCCACATACATGGACAAATGGAGTTTTGCTCCAATATGCTTTATACAGATAAAAGGCATCTTTTTTCAGCTTACGGTCGATGGTCACAAGACCTTTCTGGTTCACACCGTGTTTTCCACCCTCATCTCTTCCGTCTGCCGCAAAATCAAACAGATTCCAGACATGTGTTGCCCACAGATACGGGCGCTCCTCGATCATTTTTGCCATATGCTCATGATAAATACACTGATATTCCTCTGTGTAATCGCCCCGTTCCGGATTTGCACTGTGGTAAGCCGGATTGGCGTCTGCGCCATACTCGGAAAGTCCGATCACACGATCCGGATATGTTTTGTGATACGCATCAAAGAAACTGTCATTCTGTTCTAACTCTCCTAAATACCAGCCAAAATACAGATTATAACTGTTCATTTCCGGGATCTCTAACATTGGGCTGTCCGTCTCTAACATAAACACGTCTGCCATAACCGTTGGTCTTGTCGTATCCAGTGCATGGCACAAATCATTTAATTTTCTGTGATTTTCCAATAATTCCTCATTTACGGCACTTGCTGCAGTGATCTCATTGGAAAGTCCCCAGCAGACGATGGATGGATGATTGTAATTCTGAACGACCAGCTCCCTCATCTGGCTTAATGTATTCTCTGTTCCATCTGACATGTGCATCGTAATGTACGGAATTTCTGCCCATACGATCATACCGTTTTCATCACACAGATCATAAAATTCCTGCGCATGCTGATAATGTGCAAGACGGATGGTATTCGCTCCAAGCTCTTTTATGATCTCCATATCCTCACGGTGCATCTCATTTGTCAGCGCATTGCCTGCTCCGGCGCGGTCCTGATGACGGCTCACACCGCGAAGCGGATAAGACCTTCCATTTAAGAAAAATCCTTTCTGCGGATCAATGGAAAAACTTCTGCATCCAAAGGTTGTCTCTACGCTATCTCCATCAGACAGTTCCGCTTTTGCCGTATATAAATACGGATCATCCACGCCATCCCAGAGATGTACATTGGTAAGTTCAAACACTGCCTTTGCATATCCATGCTCTACAGGAACACTCTTTTTCTCATCTCCCACCGTCACCATAACGTCAGCAGATTTTCCCTCTATCCAGAGTTCCACGGTCACTTCTGCGTCTGCCTTTTTTGCTCCGGCGTCTAAAATCGTTACCTCCGGTGTCACCTTAATACCATTACTTCCTGCATACTCCATGCAGAAATGGTTTTCCGGCACAGTCACCAGCTTCACCATGCGGTACAGTCCGCCGTAAAATGTGAAATCTGCCTTCTGCGGATAGACTTTTGTGTTATCGGAATTATCAACGAGCACTTCTAACTGATTCTGTTCTTTTAAATGTTCTGTGACATCCACACGGAATCTGGAATACCCACCTTCATGATGGAAAAGCTCTGTTCCGTTTACAAGCACATCTGCCGTCATGGCTGCTCCGTCAAACTCCAGATAAGCCTTTCCGTTTTGATCCATCTCCGGTTTTTTGAATGTGCAGGCATATTTACAGGTTCCACGGTAGTAATCGTTTCCACCGTCCTGCCCATCCACTGCGTTCCAGGTGTGAGGAAGTGTTACGTTTTCCCCTTCCACACTGTCCGGGTTTTTATAAAAAATCCAGTTTTTATCCAATACTGTCGTCTGTCTCATCTTTGTCATTCCTCCTGTATTTTCTGTCTGTGTTCAGACTTTTTTGTCTCTGCTTATTTCATCTCATCAATCACTTTTTCTACTTCTGCCTGCTTTTTCTCCTGAATGCTCTTCTGCACTTCTTCCATTTTTTCTTTTGAGAGCGGTGTTTTTCTCATTGCGCAGAGTGTACATACCCAACCGATCAGTGGAAGTCCAAAGTACAGGCTCATCGTCATCCAGAAAATTGCCGGTGTGGATGAATCGGATGGCTGTGGCATTGTCGATGTATATCCGATCAGTGCTACCAGTCCGGTTGCGATTGCCGCGCTGAAAGAAGATACCAGTTTGTCGATAAAACTGTAAGTTCCTGTCACTGCTGCCGGTATGAATTTACCGCTTCTGTCTAATTCATAGTCAATAATATCTGCCATCATGGCATTGCTTGACATCGTAACGCACATTTTAGCTCCATTTAAGATTAAAGTAAGTACGACATACGCGATCATCATCGGCGCTGCTGTCGCGATCAGCGTCGGATCGATCAGTATAAATAATACGACAAGTATAGCTGTCACTGTCATGCATACATAAGTCCATGTCACCATTGATTCTTTGTTTCCGTGCTTTCCGGCATATTTTGCACCAATAAATGCAAACACGATAGACGGCAGCATTCCGATCACACTGAGGATTGTTCCAAGCTGCATATTGCCGATAATAATACCAAATAACATCGTTGTGACCACTGCCTGACTTGCTGTCTGGCTTGCGATCTTATCGGAACTTGCCGCTACGATAAAGGTCTGTAATGCACGGTTGGATTTGATCAGTTCCCACATATCTTTTACTTTTACCGGCTCCGCTTTTTTCTGTGTGCTGACGCCTTTAAAGTTTTCCGGCTTATCAATATCTGTAACTGCAATGCAGCATAAGATCAGTCCCACTCCTGATACTGCCACACAGACAATACAGGAAGCTGCCAACATCTCTACCGAATATACATTTCCATATTTTGGAAGCAGCATAACCATGATCACAATATTTAAGATCATCGGCACCAGATAGTTATATGCAGTGCTCCACACGCCGACCATCGGACGCTGTTTCGGATCGTTCGTAAGCATTGCCGGAACAATTTGTGCTGTGACATTACACATGGTATAACCTATAATATAGAGACAATACAGAATTACAAACAATACAATTCCATGTCCTTTTCCGCTTGCCCAGCAATACATGATAAGAACTGCCAGTGATTCGATCACCCATCCGGCTGCCATCAAAATACGGATTTTACCGAATCTCGTGTTCATCTTATCAATAACGATTGCAATGATTGGATCGGTCACACCATCTAAAATTCTTGTTGCCGTCAGGATAATTCCAACGACCGCTGTTGCAATTCCATATCCTTCGTTTGCAACATAACTTGCCAATCCTAACAATACATAAAAACACATTCCAATTCCTGAGCTGCACCCTGCGAGTGCAATTCTCCATGTCTTAGCCCGGCGATATGTAACTCCACTAGTTTCTGCCACCTGCTGTTTTTTCTTTCCAAACATCTTTTCTTCCTCCAATACGTTTGTCTTTGTTGATGTCTTTATTCTAACCTCTATCTTCTATTCATGTGTTTACAAATTCACGTATATGTAATAAAATTCATGTTATATAATTATATTACATCATTTTTCTAACATTTTCACGAGTTTGTAAACCTACAATTTCATAAAATCTTATATTATCTATGTAACGCAATAGATAATTGCGAAACTCTTAGATACTTGAATTAAATTACGAAAAGTTGACAAGAGCAAAAGAAAACACTGGGGAACCGCCGGTTCTTAGAAGGCAGGAACGACTGTTAGTCGTGACTGGCTTCTTAGTACCGTTGCGAGTGACACGTAGCGGAAGCGTGTTTTCGTTGATCTTGTTAACTTTTCGTAATATTCATAACATAAAATTGAGTTTCGCAATCGCCTAATGTAACGCAACCATGAAGGGAGAAAAATTTTATGAAATTACCAGAACACTTTTTGATCGGAGCAGCCACCGCCGCACATCAGGTAGAGGGAAACAACATCCACAGCGATTTATGGGCAATGGAACATATGAAGCATACCAGTTTTTCGGAACCATCGTTAGATGCAGTCGACCACTATCACCGTTATGAGGAAGACATTAAACTTCTGGCAGATGCCGGATTAAATGCCTATCGCTTTTCCATTGAATGGGCAAGGATCGAACCGGAAGAAGGTTCTTTTGACCTGAATGAAGTGGAGCACTACCGTGATGTCATTGCTTGTTGTAAAAAATATGGAGTGGAACCTTTTGTCACCCTTCACCATTTTTCCAGTCCAAAATGGCTCATGAGCAAAGGCGGATGGGAAGCAGAGACAACCCCTGCGGACTTTGCACACTATGTGCATTTCATTATCGAGCAGCTTGGAAGTGAACTTCATTACATATGTACGATCAACGAAGCCAATATGGGCATTCAGGTCGCAGCCATCGCAGAGCGTTACAAACGCCAGATGATGGCACAGATGCAGGCTGCACAATCCGGCGGTGACAGTGCCGACGGAAGCGTTCAGGTTGGCATCAACCTCCAGAAAATGATGGAAGGTCAGAAAGCTGCCGCCGCTGAGAACCTCGAAGTATTCGGCGTGGAAAAAGTAGAAAACTTCACTTCCATGCGTACCAGAGAGGGCGACCTTCTCATCATGAAAGCTCATGAACTTGCAAAGAAAGAGATCAAATCCCTCTATCCCGACATAAAAGTCGGACTCACGTTAAGTCTGCACGATATCCAGCCGCAGGCAGGCGGTGAAGAACGTGCCAGAAAGGAATGGGACGAAGAATTTCTGCACTATCTTCCTTATATTAAAGAGGACGATTTCTTAGGAGTACAGAATTATACACGTTCTCTCATTGGACCGGATGGACAGTTACCAAATCCGGAAGGCGTAGAGCTTACCCAGATGAATTATGAATTTTACCCACAGGCTTTAAAACATGTCATCCGGGAAGTGGCAAAAGATTTCCACGGAGATCTCTATGTAACAGAAAATGGAATTGCAACCTCTGATGATAGTAGACGTGTTGCCTTTATCGACACAGCCTTAAAAGGAATTGCCTCCTGCATTGCAGATGGTCTTCCGGTAAAAAGCTACTTCCACTGGAGCCTTTTAGATAACTTTGAATGGCAGAAAGGCTACTCCATGACCTTTGGGCTGATCGCAGTCGACCGCACCACACAGACACGCCACCCGAAGGAAAGTTTATCCTTCCTCGGTCACTGGAATCAGTAACTACAAATAAGAAAGGAAATCAAGCATGAATATTACAGAACGTCTCTCTTTTTTTCAGGAAATGATGCAGTGTGAATACCCGCTTCACCTCTGGAGATATAATCCGGATTTTGAGCTGATCGAGACAGACTGCCCGGCAGAACTGATGCTTCCGGATATTATATCCATGCTTGGTTTTTCTTCTCTTGTCCTCTCCCACATCGAGAGTGGAAAACGTCTTCCGCTCATTCTCGATACCGAATTTGGTCTTTTATGGATTGCCGGATTTGAGTATCAGGGATTTGAGCTGAAACAGATCCATATTATGGGACCAGCCTTTACCGGCAGCAATTCCCATCTGATCCTGCGCAAAAAATTAGATTCCTACCAGCTTACCGTGAAACTGCGCTCTAAAATCGTCAGACAGATTGAGAGTGTTCCGATCATTCCGTCTTCCACACTGCTCTCCTATGCCGTGATGTTTCACTGTACGATCACCGGAGAAAAAATATCCGCAGATATGATCTCTTTCTCCTCCCACAGTGAAGAAACGGACACAGACGAACTTGCACCCATTGCCGATGAACACCCTGGAATCTGGATGGCAGAACAGACCTTTCTTTCCATGATCCGTGAGGGAAATCCGGATTACCGGAGGGCACTCGGCAAATCCATGACCTTAAGCTCCGGTATGAAAGTGGAACTTGGAGATACTCTGCGTGCCAATAAAAATAATCTGCTCGTGCTTCTCACTCTCTGCAGCCGCGCCGCCATCGAAGGCGGATTAAATCCCTCCACTGCGTATACCTTAAATGATTATTATGGAAAGCGGATCGAGGAATGTAAAACAACTGCCGACACCAACAACCTGAGCAATGAATTTTTAGACGATTATGTCAGAAGAGTCCGCGCTGCTCATGAGACAGACGAGCACACAAAACAAATTGCCGATATCTGTGATTATATCACGCTTCATATCCGAGAGCCTTTATCCATCTCGCTTCTCTCGAAGCGGCTTGGGTACACTGAATACTATTTTTCCCACAAATTCAAGGATGTGATGGGAAAAAGTGTCAACAATTATATCCGGCAGAAAAAAACAGAAGAAGCCAAGCTTCTCCTGTCCGGTACCCGCATGTCAATTTCAGAGATCAGCGATGAGCTGTCCTTCAGCAGCCGTAGTTACTTTTTTTCCAGCTTCCAGAAGGAAACCGGCATGTCCCCGACAAAATACCGGCAGCTCTACACAAAATCATAGGAAAAGCAAAAGCAGGATTTTTTCGCTGTCTTTCACTCACTGATACGGTATCTGCGCGGCGTCATCCCATATTTTTTCTGAAATATCCGATGAAAATAGCTGATATTGTCATAGCCGACCGCCATGGAGATATCCATCACATTCATTGCTGTCGTGCGGAGCAGATATGCCGCCTGGCTCAGCCGCTTTGCCTGGATCAGATCTGTATAAGTCTTTCCGGTTCTTTTTTTGATTTCCTTTGACAGCCAGTAAATATCAAAATGCAGTTCCTCTGCAAGTTCTGTCAGTTCACCGCTTTTATAATGTTCCTCCACATAACTCAACACCTGAATAATGAACTTCTGCTGCTCACTGGCTGCATCCGTCTCCATCTTATCCATATGATTCATCAGCTGCAAAAATAAAAGTCCCATCGTTGCCTGATTGATGCTCCGCTTGTTCGGCTGTTTATTCACGATCGTCCAGATCAGATTTTCTAAAAGATTCTGCACCGGAAGCACCTCTGCAACCTTAAAATGCAGATATCCTGCCGAATGATTTTCGCCCCTCAGACAGTCCACGATAAAATCTCGCAACTGGTTTTCCTCTGTCTCCATCATCTTTAACCCATAGTCAAAAAATTCCGGGAGAATGATAAAATTCACTGCCACATCCCCTTCTCCTGCCGGATAAATCTCCTGCACGGCATTCTGGTTTAAAATGAGCAGTTCTCCCTGCTTTAAAATCACATCTTCCCCATTGATCACATGATGTGTGCTGCCGGAACACATATAGATCATCTCCACATAATTATGGGTATGTTCCGGAAAATGGATAAATCTCGTATGCGTCCGCACCTGAATGAGTTTTCCTGCCTCCAAAAGCTTTGTGGCGTCGATCACATTCGAGTTTTCTTCCATATAGATTTCTTTTTCAATGGTCTTTTCCCCGGATAAAATACGCTGTTCTTCCGGTGTGATCTCCTGTAATTTTTCCAGAATCTCCCCTGTCATCGTCTCCTCTGCTCCTTAAAATACGTCATCATCTCATGTGTCAGGCTTAACTTCTCCCTATCCTCCGGGACATCGTGATAATCCACCCACTCTGCCACGGAGAGCTCTTCTTCGTCTAAGTGGATCTCTTCCTCCTCTGCAAGCTCACAGAAATAGCCGAGTAAAAGATTGCTGTCAAAGCCCCACGGCTGGCTCTTATAGTAACGGATATTCTTCACGGTAAGCCCGACTTCCTCCATGACTTCCCTTTTGACTGTCTCCTCTGCCGTCTCTCCGATCTCGGTAAATCCGGCGATCAGCGCATACCTTTTATACTCTCTGCCCGCATATTTTGTCATGAGGATTTTATCGCCGTGCGTGACTCCCACAATGACTGCCGGTGCAATCTTCGGAAACACCATGTTCGCGCAGCACGGACACTGCAGCATCCTCTGTATTTCGCTGTGAACCAGTTTTTCCCCACATCTGCCACAGAACTGATTGTCCCGATACCATACAAATAAATGCCATGCGGTAGCAGCCACGAGGACACGCTCCTTTGGCTGCATTGCCCGGACATCAAACATCTTATAAAAACGAAACTCGCCGATTTTTGTATCCGCTCCGATCTCCGTCAGAAAGTATTCTTCCTCCCCTATGGAAAAAAGATAAACACACGGCGACACCTCCCTGCCAAGCACATTTTCGTTGTAATCCTTCCACTGTTCGTAAGTCAAAAACTGCAGTTCCCCGTTGTATTCCAGATATACTGTTCTCTCTCCAAAACCAAGCATTCTGCTGCCTGCATGCGGTACTTTCTTTTTATAGGAATTATCCAACTGCATTGGTGCAATATCCTGTATCATTTTCTTAGATTCCTTTCATTTTAAAGCTTTTCCTATTGTAAAACATTTTGATTTTTTGTACAATAAAATTATATTGTTATAGGGAAAAGAAGCTGCCGCCTTATGGCTGCTACCAAGGGGTTTTTATCATGTATCACAACAAAAAAATTGGAGTTTTTATCTCCCATATTATGGGATTTTACCAGAAAAATGTATGTCAGGGTATTATTGACAAAGCTCTGGAATACGGTTACACTGCTGAGATTTTTGCTTCTATGGATGGGGAGAATCTCGGGGACTACAGTCTGGGAGAGGAAAGCATTCTGACATTGCCGAATTTTGATGATTTAAGCGGTGTTATTTTTGCGTCTGAAACTTATCCAAACGAACAGTTAAAGGATCAGATCTATTCCCTGCTGAAAGAAAAATGTCACTGTCCTATCATAGAGATTGCTGTTTATAAGCAGCAGTTTCCTTCGGTTTCCTTAGAAAATAACCATCCTTTTTTTGATATTACAGAACATCTCATCACAGAACATCACTACAAAAATATCTGTTATTTTGGATGTGCCGATGAGAGTTTCTTTTCGGATGCCAGAGAAAAGTTTTACCGGGACGCATTAAAAAAACATGGCATTGCACCACACGCACATTCCATCTATACCGGAACCTACACTGCGCAGTCCGCTGCTGAAGCACTCCGCTTCTTTGAAGAAAATGAAACAAAACCGGATGCGGTTGTCTGTTACAATGATAAACTGGCACTTTTATTAATGACTGCTGCCATCTCTGCCGGTTATCATATTCCAGAGGACCTTGCGATCACCGGCTGTGACCACAGTGAAGAAGGACAGAATCTCACACCTTCTCTCACGACCGTCTCTTTCCCTGTCTATGAACTTGGGGAAGCTTCCGTAGAAAAACTGATGAAATTAATCCATGAGGAAAATGTTCCTGCCATCACTGTGGTACATGCACAGATGGTTCTGGAAAATTCCTGTGGATGCAGTCTTACAAAAGAGACTCCTGCTATTTACTTTGAGCAGAAACTGACCAGTCAGATTGCTTCTCTGGAGTCTTCTATTTTAAGTTCCATGAAAATGTCTGCTGAATTCCAAAATATTGCCGACATAGATGAAGCGATGGATCTGTTGGAGAATTACGTTCATTCTATTCCAAACTGTTCCGAATTTTATCTGTGTCTGTACGCCAACTGGGACAGCGTTTCCCAGCACATACTGGAATTAACGGAAAATGAAATGGATTTTGAGCCAAGTCAGGATGAGATTATTTTAAAATTAAGTCTGCGGGATGGCAAAAGACTGCCGGAATGCAGTTTTACCAAGCGTTCCCTCCTGCCGGAACATATCTACAGACAGTCAGATTCTGCCTACCTTTATTTTCCGCTGTTCTTCAAGAATAAGACTTTTGGCTATATTGCCTTAGCTTACGAGAACAACCGCATTGACTATCACTTCCAGCTCGTGCACTGGTTCATGAATATCAACCAGTTATTAAAACGTTTGAGTGACGCAAAACGTACTTCCATCCTCGTCTCTCACTTGGAGGACATTTACACCAAGGATGCGCTGACCGGACTTTATAACAAACACGGCTATCTGCACCGTGAAACGCTGTTACTTCAGGAAGCTGCAGAAAACCAAAGTACTGTGACCTGTTTTCTGTTTGATTTAAACCGCCTGAAATATATCAATGACCACTATGGTCATAATGAGGGGGATTTTGCGATTCAGGTCATCGGACATGCCCTATCCAGTGTCACCCGTTCCACCGATATCTGCGCAAGATTCAGTAGCGATGAATTTTATCTGCTGACAATGGATTACACAAAAGAAGATGCCGATGAACTCCTCACCCGCGTCTATAAGTACTTAGATAATTATAATAAAATAAGCCACAAGGAATATAAGATCTCTGCCAGCGGCGGCTATGCCCAGTCCACACCGGGTGCATCCCTTTCCAAAGAAGATGTCAAAGCTTTATTTTCCAAGGCAGATGAACATATGTACCAGCAAAAACAGATTTTTCATCAGGATTTGGATAAATAAGCATTGTGACGGTATTCTGTCGGAGATACTCCACAGGTTGCTTTAAAAATTTTCATAAAATGCTTTTCATTGTCATACCCGACTGCCTGACTGATCTCGATAATCTTCATATCGGTTTCGGTCAGGAGTTTTTTTGCCTCTCTCATGCGGATTTCCTTGAGATAATTCACAAAATTGCTTCCGGTATACTGCTTGAATGAGTAGGAAAACAGGGAGTAATTCATGGAAATATAATTGGAGACAACCGCCATATTCAGATCCTTTGCATAATTTTCTTCTATATAATCCACAGCCATTTTGATTTTCTGTACATTCTTGTTCTGGTCATAGCTGCTATTGATCTTCTCATGAAGCTGCAACACAAATTCCATTACCTTGTCCTCGTAGGAATCGATACAATTTTCACTCCAGATTTCTTTGCATTCCAATAAAAGTTCTCCCTCTGTCTCTAAAGCATTCTGATAGGTTTTCTCTACCTCCGTAAAGAAATCTTTCATACAGCTCTCAAAAACAGCCTCATCAATTCTTCCATTTTTCACTTCATAAAAGAACTGATGAAAACTCTTTTCCAGATCGTCTGTATGATCTGTTCCGATCAACTGGACGCGTTGGATTCTGGCTGCCTCCTCTGTCAACTTAGCGGCCTCCGTGATAAGACCTTCCGGTATCTTTTCCTGAAATACACCGTACTGCGCTTCCACTTTATTGCGGACAAATGCTTTCTTTCGCATCATGACAGACTCCGCATATGCCTGACGGATGCTCTCTAAGCCACAATGCGCCGCACTGATTCCAATGTAACCATCCTGCAATTCGTTTTTCAATAAGAGGGAAAGGTTCTCTGCCGGAACAATAAAAATATCATTGTCATTCATATTTTTCATGAAAATATAATTATCGTCGGACAGTTCTCCTCTCTTGACCTGATTCTGGCAGCACACATAATAATTTCCGGTATAAAAATGATCTGCATACTGACTTTCGATTGTGCGCTGTTCCTCCCCGGAAATCTCATCGGAAAGCATCAGGTGCCGCATCTGCTGATAACCAATTTTCTGATTGTTCTCCTCTTTCTCTTTCCGGCTCTCAATCTCTGCATTGAGTTTTTTTAAGATTTCGGTGATTTTTTCACGCTCAATCGGTTTTAAAATATACTCCCGCACCCCGTTTCTTAACATTTCCACCGCATAGGCAAAATCATCATAACCACTGATTGCCACGGTAAGTGGAATATGTTCGAGGCTCTGCATTTTCTGTACCAGTTCGATGCCATCCATCTTCGGCATACGGATGTCCGTAAACATCACATCAATCTCCTGCTCTTTCAGAATTTCAAGCGCAGTCTCTCCATTGTTGCACTCCATAATGGTCTCGATTGGCACACCACTTCGCATAATCATTGTTTTGATTCCCTGACGGATCATTTTCTCATCTTCAACGATCAAAACTGTTTTCATTATCTTCCTTACCCTCTTCTAATCCTGTATCTCTCTTCTGTCACAGTCCCCTGTGCCTTTATTTTTCACTTATGCTCCGGGTCATTTTCCTCTGACTGTCTATGCGTGATTGGAATCCGGACCATAATTTTTGTATAACACCCCAATTTGGATGCGATCTCGATTCCATACTGATCTCCAAATGCAATATGGATACGGTCCTGTACATTTTTCAGACCAATTCCATTGCCGGAGCCTCCGTTGGAATCAATTTTTCCTGCAATCTTTAACCGAAGCTTCTCCACTTCTTCTTCTGACATACCTTTTCCGGCATCTGTGATCTCGATCACACAGTCATCTCCGTCTAAAATGCCCTTGATATAGATATTTGTGTCCTCTGCCATCTGTTCGATTCCATGATAAATGGCATTCTCGACGATCGGCTGCAGGGACATCTTCGGAATCTCCTGTTTTAATACCAGTTCCGGCAGGTTTAACGACAGATAAATCTCATAATCAAACCGCAGATTGATCAGAGCCATGTAGTTTTTAATGTACTCTAACTCCTGCTCCACAAGCACATTTCCTGATACCCACTTCATACTGTAACGCAGCAGTTTCCCCAATGCGGTCACCGCATCAGAAATGGCGTATTCTTCATCAATCTCTGCCATCATCTTAATCGATTCTAACACATTATAAATAAAATGTGCATTGATCTGATTCTGCAAAGCCCGGATCTCAGAATTTTTTGCTAACATCTCACGGTTTAAATTATCTTCCATCAGCTCCTTGATACGTTCCAACATCTTATTGATCTGCGTTCCGAGTTCGCCCATCTCATCTTTGCCACAGTTTTCGATCACGACATCAAGATCACCCTTCTGTACTTTTCGAATGGACTTTAAGATCTCATAAAACTGCTTTAACAGATGCTGCACAATACGGTTGATAAAGAACGCCAGCAATATGATAAATGCCAGCATGACAGCCACAAACACATCACGCATAAAATATACATTATGAACATTTTTTGTGATATCCTTCACACAGATCAGTGTACCGGAGAGTTCGCGCACCTGCATATAAGAGATTACAAGTTTTTTTCCATCCAATTTTTTATAAATGGTCTGTATCTTGTCCTCTGTGGGACGCTGTTTTAAAATATCGTCAAGCAGCGCTGAAGATTCTGTCTGCTCTTTCTGTCCAAAATAGGTTACTCCCTCATCCGAATAAAAGAAACTCCACTCATCCTCAATTCCCTCGTACAGGCTTGGAAACATATTCTCCATCGTCATGGCAGACTCGATCACACCAACTTTTCCATTGGCACTGTCAATAATCGGTGTGACAAGTGAAATAATCTTCCGATTCTGGTTCATCGTATAGGAATTGAAAATATTATCTGTGTAATCAAAATTCCAGCCGACATATTTATCCTGCTTGGACCACTCCTGTTTTTTCATACGGGATGCATTGTATAAAATGGGCATCATCTCCTGCACACTGTCATTCACCGCATAGACACGGACACCATACAGCAATGGGTTATTGTTAACTAACCGTTCCAACGCCGACACTTCGTTATTTTTAAAATCCAGCCAGTCGGCCGTAGAGATTTCTCCCCCAATCGCAGATGCATTCAACATTTGAAGCAGGGAATCATCACTTAAGAAAAACTGTGTGGACATATTGATAGAATCAATCTTTGTCTTGATTCCATCCTCATTCCGCTGCATTGTATATTCCATGTAATCCATGTTCTCCTGCACCGCATTCTGCTCCATAACATAGAACAAAACCCCTGCTAACACCCCGATTGGAATCACCATAAACAGAATGATAATACTGGTAAATTTGATATTTAGCTTTGTATTTCGAAACAGCTCTCTTATTTTTTTCATTCGCTAATTCCCATTTTTTCCTTTGCTGCATTCATTAATACTGTTTTCTGTTTCAAAACTTCCTGATAGCCCATGGCATTCCTTTTTCCCACAAATTCTTCAAATATTTCATCAAACTGTGCTTCATTTGATGCGAGAAGAAGCTTTGGCAGTGTCTCACTCCAGAGTTTGGTACATTTTTCATCCATAGCTGCAATTTCAGGACTTGTCGACAAACTCACATCATACTGTCCATTGTAGACTGTATATTTGCATGCCCACACGAGTAACTGTTCAGTAGCAGGACCTGCCTTCTGCTCCCACTGAAGTTGCATGACATTATTCTGCAGCATCCAATAAGCATCATCTGCGCCGTATAACCTGTCGTAAGTCTCCCGGTCGGAATTTAAAATTTTGCTGACGTCCTCTTTTAATACCGGCTTACCATCCACGATATCGTAAGTAACCCCTTCCACACCGAGATAGATCAACATCTGTCCATGCTCACTCATCATATAGTCCATAAACGCTATGGCGCGTTCCGGATATTTACAATTTTTTGAGATCAGCGTCAATGTCCATCCATTCATATTGTTAGTCGGCAGTGTCGGATCATCCCCATTGGAATTTCTCGGTCCCTCAACCGCCATGTAAATGCTGTCCGGATCATTCTCATACAATGCTTTTTGCTGTGAGATCGTATCACTGTACTGATAGAGCATACAAAAATACCGACCTTTTGCCAGTTTTTCTTCCATCTGTATCCGTGTATCCACAAAGATATCATTGGCAAGCAGCCCTTCCTCCCCCAGTTCACGGAACATTTTTAACCATATAACATACTCTGGGTCTGTATATCTGTCATAATATTTCCCATCCTTTTCCCACGGAACCGCAAGAAAATTCATCAGATATTTGTCAAAGGAAACATTTCCCTGATTATCAAATACATGGGATCCCACCGGGATCAATTTTTCCCCATTCACCTCAGGAAACATCTCTGCCGCTTTCTCCACTGCTGCTTTAAATCCTTCCGGTGTTGTCATATCCGGACTTCCAATTGCCTCATAAATATCTTTACGTACCAGAAACGTCTGATTGGATATGATGTCATCATGCTCTTTCACCTGTTTTGGTGTAACCGTGGAACACGGATATCCATAAATATTGCCATCATCCATTGTATACCAGTTCACCACATCTGCATCTGTGACCTGCCAGAAATAGGCATCATAATCATCTGCAAGTTCATTTAATGCATAGACCATGTTCTCTTCGATCATCTGGTTCACCTGTGGCTCCCAATACCCTAATGTGATCAGATCAGGCAGAGAATCCGATGCGATCAGTGCATTTAATTTTTCTGTTTCATTCCCGATTGGTGTAATAAAATTAATATTTACTCCTGTCTCCTCTGTAATCTTTTGAGAGACTGCATTCTCTCCCCACGGTATTGCAAACCAGGAATAATTGACATACCAGTCTAACGTAACAGGTTCTCCGGCATATTTTTTCCATGCCGGTGTATCCTCATCACCCTGTGAGGTGTCCTCCACCTGAGATGTCTCCACAGCCTGTCCTTCTCTTTCCGCTCCGCAGCCCGTCAAAACATTTGTCATCCCGGCTGTCATGGTCACTGCCATGCCCCATGCGATCATTTTTCTGATTCTGTATGTAACCATAAAACTTCCCCTTTATTTCTGTTTCCAAGTATCTTTATCATACCATTTTCTTTCGTTTCCCGCAAACCCCGACAGAGCAAATTTCCTGTTTTCATGACATTTTCCGAGTTCTTTTTACTTTCTTTTTAAACACACAAAAGCGCTACCCCAATTTTTTGAGTAGCGTTTCTGTTTTTATCTATTTAGAGAAGAATATGGTAAGGAAACTATTTTATGTACTGTCATTATTCTTTTACAGCACCTGCAGAAATACTGCTGATGATGTATTTAGAGAAGAATGCAAATACGAGTAAAATCGGAATAACAGAAATTGCAACGGCGAGATAAATTGCGCCCTGGTTTGCAGTAATATCTGTTGATGCCCTTAAAGTTGCCATCATAACCGGTAATGTAAATTTCTCATTTTTATTTAAGATAATCATAGGTAACAGGTAAGCATTCCATCCACCGATGAATCCCATGATACTCATGGTTGCAATCCCAGGTGACATGATTGGGATTGCGATTCTGTGGAATGTATATAACTCGCTTGCTCCATCAATTCTGGCTGCCTCGATCAGTGAAGGTGGCATAACGGAAAGTACATACTGTCTTAAGAAAAATACGGTTCCCGGTGAAGCAATTGCCGGAATAATCAATGGGATATAAGAGTTTACCAGATGAAGTTTGGTACATAAGTTATAAAAACCGATCAGACCAAGCTGTCCAGGTATCATCATGAAAATTAAAATCGTCATGAATAATACTTTATTTCCCTTGAATTTGTACATTGCCAGTGCATAAGCTGTCATAGCGGAAAAGTATGCACAGAGTAATGTAGATGGAACTGCTACTTTCAAACTGTTCCACATACCTAAAAACAGGTTGAAGTATTTAAATACAGTAGCCCAGTTTTCTTTTAAATAAACACTCGGAATCAGAGTAAATGATTTCATAATCTCAGATCCGCTTCGTGTTGCGTTGACAATCATTAATAAAAATGGAAACATACACACTACACTAAGCAGGATTAGTAAGATATATAAAATTGTTTTTTTGATTTTATATCCAATGCCGTTCATAGTAATCCTCCTTATTTCGTCTTAGATGAAGCCCGTTTTTTTGCACGGCGTGCTGCTGCTTTCTCTTCATCCTGGTTAAACACTTTTAACTGTATAATGGAAACAGCTAAAATGATAAGGAATAATACATAGGCGATTGCGGATGCATAACCAGTCTGTGTTGTTCCTGTTGTAAATCCAAATTTATAGAGATACATTACCACGGTGTATACGGAGTTATAAGATGCCCCTGCCGGATTTGACATCAGATACGGCAGATCGAACATCTGTAATCCACCAATCAGTGATGTGATTGCTACATAAAGTAACATCGGTCTTAATAATGGTAATGTGATTTTTCCAAATACGGTCCATCTTCCGGCTCCGTCAATTGCTGCTGCCTCGAAATAATCTTTTGAGATTCCCTGCACACCAGCCATTAACATAATGAAGGAGTTACCAAACCACATCCAGGAACTGATCACTGCGATGGTCACACCTGCTGTTGCAGATGATCCAAGCCAGTCGACCGGAGTGTAATTTGCACCAAATAACCGATAGATGCTTGCAATAATCTGGTTGAACGTTCCATAACGCCAATCCAGTAATGTCTGAAATAAGAATGCAACAGATGTTGCTGCAATTAAGTTCGGTAAGTAATAAATAATACGGAAAATTCCAAGTCCTTTGATTTTGTATTTGATATCACTAAATACAATGGTAAGTAAAAATGCAAGTCCGAGCTGTAATACGATATTCACACCCCAGATCCTTACCGTGTTCCAAAGCGCTCTCCAGAAAAATTTGTCTGTGAATACACGCTTGTAGTTGTCAAACCAGACCCAGGATGTCACACCGACTCCTGCAATCTTGGCATTTGTAAAACTGAAATATAAGGTTCTTAATACCGGATAAACACTAAAAATACAAAATACAATAACAAATGGTAAAACGAAGAAGTATCCCACGTTATCATATTTTTTCAAACCATTTTTATTCTTTCCCATATTCTGCCATTCTCCTTCTTCATAACTATCTCAGAGGATAGCCATTCTTTTCCTGTACTCTTTTGTCTTTTCTTACAGTCTGCACATTCACTGTGCAGACTGTAAGAAAAATGATTTTGGAGATATTTTTATCTGTTTACTGTGATTTCAGGATATGTTGCTTCAATTGTATCGTAGAAGTCAGAGATTGCCTCATCCTTTGTCTTCTCACCAGTTTTAACAGAAGAGATTGCATTTCCCCAAGCATCGCCGATACCTTTGTCGTATCTTGTTACTTTAGAAGTATCAATGTACTGTGCCTGATCTAACCAGAACTGGTATAATTTCTCACCACCGTAAATCTGGTTCTCATCATCTTTGTGTTTATCAAGAGCTGATTTCAAAGAAACTGTATCACCCTGTGAGTATTCAATCCACCAGTTAGCTGTATCTTCATTTAATGTACAGAATTTTACGAATTCCCAAGCTGTGTCTTTTCTTTCAGACTGAGAAGAAATACCGATATATGTACCACCGTCAAATCCTGCTGCTGGTCCAGAGCAAACGCCCCATAATCCAGATGTCTCGCCTACGTTATCTCTCATAGTAAGTACACCCCAGGAAGGAAGACCAAATGCGAATACAGTTGTTGTATCAAGTCCTTTTGTTGCCTCTGCGAACTGATCTGCATCCCAAACGTTAACGGAATCATCTGCATTAGACTGGATATCTGCTGTTAAGATAGGTACCTCGCCAGCCATAGCCTGATACCAAGGTGTTGACCACTGGCTTGCATATGCTGTTAAGTCATTCTGATATAAGTCAACGCAAAGATCCATGTAATCAATTCTGGACTGGTCAACATTTAATGTTCCATCTACTACCCATGCACTATCACCGGAGAATACGTTCATCTCTGCATCAGAAGAGAAGATTCTGTATCCAGCATCTTTTAATGTCTGAGCTGTCTCTAAGATAGTAGGATAATCTTTGAATAATTTTCCAACTTCGTCCGGATCATCTGTTCCGAATACTTCTTTTGCGATATCTCTTCTGTAGTAGATACCTGCTGGTGTGATCTGGTAAGAGATTGCTCTCTGGATACCATCGTCATCCTGTCCAACCTGCCATACATAATCAACGATCTGATCTGCATAATCCTGTGCATTGTATGGTGCCTGGTTTAAATCCTCGAAGAAACCTGCATCAAAGAAATCCTCTAACATCTTTGGCTCACCAACGATGATATCCGGTTCTTTTTCTCCTGCAAGTAATGCTGTCTGAACTTTTGTTGGGTAATCAGCTGGCTCGATAACCACTGTATCAACCTCTACACCAGTCTGTTCCTGGAATCTCTTACCAAAGTCGATCAAGTCGTTTGATAATGTCCATACAACTAACTTTTCATCGCTGGATGCATTTGCTGTGCTTCCCTTTGTCTCTGTTCCTGCTGCTGCATTATCGCTTGTGCTTGCTGTGTCGCCACATGCTGCCATGGATAATGTCATTGCACTTACGAGCAATACTGATACTACTTTTTTCCAATTCATATATAATCCTCCTTGTTTTACGAAGCAAAATCCGAACCCATTGGTGAGGAGAGGATTTTGCCTCCTTATTGTTCTGCAGAAAAGTGAATTTGCTTTCTGCTGTTACACAACACTTTGTTGTTTGTTGATAATTGAATTATAAGTTCAATCCCCTCTTGTAAAAATGCTTTAAATTTTAAAATGGTGTCTTTTTTTTAGGTGTCCTTTCTCCCATCAGCGCAGATTCTTTTTCTGTTTCTTCCCAGAACTTTTTGTTTTCGTAGTCCGTTGTGATAATTTTCATGCGATATTGTACTATGTGTGTCGTTCTTATCGAACATCAATCTCAATGGATGTCACAAGCCCCTCACGGACATCCACTGCTATTTTTTCTCCTGCAACGCCGCTGCCCACATTGGCAACGCTTCCATTCTGATAGATAAACTTCATGGAAGCAATCTCATAATGTCCCGGAATGTAGTCGGTGACATCTGCAAACTGATACGTTACCTTTGTCTTTCCAAACAGCATGGCAGATACTTTTCCATTTTCCGGAATCAGATATGCCGGTACCGCAGGCTGTGGCGTGAAATGCAGTTCTCCATTTTTCATGGATAAAATATGGCTGCCAAACATCATCTGTTTCCACATACTGATAAACTCGATGGTCGATCCACTTAAGCGTGCCACAAAACCTTTGCCGTGATATGCTTTGTTTGGATTTTTACTGCTTGCGATAAAGGATGAATTCTCATAAATACTTCTTCCATATACTTCCTTATCCAAAAATGGGATCGCAGCTTTGTGGAAATCCTCAAAAAATGCTTCATACATGCCATTTCGGATGAGTTCCAACAGATACTTATATTCCATATGAAGCCAGATGGACTCATTCTCCAGCCAGCCAGGTGTGAAGGCTCTCGCTCTTCCAAGTTCAAAGGATGCATTCTGCAAAGAAGCATTGACCTTATACATGGAAAGTTTTTCATCATAGAGATCACTGTGTCTCACCTGCTCATATAATTTTGCCTTTTTCTCTTTTCCGGTCTTTAATTTCAGATAACGAACCGGTCCTTCCAGGAAATATGGAACTTCACGAACCATAAATTTTAATGGCTTGTAGCCGTCTTTTACTTTCTCATACTCTAAAACTTCATAAGTAAAATAGGTCGGGCAGATACCATTTCCCAATATGCATGCTTTTTCAATTCCGCAGGTTACTGTTTCCAGAAAATCGTTTAAAATTTTTACAACTTTCTCTGTGGAAACAAGATTCTTCACACCGGATATTCCGGAGAATACTTTCTCTCGGTAAGCCTCTTTTGCATCGTTGATCTGATTCCAGAAGGAAAGGATCTCACCCTCTTTCTGAATCTCTTCCTTAGCTGCATAGCTCTGCTTTTTGCAGAAACCGATCGCATCTTTCTCACTTGCATTGATCAGATCAAGCTGCTGTAAGAAATCAGAAAATTCTTCAATCAGTTCCAGTTCTCCCGGATATCGTTTTAATGCCCCGATCGTGTATTCCAACATTCTGGCAAGCTCATAGGTCTCTGCCATGGAAGAACCAAACATGCCCGGCATACCATTTAACGCGTCATACCAGCCAGGTTTTCCACCTTCCATCTCCACACCCATACCGTAAGCGTCCAGCGCTGCAAATTTTGTGGTGCAGAGTAACACTAATTTTTCCAGCAGCGTCATCTTTAAAACTTTTCCGGACTGATTTGCTTCACGCACCAGTTTTTCTTCCGTATTTCTACGGCTCTTTTCATTCAATGCATAATATTGTCTCAGGCCATTTTCCGTCTCTTCATAGCGACTGTATCTCGGATTGATATTTACCCGTGAAAGGAACGTCGTATAAACTCTCTCATACAGTAATTCCTTCTCTTTTTCCGGGAATACTTCCAGATAATCTTCCACAAGATCCAGATTGTAAGTCCAGTGGTCGCTCCAGTAGCCTTCCAGGAAATTGCCGTTCACAAGTCCATCCGCCTGATCGAGCACCTGGAAAAACAGATTTTCGGTCTCTTTTTCGCCAAAATTCTCTTCGATTTTCCGATATAAGGAACCCGGTGTGAATGGTTTTTTGATATATTCACAAAACTCCTGTTTTTCCTGCTCGGTTGTAAATAAATTTTCGTGAAGAGCCAGCAGACTGCCTGCTTTTTCTTCTGCAACCTGATAAGTCAGTTTTTCCACGCCCAGTGGGTTATAACCATCTAGCTGGATCAGGCTGTAAAATGTTTTGATATTCTCCCTTCCCACAAATGGTGCAAAGAAAGTGTCACATCTGCGGTTCTGGTTGACATCGCGGAAATTTCCATTTCCCTGTGAATAGAACTCCGGCAGCATGGAAAAATAGTTGTAATCTCTTTCCAGATCGCCATGCTTTCTGGAATACACGTAAAAAATCTTATGACTGCCAAGCCGGATCGGATATCCGCCTCTTAGGACGTTATCCATATAAGTATACTGACAGTAAGCATCAAAATCTTTCGACGCAGTCTCTGTCGCAATTCCGCTGCAAAGATGTTCTACCAGTTCCTCTGCCTCTTTTGCTTTTGCATGAAAATAAGCCGCGTCCAGTTTTTTTGCTGCATATGCTTTTAATAAGTCTTTGTTCTCCACCTGTCCGATGATCTCATAGAAGCAAATGCTCTCATCCGCAGCAAGTTCTGCCTCTGTTCCATAAAAACTGCATGGCAGCTGGTTCATGGTAATCTGCTCTTTTACCAACAGTTCTTTTACTGCAGTCCCTTCAAATCCAATCGGCTTCTGTAAGGAAGTATCATAGGAGAATACAACCGTCGGATCAACGACCGGCTGTAATCTCGTGCCATCAGAAAGGCATCCGATGGAAAAATTGCCGCCCTCCATCTTTGTGACTGCGGCGGTATCTGCCATGCTGGCACGTACCCTGAAATACGGCCGTCCCTCTTTCACATCCTCGACCTGCATCCACGCTTTGGATGTCTGGCACATATTTTTCATACTGTCAATTCCAACCCCATATGGGATCAGTGCCGGCATGCCGTCTAATACTTCTATTTTGGCATATTCCCCGGTGGTATTGGTCAGTTCCACCCTGCGCACCAGCGCACCGATTTTTTCTCCCGGAAGTGTGAAATAGTCCACCTTTGCATTCACGCCAAGTACGTCATTTTCCTCTTCAATTTTTAATCCGTTCCTGGCAATTTCCATGCGGTGTGTCCGGTTTTCATCTGAAAAAAGCTCCGTCACTTTTCCATCTTTTTTTACAAAAGTACGGAATCCTGTCGTTTTCACATTCTGGTACGCCTGATGTGCCGGATAAAATTCCATGATCGAATGATCTTTATTGTCGACTCCGAAACTGACCACGCACTGTCCACGGTTTACATAATAGCACCAGATAGGAATTCCCTTCTCTCCGGAAATGCCTGGAAGAAAGCTTGCAAACGTGCTCTTTTTTCCATAGTTTTCAATTAAAAATTTTTTCTCTGCCATATTCTTCTCCAATCCATTTTTCGCAATTGTTTATAATGTAATATTTTCCTAGGCAAGAACCACTTCGATCAGATGTGTCTCATTGCCAGAAAGTTTCTCGATCATATTCTTAGGAAGAATTGCATCATGCTGTTTTGGCACAAAATTTATCTTCTCTCCGTCCACCGTTACATCTGCAATCTGATATTCTCCATAATCCTTGTCTTCACAGTTCAAATAAGTGATCTTCCAGTTTTTGTCTGCAAACTTCAGTGTAAGGGATGCCTTTTTCTCTTCATCAAACTGCTCTTTTAAAAGTTTTGGGTCTAAGATCATATCACCGATCTGACCTCTTACTCCGAACATCTCTGTGATCACCGTCAGCATATACCAGCTCGCAGCGCCCGTCAGATAATGGTACATACCGCGTCCTCTGCCATTGAAGTATTCCGGAATTCCAGGATAGATGTGGCTCACTTCGAAGTTTGCCGACTGTCTGTACAATGCATGCAAGGACTTACAACCTTCCTTTGCAAATCCACGTTTGTAAAGCGCATTGGCATACATCACTGCCATATGGGAAAAGACTGCTCCGTTTTCTTTATCTCCGTAGGAAAATCCAAACATTCTTCCAAGATCTGTCTTGACTTCCCCGAAATCTGTGTTCAGACGGTAGCCACCCACTTTTTCATCATAGAGATAACGGTCTGCACTCTTCGTGATCTGCCGGATTTGCTCTTCTGTTGCAGTGCCAGCCATGATGGAAAATACCTGGCCGGTTAACATCATGCGGACACCGGTTTTTGTATCTCCTTCTACCTGACGTCCATGATTATCATAGTAACCGTTAAACCAGCCGTTTTCTTCCGAATCCTTTACCCACTCATTTTTCCGGATATGCTCCATTAACCACTCCGATTTGTGACGCAGGTTTTCAGTCAGTTTTTCAATGGAGATCTCTACTTTTTCTCCACTCGTATCATGCTCACACGTATGTAAATATTCCTCTAATACATGCAGCTTCTTCTCAACAGAATCGTATAATGCCGGATTATCTTCTAAAAGAATCACGATCTCTGCCAGAAGGGAAACCGTTTCTTTTCCAGTTTTCTTCTGGTATGCCTCCAGCAATTCTGCAATATCGGCAAGGTTGCCTGCATAAGCATTGGAAAATGCCACGCTCTCGCCCTTCTCAGAAGCCATATCCAGCGCATCATTCCAGTCTGCGCCGCGCAGTCTTATGTTATTGTGTTCTCCAACTTCATAAAAAGCGGTAAGATTCTGTAACAGCAGATGCTCTAAAATCGTACCCTCTTCCCGCACGCCGCGCTTGGTCTTCTGCCAGCAGCCATAGGATTCATCCCACAGTGTATCTGTCCTGGTTCCTCTTGCAATCTGTTTGTCTTTAAAATAAGCTGCCTCTTTTTCTAACAGTTCAAGATCTCCGGTCTGGTCAATATAAAACTTTGTTGTGATCATTGGCCATACACCATGATCCATCCACACTCTTGTGATATTATTCCGGTCTGCAACAAACTCTCCCTGTTTACTTCCGATGATCGTTGCATTACTTCCATCTATACGGACACCGGCAAAGTTATCAAGCAGCATCTGTCTTACTCCATCCGGATTCATAATTAAAAGTGCCAGACAATCCTGCCAGAGATCACGCCAGCCTCTTCCTCCCTTTCCGTAATCATGATGCGGAAGGAAGGAACAGCCATAAATACGACGCAGAATTGGCTGAAAGCTTACCCAGTGCATAAACTGGTTGAAATCTGAATCTCCGGTATGATAAGCAACATTTACTTTTTCCTGCCAGTATGCTTTTGTTTTTTCCAGTTCTTCCAGTACTTTCTCTCTGGTCGTATAAGTTTTGGAAAGATTCCTGATCTCCTGAATATCTTCTGTAATTCCGGTAAAGATCAGATAACTGCATTCCTCTTCCGGCTCTAATGTAATCTCTGAAAAATGAAGACCACCAACTGCCTCTAATCCTTCTATCTTTGTTCCTGCCTTGACCCCCTCTGCATTTTTTACAATGGCATATGGTCTCTCAAAGTTACCGCCCTCTCCGACAAAATCCTCTGCTGTCGGATAAAAATCCACCGGCTTTTCTCCATTGCCACTCCAGCCCACGCAGTAATAAGTCATATGGTTGACCTGATGTCCTCTCTCATCGAAAGACAATGTCGGTGTCACCAGAACGCCTGTGTCTGTAGTTTCGATTCTATGTAATAAAGATGTTACATGTCTGTGGTCACGGATATTGTCCGCGCTTCTTCCATATAATGGTATCGCCGCCGTTGGTGTAACTGTCTGCGCCATGCGTCCTGTGTTTGTGATCGTCACCAGCATGATCTCAACGTTTTTATCTACTGGAATAAAAGAAAGTATTTCTCCGCGAAGCTGATACTTTTTGGATTCCCTTGTCGTCTTCTGCCACATAAATCCGGCTGTCACTTCACTGTCATCCTGCATTTCCGTAAATTTCTTACTTAACTCTTCTGCTGAATGACCAGTCAAAGACCAGCTTCCGATTCCCTTCACATTGCACCAGAAGTTTCTGCTGTTTCGGTTATTGACAAGATTTTCCGCACTTACCGGCTCCAGTAAAAATGTATTCTGATCTATCTTCGCATCACCGCCGAGATTCGGTGTGAAGGAACTTTTTAATCCTGCTTCCCCTGCAATTGGAAAATAAAGATAGCTGATATTTTCCGCTTTTTTCAAATGGAATGTTCCCTGTGTATCTTCAAATTGATATCCTTTCATCCTGATTCTACCCTTCCTATTTTGATATTTTTATTCTAAGAAAAAACAAGACACAAAAAAGGACACTCTTTTTCAAAAAGGTGTCCTTTTTTTATATCTTACCGGATCAGACCGTTCTCATATTCACAGATCACTTTTCGTTCTCCTGCAAAAGTCACCGAATCTCCCGATTCATTGATAATATGGTTCATGCCCGGATATCCGGTCAGCATCACGGTACAGATATTGTGTACTTTCACTCCATTCTTATCCGGCACCTCCATGGCGGTGTCAAGTTCCACAGACGCATCACGGTTATACAGGTAAACGCCAAGCCCCCATGCCTCAAACGTATCCACAGCATCATCCACATAAAAAGAAGCGTATCCATTCTTCTGTCCCTCATGGCTCATCCAAACCTCCTGGTTTGGAACATCATATGGGATCTCGCTCTGATACATATACACTTTTCCGTGATCTCCATTCCATACCGTCTGATACTGTTCAAAATGTTCTACCATCAGCGCATACATCGTGACATCATCCCCGTTGATGATGATTCCATTTTCTGCCTCGTTTTTCTCCCACGCAACATTGTCTCCGTGGTCTGCACGCCATACCCAGAAGTTATCCCCGACCACATGGTTGCTGTTGATCGTAGCGCAGCACTTTACGCTTACCGGTGTGTCTGTATCTGTTCCTCCGACATGGAAAAACAGATCGCTTAAATAAATATTTTTTCCATTATCCTCTGATTTCTGACCCTCGTTACCGATGACAAGAAGATTGTCTGATTTTATTTCCCCGGCATCAAAAAGTAATCCTGCAAGGATCAGTCCCTGCACATTCCCTGTTTCCAGGCAGACGTTTCCTTTTGCTGCACGCAGGGTTGCCAGTCCCATGCCAAGCACGATTGTATCCGGACGATTTACAGCAATCGGTTCCTCAAGGTCATAAATTCCAGGTGTCAGAAGCAGATTTTTTCCTTCTTCCAATGCCTGATTCATCGTCTCTGCCGTATCTTTCTCCGGCTTTGCAACATAAAACTGGTCAATCGGAATTTTTTCTCCCTCGCTGCCATTTTCCCATGAAACACCGATAGCATTTTCCCGCTCTTTTGGCACATAGACCATATAACCTTCCTCATCATCATAGATCAAAAACGGTTTTTCCTGCATGGCTTCGGTCTTTTCCACCTCTGTGTACGGAACGACCGGCCAGGTTCCGGTTGGATTTTTTCCTTCCTCTGTGCCGACAAAGACCATATTCCAGTTAGCCCCCATCCACGCTTTCCAGTTACAGTTTCTGGAAAGCCATTGCTGCTGTGACCCGGAATCTGTCATCAGGTCGGTGTTGGAGTCCGCCAGAAATCCGCCACTGCACCATCCGTATTCATCATGCAGAAACAATGCACCATCGACCTGCACTCTCCGCATAAACGTTGCCTGCGAGACTGCCCACATCGTGTTCGTTTTCAGCTCGATGTTTTCCACTCCGCGCCAGAAATTGCAGCACGCATTGTGATTCGACGGATCGTCCGAAAGCCATCTTGCGGTACATTGCAGGCTCTGTAATTTTGTGTCAGTCGGAAGTTCTCCAAGCCCTGCCACCTGTGTATAAAACCCAACATCCGCCTCGATCGTCTCGTCATACTCTCCCGGCATAAAATAGATGGCATAACGCGCCTCCCCAAACTGATCTGCTTCCTGTTTCTCATAAATAGCATCCAATGTTTGTGCCACCTGCCCCGGATCATCCTCCGGCGAAAAAATATAGGTATTTTCGCCAAATAATTCTGTATGAAACTCTGCATCCCTTGTTGTCATATCTTTTGTATCCATTTTACTGCTTTCCTTTGTTCCACACCCCGTCATAAGCATACACGCTGCCCCGAATAAAAGCAGCATTTTCCCACAGTGTCCTTTTTTCATGATTTTTTCCTCCCTCTCCCTTATCAGCATAACGGTATCCGGGCACAAAAAAAGGACACCTTTTTTCACAA
>OGJY01000920.1_pt1 | contig 38353 bp, 39 predicted proteins | sample 1572231 | NCBI WGS metagenome assembly OGJY01 (sample SAMEA2582121, study PRJEB24529) | metagenome | biome: Human gut stool | place: China | collected 2011
TAGACCTGGTTCTCATCCTTCACCAACGGACTAAGTACCATATGATAACCATTGTTGGTCAGACTATTCGTAAATCCAATATAAGTTGGGGAATGAAGAAGTACACTGTCGCCCTTGGAACAGATCACGTTCAACGCACTGACTACGCCGCCAAGAACGCCATTTTCATAACCAATGTGCTTCGGTTCCAGACCCTCTACACCGTTTCTCACCCGCTGCCATTTGATGATCGCATCAAAATACTCTTCTCTTGGGCTGAAATATCCATAGGTGGTATGGTTCGTTCTTTCAATGATCGCCTCTGGAATCGTAGGCACCGCCGGGAAATTCATATCCGCCACCCACATAGGGATCAGGTCAAACCCTTCTTTTGTCTTCGCCGGCCATGTCATCCAGTCTGACGCAAATGGCTCTACAGCGATGGAATCCTTTCCCCTTCGGTCTAAAACAGTTGTAAAATCGTACTTCATTGCGCTGTTATCCTTTCTGTATTCTGCATCTCTTGGCAGTTTTATCTTGAAATTTTTATTCTTCCTTCTCGGTGTCCGGAATCTTCTCAGTATCCGGGATTTTCTCTGTATCCACGTTCTTCTTCACAAACTCCTCTTTTGTTTTGGGAATGTTTTCGCTCCGGAATTCATGGATCATTTTCTCCTGGATCGATTGAAGCTCCTTTAAAATTATTTTCTTCTTCCGAACCGTATATTCCAAAGCTTCCCCGTTGCTTAGATCAACTCGGTCCTTAATATCATGGACAGCCATCGCAGAAACGAGGCAGCCACGATGTATCTTTAAAAATCCATCCCCGAGCTTCTCCTCGATCTCGGCAAGTGTCATTCTCGTCTTATATACATGATCCCCGAGAACATGAAACTCCGCATATTTTCGATTCATCAGAACATATAGGATCGTACCGGTCTTTAGAACGATATTCCTTCTGTCTGACACGATCGTAATGGTTTTCTCTTTCATCATTGATCCATCTCCTATGGCTCATTTTCATCCAAAGAATTTCTGCGAGATCTTATATCCCACATTTTCCGCAGCGTTCTCTCGACTCAACTGCTCCACTTCTTCATATTCAGAAATAATTGTACCTTTCCTGTACAACATAGTCAATCAGTTTCGATCTCAATCGACAACTGTATTTTTTTACACCCCCTGTCATTCCAAGTAACACAAAAAGAGCTAAAACCCTGCATAAACGCTAGGTTTCAGCCCTTTTATGATCTTATAACATTCTATACGATTTTTATCAGCAAACTCTGCGAATCCGCATTATTTACCCATCTGTTTTGCAACTTCTGCTGCGAAGTCCTCGTTCTTCTTCTCCATGCCTTCGCCAACTTCGAAACGAACAACCTTAGCGATGGTCAGAGCCTTGTTAACGCTCTCTAAATACTTAGCTACGGTCTGCTTGCCATCCTCAGCCTTAACATAGGTCTGATCTAACAGGCAGATCTCCTTCAGCTGCTTGGATACACGACCGTCTGCCAGACCCTTGAAGATCTTATCAGATACGATAGCGTCCTTGTCAGCCATAGCCAGCTCAGCCAGAGCAGCTGCTGCTTCCTTGGACAGGAAGTTGAACAGGTAGTTCATGTTGCTCTTCTTCTCTTCGTAGATTGCCTTATCCTCATCGCTCCATGCGGAACTGTTCATAGCCTTATCGATCAGCTTATTCAGGATGGGCTTAGGCAGAGATGCAGGATCGTTCAGAGCTGCGTCAACCGTGATCTCCTGTAACTTAGCCAGCTCTTCTGCGGAAATATCATTTCTGCTGATGTAGGTAGGATTCATAGCTGCTACCTGCATAGCGATGTTGGTCAGTGCTTCTCTAGCTGCGTCATCGGATGCACCGTTAGCTGCAACGATAACACCGATGCGTCCACCACCGTGAATGTAGGATACTGCTACATCTCCGGATACCTTCTCGAAACGACGGATAGACAGCTTTTCACCGATGGTAGCGGTCTTCTCTACCAGAGCTTCCTTAACAGTTGCGCCTTCGAAAGGAGTAGCCAACAGTGCTTCGATATCTTCACCGTCCTTGCCACCCTGTAAATCGGAAGCCAGAGCAGTTCTATTAACAGCCTCTACAAAAGAAGTAAAGGTCTCGTTCTTTGCAACGAAGTCGGTCTCGGAGTTCACTTCAATAACGCAAGCGGTCTTGCCGTCTGCGGAGATTGCTGCACGTGCAACACCTTCTGCTGCGATACGACTTGCCTTCTTCTCAGCTTTAGCCTGTCCGTTCTTTCTCAGGAACTCAACAGCTGCGTCCATATCTCCATTTGTCTCGTTCAGAGCCTTCTTACAATCCATCATACCAGCGCCGGTCATTTCACGGAGCTCTTTTACCATAGATGCGGTAATTGCCATTTTTTTATCCTCTCTTCTTAATTAATATATTATCCTCAAGAACCCAGACCGTAATGACAGGCATCGCAATCTGGGTTCCTATGCTTCTCTTATGGAATCGGATTATTCAGCGTCAGCTGCAACCTCTTCGATATCCTCTGCTTCGGTAGCTACATCAGCATCGCTGTATACAGCCTCGCCCTGTTTAGCTTCGATGACAGCGTCAGCCATCTTGGAAACGATCAGCTTAACGGCTCTGATCGCATCATCGTTACCGGGGATGATGTAATCCAGCTCTTCAGGATCACAGTTAGTATCGCCGATACCGATCAGGGTAATGCCCAGTGCATGAGCCTCCTGTACACAAATTCTTTCCTTCTTAGGATCTACAACAAAGATAGCATCGGGAACTCTGGTCATGTTCTTGATACCGCCCAGGTTCTTCTCCAGCTTCTCCCATTCTTTCTTTAACTGAATAACTTCCTTCTTAGGCAGTACATCGAAAGTACCATCCTGAGACATGGTCTCGATCGCATGCAGTCTTGCGATACGGGACTGGATGGTTCTGAAGTTGGTCAGCATACCACCTAACCATCTCTCGTTTACATAGTACATACCGCAACGCTCAGCCTCAACCTTTACAGCGTCCTGTGCCTGCTTCTTGGTACCAACGAACAGAATGGTGCCGCCCTGTGCAGCGATCTCGGATACTGCCTTGTAAGCCTCATCAACCTTAACTACAGACTTCTGCAGATCAATGATGTGGATGCCGTTTCTCTCGGTGAAGATGTAAGGAGCCATCTTAGGGTTCCATCTTCTGGTCTGATGTCCGAAATGAACACCTGCTTCAAGTAACTGTTTCATAGAAATAACGCTCATGTCTTTACCTCCGTTTGGTTAAAATCTTCCGCTTTTCTTTTCTGCCGGGACGCGTTAAGAACCCGGTTAGCTCTGACAAAGACTTCTGTAAAACCAGTAAGCACCATCGTCAAATCGAAAGGCGTGTTTTTTATCACAACAGTGCGATTATAACATAGGAAAACCCCTGTGGCAAGGGGTTTTTAATGTTTTCCTGTGATTATTTTTGCGATTTCTTCTTCAGAAGTCCCGGGAACTATCTCATAAGTGCCGGGATTTATGCTGCGGCTGTAGCCGTTATTACATAAGTAATTGTCAAATGTCTTCGCATCTTCCACCAATCCCGCTTCCTGTAGCCGGCTGCTGACGCTTCCGGAGCTTGCTCCTTTTTTTACGGTAACAGTAACCGTCTGCGCTGCTTCTGGTGCTACAATCGTCTCAGGCTGTGGTGTTGCTTCCGGTTCCATGGTATTTTCCGGTGCAACCGTTGTCTCCGGTTCCGATGTTGTTGTCATTGCTTCTTCGGTCTCAGGCTCCGGGGATGCTTCCGTCTTCTCCGTGTTTTCCTGTGCCTGCTGCTGTACGCTGTTCTGCAGAGCTGCTAACGTCAGTTCACTGCTGTCCACCATTCCCAGCTGTTCCGCACGTTCTCTGATCTGATCATCTGTCAATATCTGTGTCTCCTGCCCCTGACGGTGAGAAAAGCTGATTCCCAGGATCAATGCGGTCACGATCATACCAATTCCAAGACCGCGCAGATAATATTTTAATTTCATTTCTGTCTCCGTCCTTAATTTCGTGATTACCTTCAGGCCTTATACAGGTCAATTACGAGTTTTACTTCTCCCACGCCCAGTCCGAGTTCCCTGGCTATTGCTACCGTGGATTTACCCTGTCTGTGCATTTCCAGGATCTTCTCGTTGTTGTTTTGGCCTTCTTCCGCTGTCTCACCCATGAATCCGATTTCCGGAGATACAGCCTCCTCTGTTTTCGCCGGTTCGTCTGCCGGGATCACTTTTTCCGTTTCCTCAGTTTTTACCGTCGGAGTATCATCGATCGCCTTCACCTTGTCTTCCGCAGCTTTCACCGCTTTGTCCACTTTGGAGACGGTATCTTTGATATTGGCATGCTTGTTGTTCAGCATATCATATAAGAACATTGCTTCCTCATGATTTTTATGAATTTCCTGTAATACCGTATCGGAATATTCATTTACCGCCATGATTTTCTCGTTAGTCAGGCGTTCCAGCGATCTCTCCGCCTTTTCCACCACATCTTCTGAGGTTTCTTCCACTTTATCCTGCACCTGTGCACGGACTGTTTTCATTTCTTCCTCTATCAGACCGTGGATTTCCTGTTTTGCCGCATCTGTGTCGATTCTACCGGCGTCCGATCTGCCTGCCGGCAGTAAAAAACTTCCTATAAAAATTACAATTCCTACGATCAGCAGGATTACTTCTAAAATGTCCATCTTACTACGTTTCCTTTGTATTTTCAGATCTTGATGTCAAAACCACGATGCTGTTTTTGGATAACGACACCATCTTCCGGTTCTTTCTTTTTCCGGCGTTTATCTCCGCCGTTTCCGGCATATTCATTGTGTCCCTTCTCCTTGGCATCATATTGTCCGGTATACCAGTCCGCATTATCACTGCTGTGTACTTCTTTCGTAAGCTTTTCACTCTGTTTTTGAGACTGCTGTCCCAGAGTCATCTGTTGAAATGCCCCTTTATTGTCCTCATTCTGCTTCATCACGGAATAATCCTGTGTTCTGGGGATCGAAGCAATCTCCAACGAACCAAACGCCATATCTGTGCCTCTTTTCTGCTATATTGCGGTAGCCTTAACATCTCCGTCGATCCGTTCAAATCTACAGTACTGGTAAGTATTTTTCACCTGCATGGAGGAATCCCCGATAATGATCGTAGTCCCCGGATACACCTCTCCCTTGACGATGACAGCGGCCTTTTCCTGTGGATTGAACTCCATCTGCAATTCCTGCATGCGCGCGTTTTTCTCCGCCAGGCTCTTTTTCTGTGTCTCCATCGTTGCTGCGGAATTCCGGATATAATTCAGCTGGTCCGGAGTAAAACACACTCCTCTGTTTTTTTTCTCTGTGAAACTGGCAAGAATTGGCTGAATACTCCGAATATTTTTAACGATCTCCGAAATTTCTTTCTGGAGTTTCATATATTCTGCTTTTTTCTCCGGGTCCACTCCGACCTCTACCACGGTCGGTGCCCCCAGTGTCGCTCCCAGAGTCTTCACTTCGATTCTCTGACCGGCACGTACATGTCCCCCAGTGATAAAGCCTCTCTTACCGGTTACCTGGATCTCCGTAGATGCCGTCACATTGCTATGCAGAATCGACTCCGTATTCACGTAACCACCGGCACTGACCGTCGCATTTTCGAGGAATTTGGCAACGATATTGCCACCGGCCTTCAGGATGCCTTTTGCCATACCGTTCATACCGCGGGCAATGATAATGTTTCCTCCGGCCTCGATGCAGGCACCCTCTACCACACCGCTTATGATCACATTGCCACCGGCCCTGATCTCAAAATTAGAAGAAACATTGCCACGCACCTGCACGCTTCCTTCAAATTCAATATTTCCGGTGGATAGATCTACATTCTCTACTTCATAAACATCGGATACAAATACTTTGCCCTCTACCAGTGACACGTGACCGTCCACCAGAGAAGTAAGCTTTTTTCTGTCCTCTGAGATTTCAATATTATGTCCGAATTCCAGATGTGCTTTCTTCACCTGTCTGGGGCGGATTTTGGCTCCCTGCACCGTTATTCCGTATTCTCCTTCATCTTCCGGAATGATTTCCGCCAGGAGTTGTCCCTTTCTGCAGGGGTTGATCATATTCAGGTGGAAATAATCCACGGTGCCGTCATCTTTTAATGTAGGCTGTGCATGAACATCCGTATTAAAATAATACCTGACAGACGCATCCGTACCATGCCTCGGTTCTTTACCTTTGGCCACGATCAGATCTGTACCATAGATCCCATCCGACATAAAATGATCCTGCAGAACGTTCATCTGTATTCCGTAGACAACGTTCCGGTATCTGAGATCCCGGATCACACTGTCCATGGTTGTTCTTTTCCCGCTTTGTGATGCCGGATAGAATCGAAGAATCACCTGCATATTATCCTGGCTGACCTCGATACTGTAGGTTTCTTCCAGTGCCGGGCAATCCTTTCTCTCCAGAAAGCATACCGTATCTTCCCCCGACAAAATTGCTTTTTTAATTGCCATAGGATCATACGGCACAGATTCCCGTTCAAGATAATTCAACACCTCCTGGAGATTCACGTCCGCTCCTCCGTCCTTTGGTTGAAATATCTGTAGCCCATAACCTCCCGGTGCATTTACGAGCTGAAAATAGCCATTCTGCATGCATTTTCTCCTCTTACCCAATCTGCGGGTCAACCATTTTTATAAAAGTCCCATATAATTTCCCATTTTTGTCTTCATTTTCTGCAGAGCTCTCGTATGCAGCTGGGAGACTCTGGATTCCGACACTTCCAATATATTACTGATCTCTTTTAGCGTAAGATCTTCGTAATAATACAGCGTAACTACTTTCTTCTCTTTCTCTGTCAAAAGTTCCAATGCTTCTCCGAGTACTTTTGTCAGCTCTTCCTTCTCAACGCTCTCTTCCGGACCGTCAAATCTGGCCGTGGTATGTCTGCTATAATCCTGCGAGACATCGCTTCCCTGATCCATATATTCATTCAGTGACACCAGTCCCGTAATTTTCATCTGCGACTGCCAGTCCAGATATTCCTCCGCGGATATTCCCAGACCCATAGCAATATCTTCATCTGTTGCGCTGCGTCCCGTAGTCTGTTCCACTTCCTTGATGACAGCGTCAATCTTCTTCTGTCTCTGGCGAATCGTCCGAGGTATCCAGTCCATTTTACGAATCTGATCCAGAATGGCTCCACGGATACGCAGACTGGCATAGGTCTCGAATTTTACTTCTTTGAGGCAATCAAATTTGTCAATTGCATCAATCAAGCCAAAGATCCCGTAGCTGACCAGATCCTCATAGTCTACGTTGTATCCCAGATACATGCTCAGTCTTCCGGCCACCACTTTCACCAGGGGGGCATACTCCAGTATCAGCTGCTCCCTGGTCTCCGGTCGCTTATTAGCAGCATATTCTTCTAATAACCTTTTCTTACCGGCTTCATCCATTTGACTCGCTTACACCCTTCTGTTGTGCATCTTCCGATACAGCATCTTCTTGTTCCGCCTTCTCTTCCTGTTCCTGTTTTGCCTTTTCCTCGTTCTGCCTGTCAAAGCGATCCAGCAGAAGCCGGACACCGTTTCCCAGACAGTAAAACAAAAGCATCACAGCAAACAGTGCCACCAAACTTGCCAATACCGAGTAAGCCTGTACCATCGTAACAATACAGGTACAGGCGCCGGCTGTCAGCATCAGGATCAATGGCATATTCTTTCTGTTCATAATTTTCTTCCATTCCAATATTTGTCAGATGACTGATTCATCTCTTCCTACCGCACGGATATAAAATTCTCCGGTCTCCGGATAAAATGTAACGGTTCTTCCGTAGTTTTTGCCTGTATCCTCTGCTAAAATAGGGATATTGATTTCCTTCAATTTCTTCTTAACAGCCTGCACATTGCGCTCCCCCACCTGCATCATGTCGTTACGACCCTGAAATGTAAACATGGTAGCGCCACCGGCAATCTTAGCAACCATTCTTGCCTTTCTCGCACCAAGTTTTTCCATCTGGCGTACCAGTTCATCAATTCCCGTATCCGCAAATTTTGCAATATTCTGGCTACTGTTACGTATCGTAGTGCTGTCCGGCAGCATAATATGCGCCAGACCGCCTATTTTCGTCACCGGATCGCGGATTGCAATTCCCACACAAGATCCCAATCCCAAAGTCGTCACTCCGTCGGGACTTACGCAGGTCTTCAGATCCGCCATTCCTACCTTAATAATCTCGCTCATTCTGCTCCCCTTCTTCTACCTCTTAGCACCTTATGCAACAGATATTCCCAAAGACGATAATATCTTGGGATAGGATTCAATATCGGGAACCAGAATGAAATAACCGTCAATCTCCACCTCATCGTAAAACTGAGACTGGATCAATAAAATCTTATCTCCCAAAGTTCCAAATTCAATTGCCGGAACGCTTAGGATTGCTCCCGCCATATCCAGCGTCAGAGAAGGCGGGGTAGGGATAATCGTCAGGTTCGTAAGAGACGACAGGGAATTCAGATAGGCTCCCGTGATAATGTTGCCGATCTCCTGCATTGCAGAAAATTCAATCTCTGAAAAACCTTCCGGCTGTACCATATCTCCAAGGATCTTATGGAGAAGATGTTTTGCGCTGTTCTGTTCCACCAGGAACATCATGCTTCCGGTAATGTCGCCTTCCACCCCCAGGAAAACACCGATCATCACCTGTTCCTCTCCTCCCATCAGTGCTCCGACTTCATTAAAATCCAAAAGCTTTACCTGCGGTACTTTCATATCCACCTTGCAGTTTAACATCTGGGAGAGTGCTGTCATAGCGTTGCCTGCACCTATGTTTCCAATTTCTTTTAAAACATCCAGATATGTTTCCGAAACTTTCTCTAAACTCAGATCTCCCATGGATCCATCTCCTTTATGCGTTTTCCTCCAGTGTAATGGAATTCAGATCCAGAAGAGAGATCAGTTCCCCATTGTGTTTTCCTACACCTGTAATAAAACTCTTTTTATTCTCACCGGCATTCTGAGACATTTTTTCAATCTCGCTGGTACCGAGAGTGACAACTTCCTTCACTTCGTCCACAATTATGCCGACACTGCCCTGCTGTTCCAGTTTCAGAATGATAATTCTGGTAGCACGGGTCAATTCGTCTGCCTCCAGTCCCATTTTCAGTCGGAGGCTCATTACCGGCAGTACTTCTCCACGCAGATTAATAACACCTTTCAGATATGCGGGTACCTTGGGTACTCTGGTAATGTGCTGCATTCTGACAATGTTGTCTATGTAACGGATATCAATGCCGTACTGCTCATCACCGAGGCGGATCACAATATACTGGAAAAATTCCTCCTCAATTTTACGCTCATCTCCGGCTTTTAACGTATTTTTCATGCTAAGTTCTTCCATAATCGTCATCTCCCTCCTTACAGTAATGCATTTGCATCCAGGATCAGTGCCACTTCACCGTCACCCAAAATCGTTGCACCGCTGATAAATTTACACTGCTTGATATATTTGCCAAGAGATTTGATAACGATCTCCTGCTGACCGATCAGTTCATCGATCACAAGACCTGCCATTTTGTCTCCCTTCTTGACGATTACCACAATCAGATTATCCTCGGTAGATCTGGTACTTTCCACATCCAGTACTTCCGTCAGACGGATCAGGGGAATTACCGTTCCTCTTAAGTTGATCACTTCTTTGTTTTCTACCAGTTTGATATCCTTCGGTGAGATATCTTCGATGGTCTGAATGGATCCCAGGGAGATCGCATATTTTTCTCCACCTACGACTACCATCAGTGCCTGAATGATTGCAAGGGTCAGAGGCAGACGGATCGTCCAGGTACTTCCCTCTCCCCATTTTGATTTCACTTCTACTTCACCGCTTAAGGATTCGATCTTGGACTTCACGACATCCAGTCCCACGCCTCTTCCCGATACATCGGTTACTTTTTCGGAAGTGGAGAAACCGGGCTGGAACAGCAGATTGATAATATCCTTCTCCGACATATTTGCTGCCTGTTCTACGGTTACCAGATTACGTTCGATTGCTTTATTCTTAACAGCTTCCACATCAATACCGTTACCATCATCTCTTACCTCGATGACTACGTTATTGCCATCCTGATAAGCATCCAGGAAAATAGATCCCTGCTCGGGCTTGCCGCGCTGTGCACGAACTTCTGCAGATTCCAGACCGTGGTCAGCGGAATTACGCAGCAGATGCATCAGAGGATCCCCGATCTCATCCACCACGGTACGATCCAGCTCGGTCTCCTCACCGGTCATATACAGTTCCATCTTCTTGTCCAGCTTCTTAGACAGATCACGGATCATTCTGGGGAACTTCACTACAACGCTTTCGATAGGTACCATTCGTACCTTCATTACGGATTCATGCAGATTGGTTGTCACATTTTCCAGATATTCGATCTGCTCATTGAATGCCGTATTGTTGCCATGGTCATTGCTGGAAGCAGCTACCAGAGAGTTTTTGGCAATGATCAGCTCACTTACGAGATTCATCAGAGAATCCAGTTTCTCGATGTCTACACGTACAGTACGGTTGACCACAGGCTTGCTCACCTGTTTTTTCTCCGGAGCTTTAGCAGCCGCAGGCTTCTTCTCTTCTTTTCTCGTTTCAGTCTTTGTCTCGGCTACTTCTTCTTTTTTCTCCTGTGCGGGTTCCTGTGTCTCCTCTTCGGAATGATAATTCTTGGTCTTCTCCAGTTCCAGAACCGCACCGGTCACCTGTGCGATCTCGGATACGCTTTCCGCTGCCTTGATCACATCATCCAGAGAATAATCGGACAAAACGATCAGAGTGAAATCTTTATCGAACTTTTCGTCTTCCACATCCTGTGCGCTGGGTACGGAGACGATGATCTCTCCTTTTTCCTCCACAGCCTTGAACACCAGGAAAGCTCTTGCCGCCTTCAGGATACAGCTGTCCTGTACCACAACATTAATACCGTATACATTTTTGCCCTGTTTCATAGCTTCTTTGATCACGCGGATCTGGCTGTCATCAAACGCAATGCCATTCCATTTTTCCGCACCTGTTCCGGTGCTCTCCGCTGCGGGTGCTGTTGCTTTTTCTTCCTTTGCGGGCTGCTCCTGTCCGGTCTTGTTAGCGTTCAAAATATCATTCAGGGCTTTGATCAGATTTTCATTGTCATTGGTTCCCTCATCGGAGGTCTCCTGAATGTTGTTTTTATACTCCTCCAGAGCGTCCAGGCACTGGAACAGTACGTCGATCATTTCCGGTGTCACCTTAATATTGCCATTACGCACTTCCGAAAATACATTTTCCATATCATGGGTCAGATTCTGCATCCGCTTATAGCCCATGGTTCCCGCCATACCCTTCAGGGAATGTGCCGCACGGAATATTTCATTGATATTATCCATATTCTCGGGATCTGACTCCAGTTCCAGAATCTGTGTATTCAGGTTCTGCAGATGTTCATTTGTTTCATCCAGAAAAATTTCAAGATATTGGCTTACGTCCATCTTTTCCTCCATTCTGCCGATCACAGCATTGCCGGAAACGGCATATATTACTTAATTTACTCCTACATGCAGTATGATTTCCTGGGCGATCTGGTCTAACGGTACCACCTGATCTGCCAGTCCTGCTGCAATAATACTCTTGGGCATTCCAAATACAATGCTTGTCTCCTGATCCTGTGCGATCACGTATGTTTTCTTGGAAGTTCTCAATTTACCGATCCCTTCCGTTCCGTCCGCACCCATTCCGGTCATAACTGCACATACAACCGTATCAAAGCGGCTGTCCTGCAGGGATTCGTACATATAATTGGCACAGGGTCTGACTCCTTCCCTGTAAGGTTCTTCCGATAAATGCAGTGTATGACGTCCGGCCGGTGAGGTTACCACATGGAGGTGCTTTCCTCCCATGGCGATATAGACCCAACCCTTTTTCAGTTCTTCCCCTTCTGCTGCCTCTTTTACATGAATCTGGCTTAAATTATCCAGTCTCTCTGCAAGAGATGCTGTGAATCCTGCCGGCATATGCTGTACTACCAGTACCGGTGCATCCAGATCGGCCGGTAACAGAGGGATCACCGATTGCAGAGATTTCGGACCTCCCGTGGAGCTTGCAATTGCCACCACTTTGTTGCCGCCCACACTGACCGGGTGATGATTGATGATCTTCATCATCTCCCTGACTGTGCCCTTCTCTTCGGAAATTTTCTTCTCCTCATTGAATGACGGCATTCTGCCGTTAGCCACAACATTCAGTGTCCGTAAAAACTCTCTGCGGAAATTCTCTCCCCGGCAGTCGACTGCACTGTCCGGCTTATGTACGAAATCAAGAGCTCCCAGTTCCAGTGCATCCAGGGTGGTTCTGGCGCCTTCCATAGTGTCGGTACTCGCCATCATCACTCTTGCCGGTATCTTGTATTTTCGCAATTCCTGCAACAGCTGCAGTCCGTTCATCCTCGGCATATTCACATCCAGGACAACCGCGTCATAACTGTTTCTGCTCAACAGATCAAAAGCTTCTAATCCGTCTTTTGCTCTGTCAACTACCTGAAACCTTATGTCTGCATCTATTATATCACAGAGCACTCTTCTCATGAGTGCAGAATCATCTACAACCAATATTTTTTTTGGCATCAGTTCAGTCTCTCCTTTTTACGGCTCTTACGCTCTTCTTCAAATATAAACCGAATAATCTCTTCTCTGGTATTTACGTCCAGATTGTAGTACTGGACTCTGTGTTCAAACATTCCCCTCCGGTTTTCCAGTTCCTTGACTGCCAAAACCTTTCCGACCACATCATATTTTTTTCTTTCCCCATCTTTTAGCAGATGGTAGCTGCACAGGATCAGGCTCCCGGGTTCATATTTCTGAGATGACAGGAAGCGCAATCCGCCACCACTGATATCTACGATCACACTATGCTTTAACGGAAGTCCCGGCTGAAGCTCATAGGGTGAATTTTTCTCCAGTGCCTCGATTTCTTCTTCCTCCAGATTCCGCGCACACATATCCAGTGCACAACTGAACCGATAATATTCTCTCCGCTGATATTTGCGCAGATTGCTGGTCAGTTCCATCACCAGCACATATACATTATTACTTTTGTAACGATCTACGATTCTGGAAAAACACTGATACAGACTATTCTCTTCGAAAAATACCATATCATATTCGCTTTCCACCGGCAGAAGGATCAGTCTGGTCTGTTCCATTGGCATGGAAATCTCCAGTGTATCCTCCGATAGGATCTGCAGTACACGGCTCTGGTAAACCTTTGTCGTATTTTCGGCTCCGGATTCTCCCAATCCATGTTCCAGCGCCCGAAGCTCTACTTTAGAACCTTCTTCCACAAATCTGGACAACATAATTTTGTACCTCTCTTATCTGGACTGTTTTGCAGCTCCGTTTCTGGTCCCTATAATATGGGAGAAAAAAGCTGCCATTCCGCGCCTCGGTTGTTCTTCCTGTGTTTTATCGCACAATTTCTCCGCAATTCTCTGATATGCCTGACTGGATTTTGCTCCCGGATTCTGTATCGACACAGGCACCTGCTGCATTACTGCCTGCACCACCTGGGGATCCTGTGGTACACACCCCAAATATTCCATGGAGGTCTTAAGATATCTGGTAACCACTGCATTCAGCTTATCAAACAGCACCTGGCCTTCTTTTACATTTTCCACTCTGTTTGCCACCATTTTGACCTTAGTATAGGCCTCTTCATATCTCGGATGTCGGTACAACGCCTTTAACAAAGAATAAGAATCCGTAATGGAAGTAGGCTCCGGCGTCGTCACCAGCAGCACCTCGCCGCTCGCCACCAGGAATTCTAATACGCTGTCCGATATTCCGGCTCCTGTGTCCACTATGATCACATCCGTAAGGGCATCCAGCTCGGCCAGATTCTGTATAATGCAGGTAAGAGCATCTTTTCCCAGATTTGACATTCCGGCAATTCCGGATCCTCCGGAGATAAATCCCACTCCCATAGGGCCCTGGGTTATGATGTCACTGATACTTTTTCCTTCGTATACCAGATCACATAAGTTATGCTTTGGCACTGCACCAAACATAATTTCAATATTCGCCAGTCCGAAATCTGCATCTAAAATAACGACCCTTTTTCCCATTTTACGAAATTGAATTGCCAGATTGATAGACATATTGGATTTTCCAACGCCACCTTTTCCGGAGGTGACAGTTATGACTCTTGCAGTCGGTCTTATCTGCTTATTTGCTTTAATAATCCTTAACTGTTCCGCCTGATCCATTTTCCCGCGCCTTTCTGTCTAAGCTTTATTCCTTTCCACCAAGGATCTGTTTTACCGTCTTCTGTGGATTGAATACTTCCATGTCATCCGGAACATTCTGTCCACAGGTCACATAAGCGACCGGTGCACCGGTATAAAGCTTCATATTCAGCAGATTCCCCACTGCCTCCGTTTCATCCAACTTGGTAAAGATCAGCTCATAATCCGCGATCTTACCATAACAGTCTGCAATTCTCTGAAGATCCCTATATTTAGTAGTTGCACTGAGAACCAGAAACACATGATAGTTTCCGGGGTCTTTCAGTGCTCCCACCATTTCCTTCATTTTCTCCAGCTGATCCGCATTCTGATGTGATCTCCCCGCTGTATCTATAAAAATATAATCACAATCCCAATAATCCTTCACTGCAGTCTGCAGTTCTTCCGGGGTATAGATGACCCGGAAAGGTGTCTCCAAAATATTGGCATAGGTTCTTAGCTGTTCTGCGGCCGCAATACGATAGGTATCTGCGGTTAACAGTGCCACTTTCTTTTTATCCTCCACACAATATTTTCCTGCCAGCTTGGCAATGGTAGTTGTCTTACCCACTCCCGTAGGTCCGATAAATAATACAATCCTCGGTCCGTCCGTAGAGGGCGTAATCCCTTCTGACTTTCCGAATTTCAATACCATCTTCTGATAAATATTAGCCAGCAGATAATCAAAGGGCAGGTCTGCTTTTTTGGTTTTAGAGGCATCTTCCAAAATACTGTTTACGTATTTCTCGTCCATCTCGTTATCCAACATTTTATTATACAACAGCCGGATAAATTTATTCTGTTCCGGATTCTGCTCTTCCTCTTTCTTCTCCGGGGTTTCCGCTTCCGAATCCTTTTTCTCTTTTTCTTCACTAACTGTTTCCCGGTGGGTTCCCGTCTCCTCCCCGGTCGCCTGTCTGCTGTTTAACTGACTCTCCAACAGTGTCTGCAGACTGTCCAGCTTTTTTTCTATATTCTCTGTACTGTTTCTGACAAACAGATTTCTGTTCTCCGCCGGTGCATCCGTCGTGTGCGTAATACTTCCATATTGCGGTTTCCGAGGATTTTCCTCCTCCAGTGCAGCAGTGATCTCTATCTGCTTCGGAGACAGAAATGCAAAAAATCCCTTCTTTTTTACTTCCCTTACATTCATGATCACGAGACCGCTTCCAAGTTCTTTTTTCGCAGCTTCTGTAGCTTCTGCTTCCGTTTTCCCCGTGTATTTCTTGATGATCATATTACTCCTCACTCCTGCGTCGGTTCACTCTTCCTGTTATGCTGTGACCATTCCCACAGATTGTAATTCTACATTTGATTCCACTTCATTGTAAGATACCACGACCAGATCCGGATAATAGTCTTCCGTCAGTCGTTTGAAATACATTCTCACAATGGGTGATGTCATAATAATTGGGGTTTTTCCCATATTTTCCAGCTTTTTGATCTCTTCACCCACAGCGTTCAGTATCGCCTTGCTTCTGGCTGGATCCAGATTCAGGAAAGCTCCCGTCTCCGTCTGTTTTACGCTGCCCATAATTTCCTGTTCAATCTTCGGATCCAGTGTCAACACACTTGTCGTCTCATGGGAAGGGAAATATTTCGTAGAAATCGCTCTCTTGAGACTCTGTCTTACATATTCCGTAAGGATATCCGTATCCCGCGTCGTTGGCGCATAATCGGCCAGGGTTTCCAGTATTGTCAGCAGATCTCTGATGGATATTCCTTCTTTTAACAGATTCTGCAACACTTTCTGTATTTCACCCAGTCCAAGCAGCTTGGGTACCAGTTCTTCCACGAGGGAAGAATTGTTCTCTTTTACGTTGTTGATCAGGTTCTGGACATCCTGTCTGGTAAGCAGCTCTGCAATATGCTGACGAATGATCTCTGTCAGGTGCGTAGCAATGATCGAGGGAGGATCTACTACTGTATATCCCAGACTCTCCGCACGTTCTCTCTGTCCTTCCGTGATCCAGATCGCCGGCAGGTGGAAAGAAGGCTCAAAGGTAGGGATTCCGGTGATCTCTTCCTCTACATACCCGGGATTCATGGCCATATAATGGTCAAACAGTATCTCTCCCTCACTGACCTGAATTCCCTTGATTTTAATAATATACTGATTCGGGTTCAGCTGAATATTATCCCGCAGTCGGATAATAGGTACCACCGTACCAAGTTCCAATGCTATCTGTCTTCGAATCATCACGACACGATCCAGCAGGTCACCACCTTGGTTCACATCCGCCAAAGGGATAATTCCGTAACCGAATTCCAATTCGATCGGATCCACCTGCAGCAGGCTGTTGACATTTTCCGGCTGTCGTATCTCCTCCGCAGCTGCTTCCTCACTGTCTACTTCCTGTTCAATCTTTGCCGTCTCAATCGTGCCCTCAATATTTCTCGCCACAATGATAAATACCAGGCCAAGACCCACGAACAGGATCGTGTTCAGTTGTGTCACAAATCCTAAAACAGCCAGCATGGCCCCTACCAGGTACAGTGCTTTCGGCACACCGAACAGCTGGCTTACCAACGTAGTGCCAAAGTCAGCATCCTTGCTTCCTTTGGTCACAAGAATACCGGTGGAAAGTGAAATCAGCAGAGAAGGGATCTGGCTTACCAGACCGTCACCAATGGTCAGGATCGCATATTTGTTCAGGGCCGCTGTAATATCCATTCCCTGCCTGGTCATTCCCATAATAATACCACCCACGATATTGATCGTGGTGATCAGAAGACCCGCTACCGCATCTCCCTTTACGTATTTTACGGCACCATCCATGGAACCGAAAAAGCTTGCCTCTTCCTGGATCTTCTCTCTGCGTCTCTTGGCTTCCGCATCCGTGATGGCTCCGGTATTCAGATCTGCATCAATTGCCATCTGCTTACCGGGCATTGCATCCAGGGTAAATCTTGCGGTTACTTCAGACACTCGCTCGGAACCTTTATTGATTACCATGAACTGGATCAATATCAGAATAATAAAGATAATAACGCCGATGACCAGGTCGCCGCCGCCTACGAATTCACCGAAGGTCTCCACGACATTACCGGCATTACCATCCCGCAGGATCAGTCTGGTGGAGGAGGTGTTCAGTGCTATTCGGAAAATTGTTGTAAACAACAGCATGGTGGGAAAGAACGACATATCCAGCACTTCCTTGCTGAACATGGTAGCGAACAGAACCGTCAACGCAATGGAAATATTGATAGCCAGCAATATATCCAGAAGCCAGGCCGGAATCGGTACAATAAACATGATAATGGCAGCCATGATATAAATTGCTACACCCACATCCGCTTTTTTCATTTTCATATGCACCTGACCTCCTTTCTGTCTTTTTTGTAAATTCTTCTTAAGTTATATCTTCCCCTGCAGATGATATACAAATGCCAGCACTTCCGCCACTGCCTGATAAAGCTCCGGAGGGACTGCCTGTCCCACATCCACATTGGCATACAGCATTCTGGCCAGGGGTTTATTCTCTACGATTTCTATCTGATGGTCTCTGGCGATCTCTTTGATCTTAGCCGCCAGATAATCTTCTCCTTTAGCGATCACAATGGGAGCATCCGCCACCTCCGGATCGTATTTTATGGCAACCGCATAATGCGTGGGGTTCGTAATAACCACATCTGCCTGGGGGAGATTCTGCATCATTCTGCGCTGGGAGGCTTCCCGCATTCTCTGCCGGATACGGCCTTTGATCTGCGGATCTCCTTCCTGCTGCTTATATTCTTCTTTTACTTCCTGCTTGGTCATTCTCATGTCCCTGCTGAATTTTACCTTCTGATAGATAAAATCAGCTGCCGCAATGATCATGTAGATCAGTGATATTCTGATTCCGAGATCCGTCACCGTATTCCCGATCAGTCCGATCGCCTGCATCAGATCCAGATCATATAGCTGATACAACAGGGGCCATTTATTCTTCAGATAATTATAGCATATGTAAACGATCAGTCCAATCTTCAGGAGGGATTTGATCAGTTCTACCACTGAGTTGACTGAAAATATTCTCTTAAATCCGGACACCGGACTCATTTTGGAAAACTTCGGCTGCAATGTTTTTCCGGTGGGATGCCATCCTACCTGGACCACATCACTTAAAAAAGCAATCAGGAAACCGATCAGCAGAAGCGGTGCCATGATCACTACGGCTTCCAGCATCATTTTTCGGAATACCAGTGTGGTATCCTGTTGCGGCATATTGCCATGCCAGAACGTTACCACCTCGGGAATCTTCTCATAAATAACCGTAAAAACATTCATGAACTGATATCCCATATTTCCTACCCATAGTTTCAGTACCAGGAACACCGCCAGTAATCCAAGCCCATTAGCAACCTCACGGCTTTTGGCAACCTGTCCTTCTTTTCTGGCATCTGTTAATTTTTTCTCGGTAGCAGGTTCTGTCTTCTCCCCGCCCTGGCCTTCTGCGGCAAAGAATTGCAGATTATATTCTAAGCTCACATCATACCTCCGATAAAAGATACTACCATCTTCTTCATTTCCTGATACACAAAATCCGCTGCCCCAGGCAACATTCCGGCCGTAAGGAACAGGGCAGACAATCCCGCCAGCACCTTCAGCTGAATTCCCACCGCAAACATATTCATCTGCGGTGACACCTTGGCCAGCACACCTAAAATGGCATTTAACAGTAATGTCACACAAAAAATCGGCAATACAATGCGAAAGCCGATCAGAATATAATCATTCATAAATTCTATCATGGAGTTCAGCAGACTGTCCGCATGAAAAGTCACACCGTTTATGGGAATCAGCGTAAAGCTGTCCGCCAGCGCTCCAAACAGATAGCGGTACATTCCGGAAGCGATCAGCATCAACATAAAAGAATACTGATATAACGCACCGGTGATACTGGTACTCTCTCTGGTAGCCGGATCCATCAGGGTTGCCATGGACAGGCCGGTCTCCATATCCGCAATGGATCCGGCGAAATTCACGATCGCCATGCAGATATTCGCGCCGAATCCGATCAGAAGTCCGGCAATTGCCTCTTTCATGACGATCACGGCATACTCCATCACCGTATCAAATACAACCGCATCTGCCGGTGTCAGTGTTTCATACAGCAGGATCGATGTAAAAAAGCTGATACCGATCCGGATCCTGGCAGGAGTATCGTTCATTCCAAAATACGGTGCTATGTATACAAAACAGGATACTCTGACAAAAATCAATAAAAAATATTCAAGATCATATATCGAAAACGAAAAATCTATCATGAAGTCATCCCGTCACCTGTGTACATACTGGCTGAAACTCGACCAAAGCTGTACTGTGTATTCTACCATAGTATTCATCATCCAGCTGCCCAGCAGGATCAGCGTCAGGAAGATCGCTATGATTTTAGGTACAAATGTCAATGTCTGTTCCTGAATGGATGTCACCGTCTGAAAAATACTGATGATCAGACCCACGATCAAAGACACCAGAAGTACAGGAAGCGATACCTTGATGATCACATAGAGTGCATTATTAGTCATTTCAGATACTGCATCAATCGTCATAGTAACACCTCACCTTCCGATTAATAGAACGTCTGCACCAGCTGACCTATGATCAGTGCCCATCCATCTGCCAGAACAAACAGCAGTATTTTGAAGGGCATGGAAATCGTCGTAGGTGGCAGCATCATCATACCCATACTCATCAAGGTCGACGCCACTACCATATCGATCACAATGAAAGGAATATAAATCGTAAATCCGATCCAGAATGCAGTACGCAATTCACTGATCATAAAACTCGGTACCAGCACGGAATTGGGAATATCCTCCAGGGTTCCATCCCACTCCAGTCCGGCGATATCCATAAAAAGTTCTACGTCCTTTACCTGTGTCTGCGGATACATGAACTCCCGCAAGGGAGCCATTCCTTTTTCCAGTGCTTCACTCTGGTCGATGGTTCCCGCTTCAAACGGCTGGATTGCCTCTTCATTGATTCTCGTAATGGTAGGCTCCATAATAAAAAACGTCAGGATCAATGCCAGACCGATCAGGATCTGATTGGGCGGTGCTGTCTGCGTATTCAATGCCGATCTGGTAAAGTGCAGCACAATGATGATCCTGGTAAAAGAGGTCATCATAATGATAATGGTCGGTGCCAGTGCAATCAGTGTCAGAGTGATCAGAATTCTCAGTGCTCCATTGATCTGACCGTTCCCATTATTGTAGGTAATGCTGACCGTATTGGCTGTATTCAACGACCCTACTTCCTCATGGGTAGTCGCCGTTCCGGCAGGATTGATCACTGTGGAGACCTCTGTGTCTCCCGTAAGATGTCTTTCCGAAGCCTGTGCCTTTATCGGTACGCAAATACACAATATGCCCACCGTGACCAGCAGGCATACCATATACGTTGCAATCTTAAATTTATTACTCCAGTTAATGATCTTGTTCTTCATTCTCTTTCTTAGCCGCACGTTTCAATAACTCCCGGAAGCCAGAAGTATTATCTGTTGTTGTCTTGTCCTTCAGCTGCCCGGCAGGAATTTCTCCCAGATTTGTTACGGTATCTTTGCAGACCGCAATCGCAAAATAGCTTTCGCCAATGCGAACCAACTGGATATATTTGTTGTTGGCAATCCGGACGGTCTCCAATACTTCAATATTCCCCGCTGCACCCTGCTGTTTCTGATATCCGGCAATCCATTTTGTCACCAGCGCAGTCACCGCCAGTACCGCCACAAAGATCAGCAACACTGTGATGAATTGCGCATAACTGTCTGTTTTTCCGGTAAGTATGATCATTAACCCACTACCTTTTTCACTGCTTCAATAACACGCTCAGCCTGGAAAGGCTTTACAATGAAGTCCTTGGCTCCGGCCTGAATGGACTCAATAACCATTGCCTGCTGTCCCATAGCGGAACACATAATTACTTTTGCTCCGCCGTCGATCTTTTTGATCTCTTTTAATGCCTGGATTCCATCCATCTCAGGCATAGTGATATCCATAAGTACGAGATCAGGATTTACCTCTTTGAACTTTTCCACTGCCTTCAATCCGTTTTCTGCTTCTCCTGCCACATTATAACCGTTCTTGGTCAGAATGTCCTTGATCATCATTCTCATAAATGCTGCATCATCACAGATTAAAATATTCTTAGCCATTTAATTTTCCTCCGTTTATTTGGTCTGTTCTCTGCCTACTTTATAATCTCCGTAATTCGTACGCCAAAACTCTCTTCAATTACAACAACTTCTCCCTTGGCTACGAACTTGCCATTCACCAATACGTCGATCGGCTCACCGGCAATACGGTCAAGCTCTATGATCGTTCCCGGAGAGAAGTCCAGAATATCGGATATGGATTTTGTCGTTCTGCCAAGCTCCACCGTTACTTCCAGTGGAACATCTTTGATCAGTCCGATATTCTCCTGTCCGGTAGTGCCCATATTGTCATTCGAAAAGCTCTGGAACTGCGCAGGCTGTACATTCACATTCTGTCCCGGCATTCCCATCATGCCCATCTGGTTCATGCTGTTCATGCCCATGTTGCCCATCTGGTTCATGCCGTTCATGCCCATATTGCCCATCTGGTTCATGCTGTTCATGCCCATGTTGCCCATCTGGTTCATGCCATTCATGCCCATGTTACCCATCTGGTTCATGCCGTTCATGCCCATGTTGCCCATCTGGTTCATGCCATTCATGCCCATGTTGTTCATCTGGTTCATGTCATTCATGCCCATGTTGTTCATCTGATTCATGTCATTCATGCCCATGTTACCCATCTGGTTCATGCCGTTCAGATTCGTATTGTTCATCTGCGTCTGATTATCAGTACCCGGTGCAGGAATCTGCGCTGTGGTATCGGTATCATTCTCCGGCTGTGCAGGCTTTTTTTCTGTCACTTCATCAATGTTAGCCATCTGCGTATTGATAAATGTCTCTACCAGCTTACGGGCAAAATCTATGGGATACAGCTGCATGATAGTGCTGTCCACCAGATCATCAATCTGCATGCGAAAAGAGATCTTTACAAAAGTACCTCCCAAAAATGGGGAAATTTCTTTGCCGTCTTTTACTTCTGTCAGGTCGAACAGGGAAGACTCAGGCGGGCTGATGTCGATCACCGTCTGCAGCAGCGTAGATAGTGAGGTGGCTGCTGATCCCATCATCTGATTCATTGCCTCGGAGATTGCACTCAGATGCAGTTCTCCCAGTTCTCCTTCTGTATTGGTACCGTCACCGCCCATCATCAGGTCGGTGATCACTTTTACATCATGCTCTTTTAACACCAGAATATTGGTGCCGTCCAACCCCTGTGTATACTTGATCTGAATAAATACGCAGGGCTTCTCGTAACTATCCAGCAAAGTCTTCCATGTGGCCAGTGTAACCACCGGAGTGGTAATATTTACTTTGCGGTTTACCAGTGAATATAATGTAGTGGCGGAAGAACCCATGCTGATATTGGCTACTTCGCCAATGGCATCCTTCTCCACATCTGTCAGTTTCTCTTCGTCTCCGACAGTCGGTGCCACATCTTTCACATATCCATTATCCGTATTTTCAGCCGAGCTGCTGTCCTGAGGTGTCTCCGGCGATGCACCGCTGTCCGCGGTGTCCGACAGATCCATGCCTTGCAGCAGGGCATTTATCTCATCCTGAGATAACATCCCATCCATCGTTACTCCTCCTCTCTGATCACCGATGTGATCTGAACAGCATACGAATCTTTCTCTGTACCCGGTAATGCTGTGAACTTCTTAATATTGCCCACATACACTTCCATATCGGTATCCACTCTGGAATCCAGTCGAATACAATCTCCAACCTGCAGATTCAGGAAATCGCTTACGGAAATTGTGCTCTTGCCCAACACCGCTTTAATGGGAACATCCACTCTGCGGATCATGGATTCAATGTACTCTTCGTAGTGTTCATCATGGTTCTCCTGCATTGTGGAGAACCAATATTTGGTGTTCAGTTTATCCATCACATCTTCCAGTGTAAAGAAAGGAAGACAGATATTTAACATTCCTTCTACATCCCCAATTTTCATGTTCAGGGTTACAATGGCGATCATATCGCTGGGAGCGATCACCTGCGCAAACTGGGGATTCGTCTCTAGCCTGCTTAAGACCGGCGAGATATCAACAACATTTTTCCAGGGTTCCCGTAACAATTGGGTGAACATTACCAATAATTTCTGTAATATTGTCAATTCAATATCTGAAAATTCCCTGCTTTTTTCCAAAGGCTGTCCGCTGCCTCCCAGCATACGATCAAGCATGGCATAGCACAGATTGGTTGCTATCTCAATAATGATATTGCCGTTAAGTGGTGCAAAATTAATAATGCCGAGTACCGACGGATTTGATAGTGCATTGGAGAATTCACTGAAAGTAACCGTCTCGGAACTTGCAACCGATACCTGTACGTTTTTACGCAGATATACCGGCAGGTTTGTCGATACCAGTCTGCTGTAATGTTCAAATATAATCTCCAATGTTCTTAAGTGTTCTTTGGAGAATTTGGTGGGACGACTGAAGTCATAATTTTTAACCTGCTTCTCATCCTCACCCTGAATCTGATCCACATCCAGATCTCCATCCGACAATTGTTTCAAGAGATTATCAATTTCGCTTTGTGAAAGTATATCACTCACAGGACCTCACCTCCTGTCATCTTATTTTTGTGGTTCATCAGCCGAATTTCACTCCACTGATTGCAACCTTATAGATGAAGTCGGATTGGAACAGATCCTGCACAGACTTCAGGATTTCCTCTTTCAAACCTTCCATATCCTCTCTGCACTCATCTTCCGTATGTGCGGAAACCGTAGCGGTAATGGCATCCTTGATCAGATTTTCATAGCCGGACAGTGTTTCACTGCTTCCGTAGGTCTTATAATCCTTGCTCTTTTTATTGATAGACAGCGAGACATCAAACATAATATAATCCTGCTTTGCTCCCGCCTCACTCTTCAGCGGGATTGTCATAGAATCCGCAATATTATATACTTCTGTATCCGTAAGAGGAACATTCGTCGTCCCCTCTGCTCCCGGAACCGTCAGTTCCAGATTCATGGCAGTCGTGATATTATCCACCAGCTGTGCCGTCTTCTTATTCGTTCCCACAATGCTTACCAGCATAACACCGGTCAACGCAATATTCACGATAAGTAGTGCCAGGATCAGCACTGTCATCAGATTTTTCTTCATACTATTCTGCTTCCTTTCCCTGTCTGCCTTAATTTGCCGCAGAAGGATTATATATTCTGATCTCTACCCGTCGATTCTTACTTCTGCCCTCTTCTGTGGAATTGTCCGCCACGGGGGTGCGGTCTCCCATTCCCGCATGCCGGAGATTTGCAGGATTCAGTGAAGTATTATCCACAAGGTAATAAAATACAGATAGTGCACGTGCACTGCTCAGTTCCTCGTTATCAGCGAACCTCGCACTATGTATCGGAACATTATCCGTATGTCCCTCAATTTCAATTACAGAATCACTGCCATATCGTTCCAGGATCACTCCCACTTTGTCCAATACTGTCTTGGACTGTTCCTTCAGGGAATCGCTTCCGGAATCAAATAAAAGAGCTCCCTTCATAGAAAGCTGTACATATTGCGCTGTGAAAGATACATCCACCTGATCCGCCAGGCTGTCCTCATTTACAGCTTCCTGTACCATTTCGGACAGTTCTTCATTGCTTTGAAGATTTTTCTCATTCAGTGCCTCCTGCAGTGCCTCTGTGCTGTCATATTTCTCATAATTGTCGGAATCCGTTTCACTGTCCGCATTTCTTCCGGCATTACTGATATACTCATCCAGATCATTCAGCTGGCTGACACCGTTGCTGATCAATATTCCTTCACCGATTGCTGTAGAACCCGCATCAAAAATACTGAATGTACTGTTAGACATTGCTGCCGCCATTGCATTCCACTTATTTGCATCAATGGATGACATGGAAAACAGCATGACAAAGAAGCACAGAAGCAAATTCATCAGGTCACTGAAAGTGGCCATCCATGCCGGTGAACCAGCAGGTGGATCTTCAGGCTTACGTTTTGCCATTAAGCTTCACCCCCCGCTTCTCCTTCTTCATCTGCACTTGTTCTGTCCTTCGGAGGAAGGAATGACTTTAATTTTTCCTCAATGACACGGGGATTTTCACCTGCCTGTATGGACAAAAGTCCCTCGATCATGACTTCCTTCTGCTGCATCTCTATCGCATTATCCGCTTTTAATTTATTGGATACCGGCGTACAGATCCAGTTAGCCAACAGGGATCCGTACAATGTAGTGATCAGTGCAACCGCCATGGCAGGTCCCAGTGTGGACGGATCATCCATATGATACAGCATATCTACCAGACCGATCAGGGTACCGATCATACCCCAGGCAGGACCCATGGCCGCCAGTGTATCCCAGAAGCCAATCGTATCCTTATGTCTACCCTCCACGCTGACCAGTTCCGTCTCCATAATCGCACGTACCAATTCGGGATCGGTTCCATCGACGATCAGAAGAATTCCTTTCTTCAGAAAAGGGTCATCCAGGTCGGTTGCTGCTTCTTCCAACGAAAGCAGGCCTTCCTTACGTGCCACATTGGAAAGCTCTATGATCTTACCGATCATATCCGAAGTATTCAGTGTGGGCGCTTTGAAGATCAGTGTGAAAGATTTCAAACCAGCTATGTAATTTTGCAAACTCACGGACGTGAGGGTACAGGAAAATGCTCCGCCAAAGGTAATGATCGCAGAAGCCGGATCCAGATATTCCCTGAATCCTCCCACACCTGCGGAACTTATGATACCAAATACCAACATGAATAATGCCAGCAATATACCGGCTAAAGAAGCTATATCCACTTAAATCACCTGACATTCTGCCTTATCTTGCAAAAATATCCTTTCTGTATAATATTACAAGATTTTTTATTTCTTGTCTACTTTCTTTTACAATAATTTTTTTCCCGGTGGTCAGTGTCAGCACTGTATCCGGGGTCTCTTCTACCAGTTCGATCAGGTCCGGATTCACCAATACCTTGATTCCATTGATCTTCGTGACTTCGATCATATTACCGTCTCCTATTCTGCCCTGCGGATTTAACAGGATTATTTGTAATGATGTAGTACTTTTTTCCCTTGATGTTTTATATACACAAAAGGGACAGGCTTCTATCCTATCCCCTTATGCAGTCAAATTATTTTTTACGATTTCTTAACGCTTCAGATTGGTCAGTTCCTCAAGCAGTGTATCGGACACGGTAATGATACGGCTATTCGCCTGGAATCCTCTCTGTGTGGTGATCATCTCGGTAAACTCAGACGACAGATCTACGTTACTCATCTCCAGCTGACCGGTGGACATGTATCCGCCGCCTGCAGTGATATCTACGCCGATACCGTCGAATTCACCGGAGTTCAGTGTTGCGGAGTAGAGATTATCGCCCTCCTTCTCCAGGCCGGAAGCATTGGCAAAGGCTGCTGTGGCGATCTGTCCGAGCAGCTTAGTCATACCATTGTCATAGCTTGCGTAGATCATGCCATCCTTCTGGATGGATACACCGATCATATCTCCCAGACGACGTCCGGTTCCCAGACCATCCAGGTCACCACTGGTGGCACCGATGGTGGAGGTACCCTTCTTATCGTAGTTGGTACACTCGGACAGATCGATAGTAACATCGGAGAAATTACCACCCAAAGCAGAAAATGCTGCATTAACGTTCAGGTTTGTAGTAGAGCCGCCGACACTTTCCAGTTTACCGGTATCTTTATTAAATACTACAGTAGTTCCTTCAAAGTAACGGCCCTCCATAGTAATCGCACTACCGTCAGCAGGAAGTACATCTGTCGTTTTACCGGCCATCATATTTCCAAGCAGATCCTGCATCGTCAGCTGCTGTTTCGGATCTGCCGCACTCGTAATATACAGATTCAGGAATTCATCAGTAGATCCTTCGTATCCATAAGCCTTCGCGATGGCATCCAGCGCTTTCTGCTGTTTCTGTGCCGCTGCATCATCTGCTGGAGTGATCAGACTTCCATCCGCCTTAAAAATATCTGCAAGATTGGCTACGTCTGTAGTGCCATCCTTGGTTTTCAGCACTTTTCCATCCCACTTGTAGGCATCGGTATTTAATGTTACCTTAGTCTCCATCTTCTGTTGGGATCGATTACCAAATTTCAGTTTTGAAATATCGATTTCTGCTCCGGTAGAATCCAACAGCTTGCTCAATTCCATACTGTACTCATTGGTTTTATCACCGCCGGACTGCTTAAAGGTAAACTTCGCAGTATAACTGTAACCTCTCGCATCGAAGAAGTTCAGGTTTACGGTCTTACCGTTGGCACTGGTCACATCCTTATCGTTCTCATCCAGAATACCGGAAATATTTGCTTTTGTGGTAGCCTCAGGAGGATATGTCATATTTGCTGCACTCATAATACGCAGTGCAGTTACGGTATCCTGCTTGATGTTGCCTGTGGTCTCATCCACGCCCCAACCCATGACATTGTAACCGGTGCTGGTCATTGCCAGGTTGCCGGCGCCATCTACATAGAAAGAACCGTCTCTGGTAAAGAAGTTCTCGGAGCCGTTGTTGACTACGAAGAAATTGTCTCCGGTGATCATGATATCAAAGGGGTTGCCGGTAGACTGTGCGGAACCCTGCGTGGTAATGGCAGTGTTGATAGCTCCTGCCTTAACGCCCAGACCGATCTGCTTGGCATTGGTACCGCCAACACCGGTGGTAGCGTTGGCACCACTGGCCTTCTGTGTGGTCTGGCTCATCAGTTCACTGAAAGTCATGGAACTGGATTTGTAAGCTGTTGTGTTGACGTTGGCAATATTATTACCGATTACGTCCATTCTGATCTGGTGTGTTTTCAGTCCTGCTACACCAGAATACAATGATCTCATCATAGTGCTTGTTCCTCCTGTGTTCGGAACCGTACTCTTTCTCTGTCATTCAAAAGAGGGTAACCTCCATTAAGGTCCGGTCTACATAATTACGGCTCCGTTAATATTTGTAAATACATTTTCTTCGGTTTCTCTGCTGTCCATCGCAGTGACTACGGTCTTATTGGGTACATTCACAATAAATGCCAGATCGTCCACGATCACCAGAGAATCCCTGATCCCCTTCTGTCCCGCTTTTTGCGCTCCGTCGTTCAAGCGTTCCAGCTGTGCATCGGTCAATTCAATGCCTCTGTCTGCCAGCCGCACCGTAGCATGTTTGGAAAATTTCAGTTGCTCGTTACTTTTGCTCTGTAAGATTTCCTGGAATGATACCAGATTTTCCTGTGCTGCTTTTACGGTCTTACGACTGTTGTTTAAATACTGATTTGCCAGCTGGTCAATGGACAGAAAACTGTTTTTCTGAATATCCATATTCAAACACTCCTCTGCGTCAGCCGCTTACTTACTGTTCTATGCTTCTTCGGTACCCTCTGTCTTCTCCGTACTCTCGGGATCCTTGTCTTCGGCTTTTTCTTCCGCCTTACGGATCTCCTTCAGTCTCTCGATGTACTTATTCAGACTGGTTACGGTATCTTTGGCCAGGAAGGATTTCTCATAATCACTCATCTTGTTGTATTCCTTCTCCAGTTCATCAATACTCTCACCATCCGTAGAATCAATGCCGTTTACATTAGGAAGCTTGTTCAGCTTTACCGTAAAGTTATATGCCTTGTTATACGCATCCAGGTAATCCGCGTCCACAATGGAATCCAGGTCATCAATGGAATATTTCTGTTCATTAATATAGAGATACGCCTTATTGTTCTCGTATGCTACATAATCCACCTTTCCCTGTACCAGCTTGGTCTCTCCGGAGGATGTAGTTGTCTTGATGTAGACCTCCTTGCCTACCAGTGCGCTTGCCCTCTGCAGATCCATGCTGCTGGACATATTCTGCATCTGCTCTACCTGTGAGAACTGTGCATACTGGGATATGTACTCGGTGTTGGATGTGGGTTCCAGAGGATCCTGATACTTCATCTGCGCTACCAGGAGCTGTAAAAATGCTTCCTTGTCCATCCCGCTTTTGCTTGATTTTGTGGATTTTTTTACAGAAGTCTGTGATGCAGTCTCTACGATCTTACCGTTTTCCACGGGTGCAACCAATGCCATTTTCTTTCTCCTTTCTGTTATTTTTTATGCGGTGAAATCCACCGTATTACCGTTCGCCGACATTATATCCGCTGCGATCCGGTCTTCTTCCGTCTGAGGCTCATCCTCTGCGAATGCTGTGCTCAGGTTGATTCTGCGGGTGCGTCTTCTGCTTACCCCGGCTCCGCTCTCCTGATCACTCTGATTGCCTCTACCCTGTTCCAGGTTCTGTTCAAACGGATGTGTCTGTACCGTCACTTCAATAGCCTCTACTTTTACGCCCTGTTCCGCGAAGCTTTCCTTCAGCTGAACCATCTGGCTTTCCAGTGCAGCTTTTACGGTTTCATTTTGTGTAATAAAGTTCGCCGTAACCACACCGTTCTTCGATGCCACCTGTACGTGAAGCGTTCCCAGACTTTGCGGATGAAGCTGCATTTCCAGATCGGAGCTGTCCGCCTTTACAGAGACTTTCATGTAATCCATGATCTGGCGCATGATATCCTGTGTATCCGTCGTTTGTGTTCCTTCTGTCTGTGATGCCTGCTGCAATCCGGAGAGGAAATTCTCTTCCTTCAGATTCTGTAACAACAGATTGCCCTGCTGTCCCGCTGTCTGGCTCTCATGTCTGTTCCCCGAATCTTTTGTTTTCTCTTCCTGTGTATTCTGTACCGGTGCTTGTATTTTCTCCTCCGGTTCCTGCTCCACTGTCGGAAGTTCCACATCACTCTGTGATCTCTCTGCCGCATCTGTGGCATGCTCTTCCACTTCCACCGTGATCACAGGTTCCTCTGTCACTACTTTAGTGACCGCATCCTGCCATTTTTCCGGTGTCAGCTGCAGTTCTTCCTGTGCCTGTCCCGTCAGATCCTTCTGCAGATCCAGGATGCTTTTTACATTTCCATACAGCTCTTCATTGGTAAGTAATGCAAAAGAATCCTCCGCTCCGCTGACCGCCATTAATAACTCGTTCAGCTGTACAGGATCCATCAGGTCTGTCTCTGTCATACCCAGTTCATCCATGACTCCCTGTAATTCTTCTTCACTGACCGAAAAGGTATCTGTGATCTGTCCGATCAGGTTCTGTACGATGGTTCCCAGGACTTCCTGGACTTTTTCCAGATCTTTGGCATCACTATCCTCTGCTTTGACATCTGACTTTTCCTGTGTTCCGGCGAGGTGATCCCGCTGTCTGTCTCCGGCCCGTAATGATTGACCGCGTCTGACATCGTTACGTCCGTCGGTCGTGCGTCCACCGTTTCCGGTCGTCTGCGCATTGTTCTGGGTCTTGTTCCACACTGCCTGGAAACCGGTTCCGGCATTCTGTTTCGCTGCTGTGACCATATCCCGGATCTGTACATTGCCGTCGTTGCCCACACCTTTAATCGTTGTGCCTGCCATGTTCTTTTCTCCCTCCTTTCCCAGGTCCTTTGGCTGCCGGATGGCAGTCTTAACCCTGTAATGATACTACAAATCTTTTATCGGATCTTTCCGCTTTTTTCTTAAGACTCAGGGTCCATAATTTTCGTGATCTTTGCTGCCACTTCAGAATTCATGGCACCCAGGATCTTACCCCTGTCCTCCGCGCTCATCACTTTCAGAATACGGGCCGCCAGATCCAGATTATTAGTCATCTGCTCAAAAATAGCCGCTGCCTGCTTCGGTTTCATTGCAGAATAGGCTGCCGCATAATCCTGTATCTCCTGACTCTCTTCCAACTGCGTCACTACCTGCTTATAAATATATTCGGCAGTAGCGGGATCCATGGATTCATAATATTTTTTATATTCTTCCGCACCCGGTCCCTTATCGGAATAGACTACCTCATCATAAAATTCTTTCTGAATCCGCTGGAATTCCACCTGCTGATTCTCGAATTCCTTAAGTCTCAGCACCTCAGCTTTCAGCTGATCCAGTTCTTCCTCCTTTGCTGCAGATGCCGTCTGCGCCTGCTCCAACTGCAGCTCCAGACTCTTGATCTGATCCACCGCATCCTCTAGACTGGTATAGCCACCGTAGGCACTGCCATCCGTAGTCTCTGTTATGGAGTTAGCCGGGAGAATTTTGTTCAGCACAGGCACATCCTTGAGAATGGGAGTCACCACAGAGCTTCCGAATCCCCCGATATCCAGCTTGATGATCGCGCAGATTACAGCCATCCAGAGTACCACGATCAGTATGGTCGCTCCGAAGGTCAGAAGGCTGTTGCCTTCGCTCCCGTCATCCAGAGCATCTTCCTGTTTTGCGATTTCTTTTGCCCGGCGCTTTGCTTCCTTGCGCTGTGCCTGCTGTTCTTTCTTCAGTTTTTTCTTTTCTTCCGCCAGCTGTTTTCTCTCGTTATCCGTTGTCTGCTCTTCCGGAGTCTTTTCTCTTGCCATTTATGTCCTCCCGTTGTCTCAATCCGCCTGCCGGCTTTTTTTGTCCGTAAGTATAACTGGTCAGTTCATCGATTGCTTTACTTTCCGCATGATTTTCTTCCTGCAGAAAAGCCTCAAATGCTTTTTCTCTGAGGGTTTCATGCATTTTTCTCTCTTTCATGGCTTCTGCCATTCGTTCTCTGGCAGCCTCCACATTTTCTTTTGCTTTATCCACCCGGATGCACTGCGCAGCCACCAGACTGTCCATTTTCAAAAGCGCTTCCTTGTTCTCTTCAATGGCCCGCAGATCCAGTTTCCCCTGCAACAGACCACCGGATTCTTCTTCGTATTCCCGTTTTCGCGCCTTCAGGCGTTCCAAATGTTCGATTTCCACATTCAATGCAGTCTGTGCCATACCAAATTCCTGTTTGGCCTGTGTTTCCATTTTTTCTTTGATATTCAGGATGTTCTGCAGGGAATATCTGAACTTTGCCATTTATCTCACTCCTGATTTGCGAACAGGTCTTCCAACATCTGTACCGTCTCTTCAAAGGTAAATTTCTCCTCCGTGCCCTGACACAGGAAGCTGTTCACATCATCGATCTTCGAGATGGCATAGTCAATGTTCGGGTTACTGCCCTTTTTATAAGCGCCAATATTGATCAGATCTTCTGCTTCATTATAGGTAGCCAGTACATTTTTGAGTTTGTTGGCCGCCTGCTTATGCTCTTTGGCTGCGATCTGGCTCATACATCTGGAAATACTCTGTAAAATATCGATAGCAGGGTAATGATTTTTGTGTCCCAGCTTTCTGTCCAGCATAATATGACCGTCCAAAATACTTCTCGCTGTGTCCGTGATGGGTTCGTTGAAATCGTCGCCATCTACCAGGACGGTATACAATCCCGTAATGGATCCCACCGCAGCTCTGCCCGCCCGCTCCAACAGCTTAGGCATTTCCGAGTACACGCTGGGGGGATAGCCTCTGGTCACCGGAGGTTCTCCGCTGGCCAGTCCGATTTCTCGCTGTGCCATGGAAAAACGGGTCAATGAGTCCATCATCAGCAGGACATCCTTTCCCCGGTCTCTGAAATATTCCGCAATAGCAGTGGCCGTCTTGGCAGCCTTGTTCCGCTCCAATGCCGGTCTGTCGGAAGTCGCCACGACTACTACCGATCTGCGCATACCTTCCTCACCTAAGTCTCTCTCTATGAATTCCCGGACCTCTCTGCCGCGCTCACCGATCAGCGCAATGACATTAATATCTGCCTTGGTATTTCTGGCAAACATACCCATCAACGTAGACTTTCCGACACCGGAACCGGCGAAAATACCGATTCTCTGCCCCTTACCAACCGTGATCATACCGTCCACTGCCTTTACCCCCAGGGGTAATACCTGGTCGATAATCGCTCTGGACATAGGGTCCGGCGGTGCCGCCTCTACCGGATATGCCACGCCTGTAATCGTGTCTCCATCAATGGGGATTCCCAGTCCGTTTACCGTCTTGCCCAAAAGCTTCTCACTTACCGTAACTGTCAGGGGGTCTCCCGTATTTTCCACCACACAGCCGAGACCGATGCCATCTACCGAATCGTAGGGCATAAGAAGAGTCTTCTTATCACGAAATCCCACAACCTCAGCCATAATGGGTTTTGCCCCTTCCGTTTCCGGCAGGATCCTGCACAGATCCCCCAGCTTGGAATCCGGACCGGCCGACTCAATCGTCAGACCTACCACATTTACCACTTTTCCCAGTTTCCGGTAAAAGGTCTTATCTGCTAATTTATTATATTTTTCAAAATCTATGTTCTTAATGACCATTTATCAGCCTTCGTAGGATAATAATTTTAATTTCTGACGCAGTTCGGACAGCTGCGTTCCCAGTCCGCAGTCAAAAATACCGCCCTCTGTCTCGATCAGGCACTCGCCCTTTCCGAGGGTAATGTCTTTCACGATCTCCACGGTTGCATTCGGCGCAACCGCACCGGCAGAGATCTGCTTTTTCTGCATACTGACATAAGGGTAATCTTCTTTGGACACATGAATCAGAAAGCTTCTGTTATCCTCTGATTTCCGCATGGTAGTGGAGATCAGATAACACAGAACCTCCCGGTAGGAATGCAGGTCTACATGAAAAATATGCTCATAAATTCCGGTGATCGTGTCCACAAATTCAGGTTCCAGCTCGTCCAGCCGCTTCTGGTATTTTGCTTCCAGTCCCGCCGTTTTCTTCTGATATTCTGCTTCTCGTGCAGCCTCTGTACGATCCGCTTCCGCCTGTGCTTCCTGCTGTCCCTGTCTTCTGGCCGCTTCCTGTATGTCTGCCCGCTCTGCTTCCGCCTGTGATCTGGCATCCTGCAAAATACTTTCTGCCTGTGCCCTGGCATCTTCTACGATCTTCTGTGCTTCCGCCTCCGCATCTTCCTTAAGCTTCTGAAGATCTTCTCCTGCTTTGATCACATTGCCGGAAGGAGTGAAATCTGTTTTCTCTTCCTCCGGATCTGTCACCGGTGCTTCCACTTTGTCCGCTGCCAGGCCGGACACAAACCCCGTATTACTTTCCTTCTGCATTTTGGCAGACAGCTCCCTGATACGTTTTGCTACCAGTCCATTGGTATCTATCACTCTTGCATCGTCTTCCGAAAGCTTTGTAAATCCCTTTTTTAAAAGATTACTAGACAACGATCTCGTCACCTCCACCTCTGGAAATGATGATCTCACCGGAATCCTCCAGCTTACGGATAATATTGACAATCTTCTGCTGTGCTTCTTCTACATCCTTCATACGTACAGGGCCCATAAATTCCATATCTTCCTTGATCATAACCACCAGACGCTTGGACAGATTGTTGAAGATCGCATTCTGTACCTGCTCGTTGGCACCCTTCAGTGCCACTGCCAGATCATTGTTGTCCACGTCACGCAGCACACGCTGAATTGCTTTGTCGTCCAGTAAAAGGATATCCTCGAACACAAACATTTTTTTGCGGATCTCGTCTGCCAGTTCCGGCTCTTCGATCTCCAGTGTCTCCATAATGTGTTTCTCGGTACCACGGTCTACCGTATTCAGAATATCTACCACTGCATCGACACCACCGATAATGGTGTAGTCCTGGTTCACCAGACTTGCCAGCTTGGATTCCAATACCTTTTCCACTTCTTTGATAACATCGGGACTGGTACGGTCCATGACAGCAATACGTCTTGCCACTTCTGCCTGACTGTCGGGAGGCAATGCAGATATGATCAATGCCGCCTGACTGGGAGACAGATAGGACAAAATCAACGCAATGGTCTGCGGATGCTCATCCTGGATGAAGTTGATCAGCTGGCTGGCATCGGTCTTACGCACAAATTCGAAAGGCTTCACCTGCAGGGACGCAGTCAGTTTTCCGATAACATCCATCGCCTTGTCGGAACCCAATGCCTTTTCCAACAGTTCTTTTGCATAGTTGATACCACCCTCGGCAATATACTGCTGTGCCAGACACACCTCGTAGAATTCATTGATCACTTCTTCTTTTACCTGAGGTGTGACACTCCTGGTATTAGCAATCTCCAGTGTCAGTTCTTCGATTTCTTCTTCCTTTAAATGTTTAAAAATTCCGGCGGATCTCTCCGGTCCCAATGCGATCAGAAGGATTGCCGCTTTCTGCAATCCCGATATTCCGCCTTCTGCTTTTGTTCTTGCCATGTTTACTCCGTTTCCTAGTTCCAGTCTTCGTTCAGCCAGTTACGCAGCAGTGCCGCCGCCGACTCCGGATTCTCATCTACGAACTTTTCAATCATCTTGCGTGTCTCGGACTTGGATTCCACATCAATATCCTCCAGCTCAGTTTCAGGAGTGGACTGCAGCATATTCTCCACAGATACCTCCTCTTCCTGCTGTACTGCCTGTCTGGTACGCATGCTGCGCAATACTACAAATACAAGTAATCCCAGGATCAGGACCAGCATAACCACACTGAGCACATTTTGCCAGCTGACTGGCTTGCTCTCCTTGTCATAAAAGATCGGACTTTCATAAGCAATGATCGTAATATTGCTTTCGCTGATACCGGTTGCATTGGCTACCAGACTGTACATATCGGAATCCACATCCAGTTTGGTATCCGCACTGTTCTGGGTTTTGTATTCGTCCCAGGTAGTACCGTCCAAAAGTCCCTGTCTCTTGACATCCTCATAATGGATCTCTTTATAGGTAATTGCAGCAATGGATATGGAGGAATTGGTATAATTGATCCCTCCCGCCGGTGTCACCTTATCGGTAATGGACTCATTCGGCAGATAATCCCTGCTGGTCTCAGAAGTCGAGGAAGAGCTGTTATTGCTGTCCGGGGATACATAAGTGGTTTTCCCGCTTTCCCCATTGGAGGTGGTACCCGGAACACCTCCGCCATCATTGGTGTTCTCACTCTCATAAGTCTCCTCATGAGAAAGCATACCTTCATCTCTTCCGGAATTTGCATAATATTCTTTTACTGTCTCCTTATAATCGGAGAAATCCATACTCAGATGGCTGGTCACTGCCGCATCGTTATACTGCTTGGTTCCCAACAGCACCTTTTTTACCTGATTGGCGATCATGGATTCTGCCTGGTTCTGTAATTCCTGCATGGAATTGGCAATGCCTGCGGATGTGTAATCGTCACCGCCTGCAAACAGCAGATTGGAATCAGTATCCATAATGGTAATATTCGCCGTGGTATCATTCCGCAGCCATGTAGCAACACACTTTGCCAGCGCTGCTGCATTCGCGGATGTAAACGTACCATCCAGCTCCAGCTGGATGAATGCAGATGCTTCTTCGTTCTGTGCCGCCAGCGTTCCGTTATCCTTCGGGAAGCTTAAATGTACCTTAGCCGATTTTACAGCGCTCTGTGCCTCGATCGTCTGTGTAATATACTGCTCCAGATAGGAATTGTAGAGTCTCTCCTTATCGGTAGCGGTCGTAGACATGCTGTTCCCCAGATAATCATTCAGATTCAGGGCATCCGGTACATATCCGGCAGATCCGAGGGCCAGGTTAGCCGCACTCTGCTGGCTGCTCTCTACATCGATCTTCAGTCCGTCATTGGATTCTCTATGTGCGATCCCGGCACTGTCCAGCGTATCTATGATTTCTGACGCCTGTGCGGTAGTCTCGCAGGTAACCAATCGTACATACTGTGGTTTGCTCATGACATACATGATGATCGCAAATGCAAAGATCACAACCGCAGCGGCTCCGATAATGATGCTCTTCTGTCTGGTTGTGAACTTATTCCACCATTCCAGTATTTTCGCAGGTATTTCTTTTAATTTGTCTGCCATTGCAGCTCTCTCCTCTTACGTCAAGTATAAAAAGGTATGATTTAGATCTGAATCTGCATCAATTCCTTGTAGGCTTCCATCACCTTATCGCGGATGGCTACGGTATACTGCAGTGCCGTAGAAGCCTTTTCCATGGCAATGGTAAGGTCATGTGTGTTGTCCGTCTCACCCAGTGCGAACCGGATCTTCTCATTTTCGGCATCTGAGAGATAGCTGTTGGTCGTCTTCACATTGTCGATTGCTGTGTTGAGAAAAGTCTCGAACATCGTGCCTTCCGCCTTCTTCTCCTTCTCCGCAAGCATTCCTGTCAGAGAGGTGGGAGACACCGTGGCTGTTCCGTTTACATTATTTAAAGCAGTGATCGCAGAAATATCCATTTTATAAACCATATCCTTCCTTACGTCGTATATTCCGGTCCGTTATGCAATGGGCCGTTATCCGGATCCGTCAGCTTACTGACCGATCTCCAGTCCTTTCAGTGCCATGGATTTGCTGGCATTAAACGCCGTGGAATTCGCCTCGTAAGATCTGCTGGCATCGATCAGATCCGTCATTTCCGTGACAATATTCACATTCGGATATGTCACATATCCATTCTCGTCCGCATCCGGATGGGAAGGATCGTATACCATATTCATCTCCGTAGTGGTATCCTCGAAGATCTGACTGACCTTAACACCGCTTCCGGAGTAGCCGCTGCTTACATTATGCAGCACCTGGCTGAAGGTCTGCTGCGGATTCTTCTGCTGGAACGTAACGATTTTGCGGCGATACGGCGTACCATCCTCGGTTCTTGTGGTATTGGCATTGGCAACATTTTCGGAGATCACGTCCATACGCAGTCTCTGTGCTGTCAGTCCGGATGCCGTAACATCAAATGCTGAAAACATACTCATACGCTAATCCCTCACTTCATCACAGTCTGTAAATTGGTAAATTCCTGATTGATGCTGCTGATCAGTCCCTGGTATTTCAGCTGATTCTCTGCCAGCATCACATTTTCATTCTCGATATCCACATTATTGCCGTCCAGGCGGTAGGAATAATTGGCATAATCCACATACGCCCTGCCGCGGAGCCTGCTCAGATTGACATTGGCTACTTTATCATCCATGGACTGATAGCGATTATTGCCAAGAGCCTGCTGCAGTACCGACTCAAAAGCCACATCCTGTCTCTTATACCCCGGTGTATCTACATTGGCAATGTTATTGGAAATAGCTTCATTCCGTTGCCATGCAGCATCCGCGGCACGATTTAAAACATTAATATAATCAAACGCATTTGTCTGTATCATACTACCTC
>OGJY01000932.1_pt1 | contig 37889 bp, 37 predicted proteins | sample 1572231 | NCBI WGS metagenome assembly OGJY01 (sample SAMEA2582121, study PRJEB24529) | metagenome | biome: Human gut stool | place: China | collected 2011
AAATGAAAACGATCACGACAAAGTGGGCCATGCTGATAGCCCTGATGACAGCGGTAAGCTGTACGGAAACAGAGACAGGAATAGAGCCGGAACTGGGTGGCGGTGACGGGCAGGTGGCACTGGGTATCAACCCGAACCTGAAGGTGGATGCCGGAACGAAAGCGGCAACCAAATCGGTGGTGAGCGGCAGTGCGATTACCTATACGGATTATAACACGGCTCCCGGTCTGGGAGTAGTGGTGACCAACTCGGATGCAACTGACTGGTATTCTCCCGATGCATCGAGTTCCGGCTATACCGGCCCTCATGTATGGTATATGGGAGATGCAAAAGGTGAGAACTGGATTTCGATTACCGAGAAAGGTCTTAGTTATGACCCCAAGAATGAAAAGCCTTATTATCTGAAAGAAACGATAGGTAAGGTATATGCTTATTATCCGTATGATGTAAATGCACTGAGTAGCCTGCTAAGTATAAACAGTGAATCTGATCTTAAAATCCCGATCACAGTTATTGCCAGCGGAGAGATGGATGCTTCGGCAAATAATGCGAATAAAATCTGGAATGCCACTTCATGGTCAGTTAACAAAAACAAGGGGGTAAGCCTGTCTTTAACAACTGAAAAAGACTACCTGTATTTTGATGGGACGGAGGGTGGCCGGAATGTAAACAACGGCCGTGCCAAAGGGCAGACACCTTTCGATCCGGAGAGTGGCCCGAATAATACCGATGCGAATAACCCCGGTTACCTGATCAACCTGGCCATGAAGCATGCCATGGCGATGGTATCTTTCCGTGTGTACGATGGTGGCAATTTGAGTGATAATGATGTGAATTTTACGAAGTTTGAAATCAAGAACCATCAAAACAGCTCCAATCTTTTTAAAACCGGAACCGGCAAGATGGCGTTGGCAGATGGCGCAATAAGCGATAATTCAACCACCGGAGCACTTAGCCGTACAATTACGAATTACGTCCTGATGAAGCAGATCAAGGAGGGAGAGCAAAGCGACAAAGCATTTATCGAGGATAAAACTACGACCGGACAGGCCGTATCTAAAAAAGTCAGTGCAATCGTCTATCCGATAGCTGGTTTTGGCGATAATGAAATCGATGTAGTGATAACCCTCCAGGAGGGTGGTAATACGCCTGTCGAATATACGGTTACTCTGCCGGCTCATGAATGGACGGCGGGTTCCAACTGCATCTATACGTTCTCTGCCGGCCGTAATAAGTTGACAGTGATGGATGTAACTGTGGAAGACTGGGTGGAAGACGAACAACCGGATATTTCATTGTAATACATTAATAATAAAAAAGACAAATCCCATGAAACCATTCTTATACCGATTAGTGACTGTGTTTTTGTTACTGTGTGCTGCGTGTACAGAGGCAGAGATCGTTTTGCCGGGGTCTGGTGGCGACGAGCCGGAAGAGGGTGTTCCTTTTCGAGTGAAGAATCTGGGCATGTGGATGGAGGTAGAGTCGAGAAGTGTTGTGACGGGCGGCCCCGGGGAAACGAATAGGAACCCGAACCCGCTGACCGGGATAGGCATTTGCGTGACGAAACAGAATAGTAGTGGTACGGAGATTTTATACAACAATGCTGTCGGTAGCCAGCAGTTCGTATACAATCCGGCAGGGAGTCCTCCTCTCTGGGAACTGGCAGAAGGAGAGGAAACGCTTCTTTTGTATTCGGAGAAAGGGACAGTTTATGGCTATGCTCCGGCAGAAAAGAGTGTTTCGCTCGCAGGCATTCCGAAAGCTCTTTTAATGAATGGTATAAAGGTGTTGGACGAGCAGAAGTTCTACTTTTCTGACGGTAGCGCAACGGTAAATGCAGCAACGGATGTGCAATGGGAAACCGACCAGGAGGATTACCTCTATTGCACGGCTGCGGATCAGGTAGACCGCTGGCATCCGGAGGTTTCTTTGACGATGAATCATGCATTGGCAAAAGTGAGTTTCCGTGTACTGGAAGTTAATGCAGGTTCTTCTTTTGCCGGTTGCCGGTTGGCTAAAATCGTATTGAAAAGTAACGGAGGATTCAAAAAGTCTGTTGCTGCCCAATTGAATCTGGCAACGGGTGAAACAACGGGAGCAATAACGCCTGTCGATCAGTTGCAATTTACGGCCGGAGGTGATAAGCGTGTGGTAGGAACCGGAACAGAAGAAACGTCGGAAGTTCCGGTACAGGCTTTTGGTCTGGTTATTCCTGTCAGCGATGTAGGTATCTCCCTGGAGCTGACACTCGATGACGGTCGTACGTTTTATATGGTTCCGGGAGCCGACAGTGACGTTCCCGGAACATTTACCGCCAGTTGGGAAAAAGGATACAACTACATCTATAATATCCGTATGTCGCCGCAAGGGATCGAGATAGCAGATGTGAAAGTGGCCGGTTGGAACGATGGCGGTTCAGTGGATATTCCTGTCGAATAATAAATGAGAAAATGAAACGGATGTTGACACGATTATTTTTGCCAGAACTCTTGTTGACCGGACTGCTTACAGGATGTGCCTGCGGTATGGTAGAAGATATTGTACCGGAGGAAGCCCGATTGGTAGAGGTCGGATTCGTTAAACCCGACCTGGGGATACCCGCTGTGCTGACGCGTGCAGAAGACACAGAAGTGCCGGCTCCGACTCCGTTGCCGGAAGGTTCAACTATACGGATTGTTGCTTATTACAGGAGTAGCATAGGGGTAGAGGCTTCTCCCGTTCCGTTTTCTACGACGACTCCCACCGTTGAAGCTACCTATAAGGTCATGGTTGACGGTTCGTTAGCACTTTGTTCGGTAGACGATACGGGAAAACCGGTCGATGGCAAAGCCGAAGGCATGGTTGTCAGGGGAGGAGTGTATGATTTTTATGCTGTTTCTCCGGCAAGGAAACTGGCAAAAAGTATTGATGGAACGTATAAGATAACAGATATTCCTCATAAAGAGGATGTAATGACATCTTTTGTCCGTGGCGTAACTATATCGGCAAGTTCGCGTCTGGTAACTTTGGCGACTTTCAGTCGTAAATGTGCATTAGTAGTATTCAATGTAGCTCCGTCCAAAGAGAATGTGATCCCTTTCACCCGACTGTATGCAACCGGGTTGACCATAAGTAAAATATCCTCGTCCGGTGCAGCTCTTATAGTAGGTGAAGATACCGGTATTCCATGCACCGGTGGCGAAGCCGAAGATAAAACAGAAGTGGTATTTGCTTCGGAAGAATTTGAACCCGTGGAGTCTGATGCCGATAATCTGGGTTTGAACAAGACAAAAGGAATACTTCTTCCTAAAAATACGGAACCTTTTGATGTGGAGATCGAAGTACAAAGGGATGATAAAACGGCGACGTTGAAAGCAACGATCGATAAAAATATATCTTTCGATGAAGGTAAACGATATGTTTTCACCCTGGAGGTGAAGAACAACGAAAGCTCCCTGCTCATGACAGTACAGGATTGGAAGGAGACAATCTTCTTTACAGATGCGAATGTAGGAGCTCCCGACGAACCCTATCCCGACCCGGATATCAATGAAGGAGTAGGAACTTCGTTTGTTGTGGCAAGTTGGAAAGAAATTGTATGGACTGATGGGGAAGTTGGCGGTGGTCAATAATTGTGGATATAAAATGACAATAGAATAAAACAGGATATAATGAAACAAATAAGTGAAATAAGGAACAAACATTGGATTCGCCTGTTTGGCTGTTTGGTTTTACTTTGGATAGTCGGTTGTACACAGGCAGACGTGGATGATGATATTCTTTTGCCTACGCTGAAAGAAGTGGATGCCGGTTTTAATCTGAATGTCCTGGCAAACCATATACCGGTAACCCGCAGCATACTGTTTACTGCCGATGGCACTATGGAATCGGATTCGATCGGTACTCGTGCAGCTACTCCGCTGGAAGAGGCACAGGAAAGTAAGATTGCCAGTGTCTGGGTGGGGCAATATGTTGGCGGTAAGCTTTTGTATGCTAAATATATTTCTTCATTAACAGGCAATACACTTAATATTAAATTGAAACATGATAGAGAAGGTTCAGAATCTCATGTGTGGTTCATTGCTAATATGGGTGACCAGGGAGAGGTAGCAACCGAAACTGCTTTGAAAAAGTTGCTGTTGACTTATGTTTCGACCGAAACCGGATTACCCCAAAGTAATCTGTGTGGAATGACAGGGATGTGGAGCGGAGTAGTACAAGAAGGGGGAGTAAAGGATATCAGGGTGAATTTATCCCGTATGGTGGCTAAGATATCGTTTACTTATTCGATCGCCGGAGAGGGGTTTACTTTTACTCCTAATACTGTGACATTGAACTCGGTTCCGCAGAAAATGCAGGTTGATGTGCCTGAAAACCAATTGGTAGGTATGACATATACAGATTATACAGGAATAGCGGATAGAGACGGTGCTACCATGTATTGGTATCTACCGGAGAATATGGCGGGTATTGTCAGTGATGGGAACGCAATCGACTCAGAAAAGAAGAAGATCGGTATGGGGGTGACAAATGCTACTTATATCGAATTGACGGGTACGGCTGTGCAGGGGGGAGTGACATATAACAATGTTGTATTCCGTTTTTATCCGGGTGATGGAATGAATAATTACAATATCGAGCGTAACTACCATTATGTAATGAAGGTGACGTTGGTCGGTATAGATATTTCCGATGAACGTATTACGGTAAATGAGATACCGCCAATAGAGGTCGATCCGGGAAAGATGCCGGCGGAAAAAGGTGGAATGAAAGAGGTACAGATCACCGCCCGTCCGGGGCAGGCGTGGTCTTTCGATTTGGAAGAATGGTTGTCGGCAATGATAGGAGGTGTGGCTGCCGGAACTGGGGTAACAGTAAGCCATCAGGGGCCTGCTATGGTTACTTTCCAGTCGGTGTCTGCCAATCCGAAAGCCGAAGACAGGAGTGTGACTTTTTCTGTAAATGTGAACGGAGAGAATCAGGAGATAACCATTACGCAGGAAGGATCCGCCTTGTCTAAAGGGAGTGATGTTATCTCTTTAGGCGCGGCAGAGGGTTCGGAAGGGGCTTCTTCCTTTACTACTACAAAAGGTTTACCATGGCTGGCTGCCTTAAGCGGGGAGAATTGGTGGAATTGGGCAGACGATAATCCAGCTTTTTCAGGAGATGAAGCCACGGGGACTGAGCAGGCTTTGAAAATAAAAGCGACAGCCAGTAACCCCTTGGCTTCGGAACGGAGTGGAAAGATAACAGTGAGTGCCGGTACATCGATAGCTGAGATAGGTTATACAGGCTTGAAAGAGGAAATAGTGGTAAAGCAAGCAGGTTCCAGGGTAGAAGGTTCGAGCATGGAAGTAAATCCGGAAGCAGCTAATAATCAAACATCGTCGTTTGTCGCTACATCTGGTTTGGACTGGGTGGCAAAGGTAACGGAAGGTGACTGGATTACATTGGTTGGTGCGACCTCAGGTTCTCAAACAACGGGAAAAGCACAGAATGTGACTTTTAATATCGCTGTCAATCCCTTTTCTTCTGCGCGAAGCGGCGAGATAGTTGTTCGTGCCGGAGATGAAATTGGCGGACCAACCGGAACAATAAAGGTGAATCAGAAAGCCTCTGCACTGACAGTATCTGCCAGTCCCACAACGTTGGCTGCAACAAAGGACGCTGCCGGAACACTCTCTTTTAAAGGAACTTCGGGATTATCTTTTTCTATTACCAAGCCTGATTGGCTGACACTGACCGGTACTATTCCGGAAACAATGAATGGAAACGAACAGAATCTGGGATATAAAACAAGCGAGGTGAATCTCAATAGCACAGAAATATCGGGCGATATAACAGTGAAAGCAGGAAATATAGAAAATAAAGTGGCAGTTAAACAATCGGGCTCCACATTTACGGTGTCTGAAACTGAACTGTCTTTAGAAAAGGATGCGACTTCAGGTAGTGTAAAGGTAAAGGGAACCTACGGTCTACCTTGGACAGTCAGTCCAGCTGGCGGAACAAACGCTATCACTCCCTCGATCGACTCTTCTATTGCAGACGGTTCGGAGCAAGTATTAACATTTAAAGCAACTGAAAATATGGGGAGTGCCCGTTCTGCAACATTTACTATTGCTGTAACCGGTGGTGATCATTCAAAAACAGTAAAGGTTAATCAAGCAGGAGATTTAACAAAGATTACTGTTACAATTAATCAGCAAGTATTGAGAAGTTATTATACTCAGATGACTAAAGATGGGGGCAATTGGAAACTATATCCTCCTTTTGATGCAGGTGGAACAGATATGGCTGAATCTCATGGCGTAACAGTTAATTTATCAGAGTCGCTTACAATGAACGGTTCTTATTCTATACAAGTACAAAAAAGCCAGAACCCTAGTGTTTTAACACAAATAAATACGAAGAGTTATTGTTCCAAATTGGATGAAGATGGCACAGGTTGGCGCTTACCTACTCAAATAGAGCTACATGCCATGTATATGAATAAAGAATATATAGAGGGTATTAAAGGTTCTGGTACATTCTTCGGCAGTTACTATTGGAGTAGCTCAATATATGGTGGAAATGGTAAATTTTGTTTATTGCGCTTAAGCGATGGCACATTCAATTATTTAACCACGAATAATCCCTATTATATTCGTTGTGTCCGGGATAACTATTGATGAAAGAATATAGTTAAACACGTAAAGAAAACATATTATGAACAAAGCAGATTTAGTAAACGAATTAGCAGAGAAAATGGGTATTTCGCAGAAACAGTCCCGTAAGTTTATCAATACTTTTCAGGCAATACTGACAGAGAGGGTAAAAGAGGATGAAATAGTACTTCAGGGTTTCGGTACTTTCAAAGCCTGGGAACAGGCTGAACGTACAGGCCGCAACCCTCGTACCGGCATTTCCTGTAAGATACCGGCCCGTAGGAGTGTGAAGTTTAAACCTGGTAAGTTTTTGCTTAGAGATTTGAACCTATCCAAAATTTATTAACGCCTATTAGATACATCATGAAGAAACAGAACAAATTAGAAGCATTATTCCCAAATGGAAAAGTGCCGGAAGTGAACGAGTTTAACCGTAGTCTTGATAAAATGTCGAAGGAAGGTCGTAACCATTTACGTGAAAAGATTTATAAAATTGCATTTACCGTATGGTCAACCTTGCCTAAAAAACACCAGAAGTTTATTGAAGAAGTTATCGTCCATGATCGGCAATCATACGTTGATTTCATCATTGAAAAAACAGTGATGACCTGTCTCCGTTGTCCCCTCCGGTTTCCCGTCTTGTTTATCCGGATGCTCCATTTAACGGAAGTAGTAGAGCGTACCGCGCAAACTTCAATAAATCATTTATCAATGTCTGTTCTTATCTGTTTCCTAATTTGCGGCAAGATCGGTACGCTTGCCGGGAATATTAGTAAAGGAGGGTTTACTTGCGAAGAGGTGCTGGTGTTGGCGGGGAAGGTGAGGGTGGGGAATTATTGCGGGGGGTAGAAAGAGTCCGGATATGATGATGGATTGTTAACATAGCTTCCATGATTAAATTTATGTGTTGGTGGTAATTTAATAAAGCTATACAGGGGGGAGCATGTTATTAAAAATATTTAGGTTTGACTATTTGTTTTTTGAGCGAATGTCTCTTTTTGTCTTTATTTATAGATATAATGTAATATATTGCTGTAATAATTGTGTAGATGACATTTATTTTGTGTCATCATTCCATAATGATGCTTGTATATAATGATATTTGTAAAAACAAATTTGTTTTTGTATTAGGTTCTTCCTACTTTTGTTCTCATTCTTAAAAAAAATATCATGTTGAGTCAGATCACAATAAAAAATTATAAAGCCTTTAAAGAGAGCGAAATATTAGAACTTCGTCCTATTACTTTGTTGATTGGTAAAAACAGTAGTGGTAAGAGTTCTTTATGCAAGCTTCTTCCTCTATTGGAAAATGCTACATCGGGTACGATAGATACACCTTTGTTATTGAATAATTTTCATATAAGTTTAGGTAGCAGATTTGAAGACTTATTTCATAATAATATTACAACAGACCTTCAACTTGGAGTCGTTTATGATAATGGTATAAAACTGTCTGCTACCTATGTTATGTCCGAAGGTAATCTTATGGTGTATCAGTATGAGGCAGCCAATGGTGGGCAAATGAAGAGAGAAAGCTATACGAGTGAAAAGATGTCATTGGAGCAGCATTTTAAGGGACTTGTCAATGAACGAGTATTTAAAGAGCTAGGTATTAATGTAAATGTTTTGAAATTTCATGTTGACTATGTTGGGCCAATGCGCGTTGAAGCAAGTCGTACTTTGGCTTTTGAAGGATATAGTAGTCCAGAAACAGTTGGATTAAAAGGAGAAAATACATATAAGATACTTCTTAATTCTTATTTACAGAAAGATGGGTTGTTTGCCATTGTTTCAGATTGGATGACTAAAAATATGGAAGGGCAAAAGCTGAATATTGCCCAAACAGCTCCTGGAGTTTACAGTATGTATATTGAACGAAAAGGTGCTAACGTAAACATTGCGGATGTGGGATTTGGACTTAGTCAAGTACTTCCAATCATAACACAATCTTATATGACAAAAGGGAGTGATATTGCTGTAATAGAACAACCGGTTTTGCATTTGCACCCTGCAGTCCATGCTAACGTAGCCTATCGACTATTAGAAACAGCCAAAGAGACTGGTAAGAAATATTTGATAGAGTCACATTCTGAAAATTTTCTTTTAGGGCTTCGTAAGATGGTATCTGACCCATCAATGGATTGTAATCCAGAAGATGTAATTATTTACTTTGTTGATAATGATGAAGAAGGAGCTTATCTTTCTTCCATTGAGATTGATACGAATGGGGAATTATCTTCTTGGCCTGTAGGGATATTTAGTGAAAGTTTTGATTTGATGTCGGATATAATGAATAATCGTAAATGATATTCCGTATTGAAGCCAGTTTTATGGCAAATGTGACAAGAGAACAATTGTCTGATATTTGTTGTGCAATGATACAAGGAAGACAATATGTGGATTGTAATTCTGATATCCAAAAAGAAATAACTAGAGCTATTGATGAGCATGGAAGTTCGAGTCAGAAAGAGTTGTTTAGAAAATTTAGAGGGTTTGATATTACCTCCGAATTACGTCATTTTTTGACTGTATATTCTCTTGACCAAGATACATCTTTAGCAGAATTGAACATTATTCTTCAGAAACCTAGTCGGGTACTTGTGGAAAATGGTCCTTTTGAATGGGAAGTATATAAAAGAATTATAGGAACGTATAAAAGTGATCGACAATTTAAAAACTTGTTTTTATTGCTAGAACAAGCAAAACACAGAGGAATGTTAGAGCATCTGCATGGTGGTGGGTATACTACTTACCCGTCTTTGCTTCAGAATCTGGATAACGGAGAGTATAAACATGTTTCTCGTTACAAAATTTGTATATTATTTGATAGAGATACTGATGGAGCGCATTTGTTTGATATTCAGAAAAATACTTTATTTCAGTTTCTTTGTGGTAAAAAAAGTACTGAGATGACCGAGGATGATATTTATGTGTTGTCGCAATCTACTTATATTTGGCATATGTGGTATAAGCGGACTATTGAGAATTATTTCCCAGACAAACAATATAGTGCTCTAGGTATAGATGTTTCACACTTTCCTGCATCAAATGGAGCACGGGATTATTTTAAAATAGACAAAGATTCGGCAAATGGTTATGATAAAAATAAGCTGTCTAAATTGGCAGAAAAGATGAGTAGAAACGATTATGAAGGAAATTTGAAAAGATTTGTAGTTGATGGTCAGCAAGTATCGGAGATACAGTTGCTTTTGTTGAAAATGGTAAAAATTATTTAAATATGGCAGGTATTATTATCAAATCAGAAAGAGAATATTTGCGTGAAATCTGTACGAAAATAGATTCAGGTTATTATGCTATACCTGTATTTCAAAGAGATTATGTTTGGAAGAAAGAGCAAGTTCTTGAACTCTTTGATAGTATATCTAAAGGATATCCTATCGGATCTGTTATGTTATGGCGTCCTATAGATATGCTGAACTCTAAAGACATTCTTACAGATGAGATAAAAGAAGAGCCGGCTCCTGCTTATTATGTGTTAGATGGTCGTCAACGTCTTACTACATTCTATGGATGTGTATCGAATAGAGAAAAAGATGAAATTTTTAAATTGAGTTATAATCTTGAAAATGAAACTTTTGAGTATTCTAGGAAAGAGAGGGTAGAAGTTCTGCAGGTATCAGATATTTATGACACGTTTACGCTTTTAACTAAACTTCAACAGATAATGAGTTGTGTTCAAGATCAGGAAAAAGCAAAAATGTATATAGAAAACGCACGTCGGTTGAACACAATTCTTCAGAGTTATGTAATTGGTGAAATGTTATTAGATAATTGTAGTTTGGATGAAGCCAGTATTGTCTTTACTCGTATTAATTCTAAAGGAACTAATATATCTAAAACTTTTATGTTGCAGGCTGTTTCTTATAAAAAAGAAAATGGAATTCTTTTATCTAAAGAGATTGACGGGATTTTGGAATCCTTGCAACCATATGATTTTGATAAATTGTCTTCGGATGATATATTGAACTGCTTCTATAGGTGGTATTCGGGGAAGAATTTTTATGATGCTCAGATGAAAGACATGGAAGGTGTGAATTTTACTGTTCATTTGCAGGAAATTAAAGAAACAATTTTACGAACAGTAGAGTTCTTATACGATGAATGTCATGTATTATCATCAAGAATATTGCCGTATTCCAAACAATTGATAGCGTTAACTTGGTTTTTTAAGGAGTTTAAGCAGCCTACTGTTGATCAAATAAAAGAATTAAAAAAATGGTTTTATTATACTACTAGTTGTCAGAGTTTTCAAAATAGTTCTTTATCAAATGTTCGTTTTATATTTAATCGTTTTGAGGAATATGTTTTGGGGAAGAATGATTTGGCTTTTGATTACGAACCAATTCGTTTAGACAATGCTTTCAACTTTAAGTTCAGAATAGGTACTGCAAAAACTAATTTTATGATATTGGCTTTTATTGAACAATATTACAAGATTGATCCATTGGCTGAACTTCATTATAATGGGTATTATAGGATTATTAAGAATTCTCCAGAGTGTTATTTTATTTATCTGAATGACCGTGACAGGGATATTTTGTATCAATATTTAGTAAGACAAGAAGTTTTTTTTGCTCCAAATCTTGAAAAATATATGTTAGATTCAAATATGTTGGAACAATTATTAAGAGGAAATAATGCTGCTTTTATGGAACAAAGAAGAAATGCTATTGTCACTAGTGAAGGAACTTTGCTTGAAGAGTTAGGATTGGAAGTGTTGTTATAAGATGGAGTCGTCTATATCTTTTATTATATGTTGTTGACTATTTGTTGGTAAGTTTTAATTAATACACATAATTCTTTCAATTTTGTATTGATTGTGTTTTTGTTATATTTACGACTGACATCACTAAATTTTCAAAAAATTGAGGGAGAAATATTGAATAGTGATTAGGTACGTTCTTCTGTAGTTCGTTTTTGGGTATCCATCCGTTCGATGACGGAAATGGATGTATAGCTCGTGCTATAATGGATTTATTCTTAGCCCGTGCCGATGAAATGCCACATCGTTTTTATAGTATGTCGGCAGAGATACGTAAACAGCGTAAAGGTTATTACGAGATATTGGAGAAAACACAAAAAGGTGGTGTAGATATAACGGGGTGGCTTGAATGGTTTCTTGATTGTTTGGAAGCGGCATTGGTCAATACTGAAAAATCAATCAGTACGGTTTTACAGAAAGCGGCTTTCTGGGATAGGTATCGGTTAGTCTCCATGAATGAACGGCAAATAAAAATGGTGAATTTGCTTTGGGATGGTTTTGATGGAAAATTAACCTCTTCTAAATGGGCTAAGATTACAAAATGTTCTGCTGATACGGCTTTACGTGATATACAGGATTTGATGACAAAAGGTGTGTTGCATAAAAACGGATGAAGGTGGAAGAAGTACCAATTATGAACTTGTAATGTGATTGTTTGCGGAGATTAATGTCTGTATTTGCCGTATAATATGCGGAGAATATAGGGGCTAATCTCCGCATACAGTATACTGGCATCACTTGTTTTCTATAAATGACTTATATTCTGTTATTCGATACCTTCTCGGGTATTTATTACGTGATTATATTAAAAAGAGTACCCGAAAGGATATCAAATTTGTTATGAGAAGTCATTAAATAACCTAAATCTATCCCTAAGAATCTCACGTAATAATCATTGTTTCCCTGATAAACGTTAAATAAGAGCTTGGACCGATCAGTGTGATGGTTCGCGAAAAATGGTATTTTAAGATTTTGAATGTTTCTAAAGTCTTATTATATACTGTTTTACACGATACTCTCGCACCGATCTTTGCATATATTCCTACCTGTACCTTTGTATCGTTCCCCTGGAAACAGTAGTATTAATTATTAAAACAAAAAAGCTATGACACTGAAATTTAGAAAGGTGCAGCGCAAGGTTCTTAGCGGTGACGATAAGGACAAGGTGAAGACTTATGCGATGGCGCGGTCGTCGAACTATTGCGATATGGATAAGTTGTGTGAATTGATCTCCAGCCGCTCGGCGATGTCGAGTGCTGATGTGAAGGCAATACTCGATTCGTTGAACTGGGCGATGAGCCTGGAGCTTCGTTCGGGTAATATTGTACAGGTGGGTGAGTTCGGTAGTTTTCGTCTTTCGATTCGTTCAAAAGGTGCGGAGACGGCGGATGCTTTCAATGCTTCCCTGATAAAAAAGGCACGGGTGATATTCTCGCCGGGAACCAGTCTGCGCTGGATGAGTGAGATCGTGAAGTTTGAAGAGGATGAAGATACGAAACCTAAAAAAGAAGAAGGTTCCGGTGGAGATGACAGACCGGAAATTGAATAATTGAAAATGGTAAATTGAGGATTACTTGATTGAAAGAGGAAAGGGGAACGTATGAAAAAAAGACTGACTATTCAATTGGTAATGGCAATCCTGCTCGTAATGAGCGGGATTGTTCTTCTTTTCTCCGGTTTCTGGATTGCTCCGAAAGGGGAGATTCATAATAGTGTGCTGGTGGCTTTCGGGGAAACCTGCACATTTGCCGGAGCTTTGTTTGGGGTGGATTATTCGTATAAAATTAAATCGGTACAAAATGAAAGAGAGGATAAGTAGGAATTTTACCTGGGAAGAAATGACGTATAGCCGGGTGGCGGTGGAGAATGGGTTGCTGAATGAGCCGTCGTTTGAGGTGAAGCAGGCTATGATGGAGTTGGTGAAACGGTTGTTACAGCCTTTGCGGGTGGCTTATGGGAAGCCGATTGCGATCACAAGCGGTTACCGGAGTCCGGAGGTGAACAGGTTGGTGGGCGGCGTGCCTTCGAGCCAGCATGTGAAGGGGGAGGCTGCGGATTGTTATGTGCCTGATCCGAAGGAGCTACTGGATGTGTTGCTTTATTGTAAGTTACCTTTCGATCAGGCAATTCTCTATAAACGAAAGAAGTTCCTGCATTTGTCGTTTCGGGTAAATGGAGAGAATCGTTATCAAGTGATCATTAATAAATGAAGGGGGGATAGGTATGGATATGTGGGGTAGAAGTTTGCTTGTTTCGGTTGGTTTGTTGGTTGTTTTGCTGTCCAGTTGTAATGCCGGGCGGCGTAGTGTGCAACATCGGGAGACAAGAGAGGAGGTGCATAGTATTCATAGTGATAGTATGTTGTTGAAAAATTTGTATCAGGCTTCCCGCAATAAGGTGATCGATATAGAGCATATCGTGTTCGATAGCTGCCGGTTGAATGGGGTGCAGTCTGTTACTCATGTCGCTATTAAGGAACAGGGGGAGGAGGTGGTTGAATCGGTTGTTAGTTCTGGTTCTGTAGATGAGAACTGTTTTGCCGGTTCTGATTCTTTTCAGAAAGGTAGTACTGTGGAGTTTTCTTATCCCAAGCGGATGTTGGTGATTGGGGCGGTGTTGTTGTTTTGTTTGTTATATATAGGTATAGCATTTAGAAAGCAGAAGTAAACTCCCAAATCCAGTTATTCTTTTATTTTATTGATAACAAGGGATTTGCAGACATTGGTTCTTGGTGGCAAGGCAAGAACCATAAAGATCAGGATGAAATAGATATTATCGGATTGTATGCGGAAGAGAAACTGGATTTGTTCGCATACAGTTTACATATCTTCCATACAGAAATTTCTCACTTCAATATTGTATTTCGAAAGCACTTTATTTCGAACTATTTCAACTTTTTCATTGAAATAGTCTGGGTTGAAGTTTTTGCGCTGTCGTTTTACTTCGGCGACTAATGCACGTTTATCATCTGCATAAATGCCTATTATATCTATTTCACAGGGATCTTTTTCTTTTTTGCTTTGCCACCATGAACCAATATTTCTGAACTCTTTACTTTCGATCATCATCTGCCTAAAATACATTTCAAGTGTTAACCCTGAATAGGTCGGATAGTCTTTTTTTATAATTTCTCCAAGTTGGTCCAGGTTTTCTGTTTCAATGAGATAATGATATTTGATGAAATATCGGAACCAAAATCGTAGGAATAAGTCGGAAATTTCAAAACGAACGGTTTGTGTACCTTCTTTTGCAAAAATAGGCCGTTTCTTTGCTATCAATTCGTAATCTTCCTCTAGTCTTCTTATATGACCGGCTATACTGGTCTCTCCCATATTTTTTTCAAGTTCAGGTAATGTATTTCGGCCATTAGCGATGTCTGATAAAATAGCAAAATAATTACCATACTTTTTACCAAATTCTTGTATTAACAAAGCTTTGCCCTCGCTAAGGAATGGAGAATCAGATCGTACTATGTAATTAACCATGCTTTCCATATCTGTACATCCGTTTTGCATAAACAGGTCTATGTATTTGGGAACTCCTCCGGAAAATGTATATAGGGCCAGTAGATCCTCATGAGTATAGTTCGGTTTATAATCAGAAAGAATTTCTTTCAATACAGATGTAGAAAAAGGCTTTAGCTTTATAATACTGTCACACCGACCATATAGTGGCTCCTTTGCATTTTGGAATATCTGTATCATAAGAGTGTATACAGAACCGCTGGCAATCAAGTTGACATGTGTCGTGTCTTTATATCTATCCCAGATGTCTTGCATTTGGCTATATACCGTCGGGTTGATATAGAAAAACTCCTGAAATTCATCTATTATCAGGTTGTAGGAAGTGTTCTTGCCTATATTCATAAGCATTTCAAAGAGTCCTGCAAAAGAGGATATTTCATTCGGAATATAGGTATTTAGTGCTTTGCTGGCTATTTGTGCAAATTGGCTGCAAAGCTGAGCTTCATTGCTTCGGCCTACAAAGAAATAAACAGTTGGTGTTTCTTCACAACTTTTGAGGATAAGCTTTGTTTTTCCAATGCGTCTGCGTCCGGTTAAGACCGTCATTTGTGAATGGTTGTTAAAAGCGATTTTCCTTGTTTTATCCAACAGTTTCAGTTCTATTTCACGATTATAAAATTTCATGATAGTAAATTTAGTTCATACTATTTTGAAAATATACGACAGTAAACTTTACGGCTGTATATTTTGCAAATATAGTGTATTTATCTATGAGTAGAAAATATATGGCTGTAATTTATGCCGCTGTATATTTTTGAGAGATGGGTGGAGAATGGGTTGTTAGCCAATGCAGTTACGACTGTTTGCTTGCAGGCAGGACGCAAGTTAGGCATCGGTATTTTATGAGAGATTAATAGTATTTTCCGATTCCCCCAAATCCAGTTATAATTTTATTCTCTTTCGTTTTATTGATAAAGTTGTTTAGCCGTTTTTCAAATTCTTCAGGCCGTTTCCTGGCAGCTTCAATGTATGCAATTCGGATACGTTTATATGGGTCGGAGAAGTGCTGATAGTTTTTCCATGCTGTTTTATCTGCTTTCAATCTGTCAATTATATCATCTGGAAAAATAAAAGGGTCAGACAAAATAGTTCGTATTTTATCCTCAAATTTAGGGTGTATCATTTTATTTTCCAATAACCATTTAAGTCTTTCTTTGTTGGCTTGCGAGTATGTACTTTTAGGGTTTCTAGGCGTGAAACGCTGAATTTTATGTTCTTTGTCAAGTGATTTTATCGTACTGTCAATCCACTCGAAACAAAGGGCTTCTTCAACGGCATCATTGTATATAATGCTTTTTTTACCTGATGATTTCTGGGGAAAGACAAACCAAATTTCATCTTTGGTTTCAAAGTTGTCCGTCAGCCACTTTCTCCAATCTTCCCGATTTTCAAAGTACTTTATTTTATTCTCTGTTGCCATAATGGTCATCTTTTGGTAAACTCAATCGGTTCGATGTCATAATTTAGGGTTTTGATGTCGCAGTCTTCGTAATCTATCCCGTAACGCATCCTGATTTCAGCAAAATGCGGGCAGATATACGAAGGCATAGTCGGGTCGACAGAACACCAACCGGCTCTTTCTATGTAGCATTCGGGCCAGGGATTGATAGTTGTGAGTGATATTTCGTAATTATCTCCGTTTTTCGAAATTTGTGTAATCCGCTGGGGATAACAGTCTATTGCTTTAATATCGGACTTCTTCACTGTAAAGGTGAAATTGACGGTATCCTGATTAGCCAGGCGGAAGTATTTGGAATATGATTGTGCAAAAACTGACTGTGCAATAAACATACACATACTCAGCATAAATAGGTATTTACTCATGACGTTTCGTTTTATGATTTACAAACGATGACAAAGTTAGTAAATATTTAGATGTTATGATGATTATGGGGAATAAACCTTTGGATGGGGAAATTTTCAGGTAGACTTGAAAAAAGTATCTTTTTTGAGAAGATTATCAAGTCTACCTGAAAATTTTTGTTTGTAGAGTAAGTGAAAACTGAAGTGAAAAACAAATTACTTTTTCAGTAAAATTGATTCTATCTTTTCCTTTAACTGGTCTTTAGGCATTGCTCCCTGAAGCATTTGGGGCTTTCCTTCCATAGGGATGTATAGAAGGGCCGGTATTCCCTGAATGCCGAATGCCTGGGCCAACTCTGTTTCTTTATCTACATCGACTTTGTAAATGTTGATCTGTCCGGCATATTCTTTGGCAAGCTGTTCCAGTGAAGGAGCAATCATTTTACAGGGACCGCACCAGTCGGCATAGAAGTCGATGATGGCAGGTTTATTGCCCAGATATTTCCATTCATTCGGACTGGCTTCGTAATTATATACTTTCTTCAGAAAGTCAGCCTTATTGAGGTGTACAGGAGCTGCTGTCTCTTTTCCTGTAGTTTCGGTGTCGCTTGCTGCTTCGTTGTTTTTAGCCTGTCCTTTGCATGAGGCCAGCGTTATAAAACCGACCATTAAAGCCAGCAATGTAAAGAATTTTCTACTTTTCATTAGATACATTTTTTGATATTGATAATTAATATGTCAGGTCCTGTTTCCAGGCGATACCACTTATATCTGTTAATATAAGTTCGTAATTTCCTTTTGGCAAATCAGCCAGTGCTTTATCCTTTAACGTTAGCTCTGCTTTACTACCTAATGGTATGACAAGGCTATGTTTACCTGGAACAACTTTTGCCACATAATTGTTTTTGATGTCTTTTGCCGGAAATTCGGATAATTCTTCTCCGTTCCTGTTAAGAATAATATTTCCGTTGGTATCTTTTAGAGTGATACCGATCAGAAAAGATCCATATACATCGGCACCTTCCACACGGTAAACGGTGAATGAAAGTTTATCCTGATCCAGACCGGCTGCTGATATCTCGATTTTCGGTTTGACGGATTTATTATGTAATTTTCCCCATACTCCGTTATGAAATACCTGATTAGTCAGGAGTGTCAGGAATAATATGGCCGTAGCACCTGCGATCGACATTTTTCCTAATACATTATGGCTGACAGGCAGTGGACCGGAGGTCAGCCATCGTGTCCATCCATATTCGTTGAACTGCGGTATCCTGGAAATAAGCTTATTATCGAGTGAAAACTTTCCTCCACCTGACAGGAAGATCGTGAAACCGGCGGCGATGCCCAGAACGCCTATTTGCCATTCATCCAAACAGGTTGTTCCCAGCCAACCTGAACCTAATAATATTCCGGTAGCAAGGCTTAACACTCCGATACTCATCAATCGGGTAAAGAAGCCGAGTATGAAAAGCAATCCGACAATTCCTTCAATGATTGTAAATATAACCATCGACCACCAGAGCTGTTCCGGATTGGATACGAGATATTCGATGAGAGGCTTTATACCGAATGAGTTGGGAAGAAAATGATTGAATTTTTCTCCAATGTAACCGGCTGTGTCGGGAATCAATTTATTTTCCAGTATCAACCTTCGCCAGAAAGCGGAAAAATAAGTCCAGCCAACAACCAGGCGCAGTGCAAATGTAAACATTCCGAATAAAGAATATGATTGCTGCATATTCTGTTTTTCTTCTATTTCCATATCTATAAGTTATTTATCTTTATTTGTTGAAACTTTATTTTCTTTTTGAAAAGAGCTGAAAAGTAATCCCCCGATGATGCTTCCCCAAATCGAACTGTTGATTGGTGAAGAAGTTATAGGGCATGTCCCTGTTGTACAACCGATAAATTTCCAATAAAGAAATCCTCCAAGTGCGCCTATTGCTATCCCCAGCAATGTGAGCCAGTGTCTTTTGATGTATTCTCTTGCCATTGTAAAATCTCCTAGTGTTGTTGAGTTATTAATATCTTTTCCCTTGCAAGGATTATAATACAAACGTATATTGTATTTTCTAATAAAACAAGTTTCTACTGGAAAATATATATAGGCGTAACAAACTTTCACGAAAAAGTCTATCAACAGCAGTTTCAAAACCGATTTATTGTGAAGTTTTTTTTCTCCTTCGCATTTTTATACAAAATCGTATAGTGGACTTTATTCCCTGTTTGTCTACTTTATAAACATTATAAGATAGAATGGATCTTTACTATCCGGGAAGTCGATTTTCAGCAAAAAACGGCCGATCGGATTTGATATGATTGAAATTATCTATCTTTGTGGCAAAGAAAGGTAATCAATGACTCAAAAATATCCATCCGTTTTATTGGAAAATGCAGTAAATGAGTTGGCTTCGCTTCCCGGAGTGGGGAGGAAGACGGCTTTGCGACTGGCTTTATATATGCTACGCCGGGATGAAGGTTATACGGAAAATTTTGCATCCGCTTTGCTGGCCTTGCGGAAAGAAGTGAAGTATTGCAAAGTTTGTCATAATATCTGTGACGATGAGATGTGTTCTATCTGTGCAGATCCTAAACGGGATCAGTCGACCGTTTGTGTGGTTGAAAATATCAAGGAAGTAATGGCGATCGAAAATACCGGGCAGTTTCGTGGTGTTTACCATGTTCTTGGAGGGATTATTTCGCCGATGGACGGTATTGGCCCGGGCGATTTGCAGATAGACAGTCTGGTGCAGCGGGTAGCTAACGAAGAAGTAAAGGAAATTGTCCTTGCACTTAGTACTACGATGGAAGGGGACACGACCAATTTCTTTATCTATCGCAAGCTATCCCCTTATAATGTGAAGATAACCGTCATTGCCCGTGGTGTTTCCATTGGTGATGAGATTGAGTATGCGGACGAAATAACATTGGGACGTTCTATTGTGAACCGTACCAGTTTTAATGACTCGATAAAAATATAATCTGATTCTTATGTACGAAACCAAGATTTCCGTTATCATCGTAAACTATAATGTAAAGCATTTCCTGGAACAATGTCTTTATTCGGTTCAGGCTGCTGTTGCCGGACTCGATGCTGAGGTTTTTGTTGTGGACAATAATTCGACGGATGGTTCTGTCGATTATCTCCGTCCCCGGTTTCCGGAAGTGATATTTATAGAAAATAAGGATAATCCGGGATTTGCCAAGGCCAATAATCAGGCGATCCGTCAATGCAACGGAGAGTATGTTTTGTTGCTTAATCCGGATACAGTGATAGGCGAGGAGAGTCTTCGAACCCTGTGTTTCTTCATGGATGAACATCCGAATGCAGGTGGGATAGGTGTAAAGATGCTGGATGGGCATGGGGTATTCCTGCCTGAAAGTAAGCGGAGTTTTCCTTCTCCCTGGGTTTCGTTCTGTAAGATCTTCGGTTTGTCGAAGTTGTTTCCGAAATCCCGTGTTTTTTCAAGATATAGCCTGGCGTATCTGGATAAGGAGAAACAACATAAAGTGGATGTGCTGGCCGGTGCATTTATGTTACTACGCCATGAAGCGCTGGATAAGACCGGACTTCTGGATGAAGATTTCTTTATGTATGGCGAGGACATCGACCTGTCGTACCGGATGGTGTTGGGGGGCTATAAAAACTATTATATCCCCGAGCGTATTCTCCATTATAAAGGAGAAAGTACCAAGCATGGCGATATGAAATATGTAAAGGCATTCTACGGTGCCATGTTGATCTTTTTCAATAAATATTATCCTCATTCCGGCTGGCTGATGGGATTTTTTATCCGGCTGGCTATCGGGTTGCGTGCTTCAATGGCTGCTTTATTGCGTTTGTTGGGAGTAAAGCCAAAGTCGAAAAGCAAGCATAAACGCTTACTGGTTGTTTGCCGTGAGGAAAATTTTGAAGCGATTAAGGCTGCCTGCGTAAAACAGATGCCGGAACTGGAACATGTAAATCTTTGGGACCTGGATGAGGAACGTGTAATGGATGCTATCTGCCGCCGCAATCAGATGAAGGAGTTTACTGATTATGCTTTTTGTTATCCGGATGCCCGTTTTGAACAGATGCTTCTGTTTATGGATACGCTGGTCGACAAGAAAGTTACTTATCATATTTATTGTAAAAAAAGCGGACAACTAATATCACCGGGGAAATAATATGGCACAACTGGAAAATGAAACGATCCGTCTCCGTGCCCTGGAGCCGGAAGATTTGGAACTTTTGTATCGTTGGGAGAATAATCCGGAACTTTGGAGTCTTGGAAATACAATGTCTCCTTATTCGCGTTATATACTGAAAGAGTATATTCGTGAGTCGCATCGTGATATCTTCGACCTGAAGCAGTTACGCCTGATGATTGAGCTTCGTTCAACGGGGGCGGCTATTGGTACTGTCGACCTGTACGATTTCGAACCGCATCATCGGCGTGCCGGTATCGGTATTTTACTGGAACCTGTTTATCAAGGAAACGGGTTGGCTACCGAAGCAATGAATGTACTGGTGGATTATGCGTTCTCTTTTCTGAAACTGCATCAGTTATATGTGCATATACCCGTCGATAACGAGGCCAGCAAAGCTCTTTTTACCCGCTGCGGATTCACCGTTACAGGTATCATGACAGATTGGATCATCACAGAAAACGGATATTCTGATGTACTGATGATGCAAAAAGTAAATAAACAGATTGTGTGAAAATTTAATTCAGATAAGGATCTTTCGGATATTTAGTCCATGCCTCGTAGTTACTGCCTAACTGTTCAAGTGAGTTCTTCCAAAAACTTTCTCCATCGGCAAGTAATACATTTTCTTTAGCTGCGTGACTGACTACCCACGAGTTTTTATTGATCTCGTTTCCCAGCTGTCCTTCCGTCCATCCCGAATAACCAAGGAAAAACTTTACTTTTCCTTCAATCGAATGGCCATTCTGCATATAACGCTTCAATGCTTCGAAATCACCGTCGAAATACAGGCGGTCTTTGATCTTTACAGAGTCGGGTACGATCAGATCTCCCAATGAATGGATAAAGAACAACCGGTTGGCACTTACCGGGCCACCCAGATAGATTGGTATTTCCGGATACTCTTCCAGTTCCGGGAAAAAAGTGTTTACAATCAGATCCGTTTTCTTATTTAATACAAACCCCATCGATCCTTGCGTATTGTGTTCTACCAGTAGAACAACAGAACGCTGGAAATAAGCATCTTGCAGGAAAGGTTCTGATATGAGTATGCTTCCTTGTGCAGGAAGGAGATTATTATGCGTAATTTTGAATATGTTATTATATGTAGCCATAGTGAAGATTGCTTACTGTTGTTAGACAGGGACAATATATGGCTTTTGATGTTAAGAAGCAAACGAAAAACCCGGCATTTGGGTTAATAAGTGTAAAATAAATGCCGGGTTTGTGTTAATTATAAGGTATGATTTTCTTTGAATAGCTTTAAACGCTTTTCAAGCAGATCATATTGATGCGGTTTGATAAACGAAGTGCAGGCGCGAAGTCCTTCCTGATTACTTCCTGTCGTGCTTAATGAGATAGCACTTACACCGTAATAGATCAGTTCTTCCATCAACTGTCCACCGGTCATTCCGGGATAGGCGATCGTGAAGTAGAAACCGTCGGCAATAGGCTCGTCTAGGTCATGGTCGTAAACGATTGTAAAACCATAATCTGTAAAGATTTTCTTTAGCTTTTCTGCACGGCGTCCATATTCTTTCACTTCAGTGATAAAATCGAACTGTCCGTCGGATGCGGCTTTGAACATGGCAGCCAATGCAATCTGTGCCGAGTGGCTGGTTCCTGATGACAGAGCGTATAAAACGCGGTGAATATATACTGTACCGAAAGTGCCACCGCCATAACGCTTGGTCAGTCCCGGATAAGCACGATGGTAAAGTTTATTGGAGATAGCTGTCACACCGATGCGTTGTCCGGCATAGCTGAATGCTTTGGAACCGGATATCTGTAAAATGTAATTATCTGTATAATGGGCAACGCTTGCCTGGTAAGGTGCTTCAAACGGTTTGCCAAGTTCTTTGCGGAAGTCCATAGCGAAATAGGCGAGGTCTTCGATCACGATCGTATCGTATTTGTTTGCCATTTCGCCGATAATCTTCAATTCATCGTCTGTCAGGCAGAACCAGGCCGGGTTGTTGGGGTTGGAGTAGATCATAGCTGCGATATTGCCTTTGGAAAGATGTTCTTCCAGGATGGCGCGCAGTTTTTCTCCACGGTATTCGTATACGTCGAATGATTCGTATTTATAGCCCATCACAACGATTTGTTGTTTCTGGACAGGAAATCCCGGGTCGATGAACAGGATGGTGTCTTTTCCTTCTGTGCATTGTCCGCTAGTGAGGAAAGAGGCAAATGTTCCCTGCATGGAGCCGGTTACCGGAACACAACATTCCGGAGCAATATCTATATTAATGAATGCCTTGATGAATCTGGAGGCTTCTGCTTTTACTTCCGGCGTACCGTTGATGTTCGGGTAAATGGAAGCGATGCCGTTCTGTAATGCTTTGACTTCTGCGTCTACACCCACTTGTGCCGCTTTTAATCCGGGAACACCCATTTCCATGTGTATGAACTCGGTATTTGTTTCCTGTTCCAATTGTGTGGATATGGCAACAACTTCACGAATCGTTGCTTTCCCGAAATCCGGTAATCCGTAGCCATCTATTATTCGTCTGGCAGTCTGATAATCTACTGGAGTATTCTTCATGTCTGTTATATTTATATGGAGGACAAAAGTAAAAAAATAATCAATCCAATGTGAAATATTTGTGTGAAACTGTTGTATAATTAAAAATATTATCTACCTTTGTACCGCAATCGAGAGAGATGCGATACAAAAACATTGGTTCGGTAGTTCAGTTGGTTAGAATACATGCCTGTCACGCATGGGGTCGCGGGTTCGAGTCCCGTCCGGACCGCTTATCTTATATAAGCATAGATAAATCCTGCAAAACATTTGTTTTGTGGGATTTTTTATGTAGTTATGTTTTCCGTCTTTAGGTGTTTCGGATCAAGTTATATTATCGTTTATTAATTTATACACCCACATTCAGTAATTAAGGTTATAATATCTGTAATTTGTCTACAAGACAATGCGATATATGCCTTTACCTTTGCCTTATGAACATAAATAATAAACCAGATGAAGGAAATATTGAAAAACAAGTGTATGGCAATGGCTGTATGTCTTTGCATCACGGCAAATCTATTTGCGGCAGACAATTATTTAAATAACGATAGTATGGAAAAGAATTTGAATTTAACAGAAGAGTGGGACAAGGTGTTCTCGCAGAGTGATAAAGTGAATCACACGAAAGTGACTTTCCACAACCGGTACGGCATTACTCTTGCTGCCGATCTGTATATTCCGAAAAATGCCGGAGGTAAGTTACCGGCTATCGCTGTGAGCGGCCCGTTTGGGGCGGTGAAAGAACAGTCATCGGGTTTATATGCGCAGACTTTGGCGGAACGTGGTTTCCTTACCATCGCTTTCGATCCGTCTTATACCGGCGAGAGTAGTGGTGAACCCCGTTACGTCGCTTCCCCGGATATCAATACGGAGGATTTTAGTGCGGCGGTTGACTATCTTTCCACCCGCGACGATGTGGATGCGGAACGTATCGGTATTCTCGGTATTTGCGGATGGGGCGGCATGGCGCTCAATGCGGCTGCTATCGATACACGTATCAAAGCGACCGTCACTTCAACGATGTACGACATGAGCCGTGTAAATGCCAATGGCTATTTCGATGCGATGGATGCCGACGCACGTTATGAACTTCGCAAACAGCTTAATGCACAACGCACGGAAGATTACAGAAACGGGACATATGCCCTTGCCGGAGGAGTCGTGGACCCGTTACCTTCCGACGCTCCCCAATTTCTGAAGGATTATCACAGTTATTATAAAACTCAGCGTGGTTACCATAAGCGTTCGCTTAACTCGAATGGCGGCTGGAACAAGACTTCATCACTCTCATTCATCAATATGCCGATACTATCATACAGCGATGAAATCCGTAGTGCGGTATTGATGATTCACGGAGAGAAGGCACATTCACGTTATTTCAGCGAGGATGCGTTCAAGAAGTTGAAAGGTGATAACAAGGAACTATTGATTATTCCCGATGCGAACCATACGGATTTGTACGACCAAATGAATATCATTCCGTTCGACAAACTCGAACAGTTCTTTCATGAATATCTGTAATATAGAGTAAGGACAGAACGATTTCCACGGTAGTTTACTGTGGAAATCATCTTTACCGCATTTTGCAGATCTTCCTGTAGTCTCCGTCGTTTTTTTTCTTAAAACCATTACTTAGTAATGCCTTTATTGAAATAATATTTTCTTCCGCCGGGTCTGCGGCTATTTCTTTTCCGCCGATTTCAATAATTCTATCTTCCAGTATCTGAATGATTCTTTTTCCGATACCCCGATTTAAGAATTCTTCTTCGCCAAGCAGATATCCGATTTCATAAGTGTGATTTTGTTCTGCCACATCTCCATACATCTCCTGGAAATCTTGTCCTTCTTCTTCCAGACACTTTAGAAAAAAGCAATCAGCATAAAGACAATATCCTATTTTCCGGTCGTTATAGTAAACAATAAAGTGTTTTAAAAAACTGTATTGTCCATTCCTCTCATTTATTTCGTTTAGCCAATTCTCTTTTTCTCCAAACCATTTTTTAATATATTCTTTATCTAGCCATTTATCAAATAATGGAATATCTTCTTCCTGGATAGGTTTTATTACAATTTCGTTGTTATTTATTATCATAAACGCATTGCTTTTGAAGCGATTTACTATGTAAGCTCCTGTTTTTGTATTTGTTATCTCTTCAAAGTTAGCAAATATCAGGAAGGTACAACACTCATACCCATATAAAGGAGAATCCATAGACAGATTTACGCCTGGTAGGTAGTTCGCCTATTTTGATATAAAAAGAGGCAACTGTGCCATAGGCTTGGCACAGTTGTGCGCTATGTACTGCACTTTATCCTAGTATTTTCAGAATTTGTTCCGGTGTTGCTTGCGGCAATAATTGTGTGAGGTAATCTATCAAGCGTTGTTTTGACTCTTCCGGTGACCGGTTGCCGGCAGCCTGTACTTTTTCTTTGCCGAACAGTACTTCCGGCGTTGTATATCTGGCGATACCCCATCCGTAAGGCTCTCCCTTCTTGTCATATCGGTATTCGAAATCAGCCACAACGAGCCATGTTCCCATTTGCAAGCGGGTTATGACTGTTTCAAATCCATCTCCTTTAGGTTTTGTCTTTTTAAGTAAAGCCTGTGTTTCGCTTGTCTCCCATGAGTCGAACGGATTGACACTTCTTTTGACCGGCTGCTTCTTGTAACCGCACAACGCTTTTATCTCTTTGGATAGGAGGGACTCATGCTCTGTGACTGTCTTATAAATAACGTTACCCATACTTTGTAAAGGTTCTGCTTTCAGATTGTACATAGCACGTCGGTAGTTTACAAGTTCCGGAAACCATTCCATGCTGACAAACCCTGCTTTCTTCTGAAAGAGTTTCCCATAAACACAATTGAAATTTCGGATAACAGGCCCTTTCCATTCCCACGGACCCTCTTCTTCATCGGAAAACCATAATTCCTGCGGGGTAAATTCTTCAATGGAAAAATCCTCAATGCCATTCGCAAAGAAGGGTAAAAATCCCATCTTTGCAACGAGCTTCTCCAAATCTTCACAGCGATTTATCTTTGTCATGCCGCAAATATATGAAATAATGCTGATTAAACTATGTGCGTTTCCTGCTTCAATTGCGACAATAAATACTTTCAGAAACATTTTAAAGGACAATCATCCGAATATAGATGAAAGTTGCGTAACTTTGTTTTAGTATATCTGATAGTTTATAAAATAATAATAAAAACTTATTCCTGTAACTTATGAAAGCTAATAATTCCGACCTGTCACGAGAGAAAATATTAATAAGAACCTCGTGGATCAGTACAATTGGTAATGCCATACTTTCCGTATCGAAAATAATTGTCGGTTTGTTGGCCGGAAGTTTAGCCGTATTGGGTGACGGTATCGATTCGGCTACCGATGTGATCATATCCATTGTTATGATCTTCACGGCACGTATCATGAGCCGTCCGCCTTCCAAGAAATACGTGTTCGGATATGAGAAAGCGGAAAGCATTGCGACCAAGATACTCTCGCTCGTTATATTTTATGCCGGCGTGCAGATGCTGTTATCCTCCATTGAAAGTATCTTTTCGGACGAGGTAAAAGAAATTCCCGCTCCCGTAGCTATCTATGTGACGGTATTTTCTATTATCGGCAAGCTTTTGCTGGCATTATATCAATATCTGCAAGGGAGTAAAATCAATAGCTCGATGCTAACAGCAAACGCGGTCAATATGCGTAACGACGTGGTTATTTCATCCGGTGTTCTGCTGGGATTGATATTCACGTTTATATTTAAATTGCCGATACTCGACTCGGTTACCGGATTGATAATAAGCCTGTTCATTATAAAATCATCTATCGGTATCTTCATGGACTCCAATGTCGAACTGATGGATGGTGTGAAAGACGTCAACATCTATAATAAGATATTCGAAGCCGTGGAGAAAGTGCCCGGTGCAGGCAATCCTCACCGGGTCAGGTCGAGGATGATAGGAAATTTATATAATATCACCCTCGATATAGAAGTCGACCCCCAGATGACACTCATGCAAGCCCACGAGATTGCCGATGCTGTAGAGAAAAGCATCGAGAGTTCGATAGACAATGTATATGATATACTAGTCCATGTGGAACCTGCCGGAAAATGTCAGACAGATGAGAAATTCGGAATAGATAAAGATATGGTGGAATAACGAACTTTTTGAATTTATATCTATAAGGCCTCAGAAATATAATTTATAACTTATATTAGGAATCAAACCCGTACCGTCTTCCTTCTTTATCTTATTTGTTTTCTCATTGTATTGATAGAAATGCATTCCTGTTCGTATGCCGACATTGAGCAACTTCAATGAGAACTCATGGGAAAGTTTACGTTTATTTATTCTGTAATTAACTGAAATGTCCCCATTCAGAACAGGATTGAATTTCTTACTGAAGGCTTTGGACTCATCGAATATGATATCATGTTCTTCATTTGTTTTCTCTTCATCAACTGGAGTATAACGATCGCCACCGTGAAAGAACAAGCGGGCGTTCACACTGAACATATTTTGTTTCCGTTTGCCAACCATCCATTCTTTTCCGGCAAGGGCGTTTAACAGAAAACTTCTATCCATCCTTGTATTCCGCCAGGTATTGTCTCCACCTTTGTATTTTGATTTGAAGAGGGAACCTGTCAGCATATAATAAAATCCGTTTGTCATATATTGTTCCAGTGTAATATCAATGCCATAGTTTTTGCCTACCCCTTTATTTATTAATATTCTATCCAGATAAAAATTCTCATAGTTGATTAGGGAGAAAGAGGAATTAGCTTCGACGGGGATATTATATAAATATTGATAGTAAGGCTCGATCTTTACATGAAGATTGGATTTTATGTTCCAGTCATAACTGAAGCTGATATGATGTGCTTTTGAAAAATCCAGGTATTTATTTGTCGACTTTTTACCGTCGATATCCTGTTCAATAAAATAGTAATCCAATTTTTCTCTACGGCTATGCAAACCGTAAGCAACAGAAAAAAAGTGATTATTTACAGGCTTCCATTTCAATGCAAGTCTCGGTTCAACCGACCAGTTATCATTAAGTGCAAAATATTGGGTGCTGATACCAATACTAGCTGTTACATGACGGCTGATATCGACTACCGAAGAACTAAAAGCGGACAGAACCATACTTTTTCCATTTCCTTTGGATATCTGTTCCATCGGCTTATCCAATCCGAAATTAGGGCTGACTTTATAATCGAGATCATAGTTCAATCCGCTAATTGAAATGCCGGACCTGTTGGTGTGTTTTGAACTGAACTTTTTATTTATATATGAATTGAACAGGATATCCCATTTCCTGTTTTGTATATCTCCGACATGTATTGATTGACCATCCAAAGTTTCCTGATCGGCTGATATCCTGTCTTTTGAATAAGTGGCAGACAAAGAAGAGCGTAGATAAGTATTCTCATCGATAAAATATTTATGGGTTATTCCGCCAACTAATTTCTCTATCTTATTTTCGGCAGATTGTCGGTCTGCTTGTGTCTCCCATTCGGAACGTTCTTCTGCATCTGCTTTGTTCCTGTCAATCAACCCTAATCCCCAGATAGAGAAAGTCCCGGCCTTTTTAGTCGGAAAGTTAAGTTTGAATGATAGATCCTGATATTTCAGATTACTTTGGCCACCACTGGCCAGACTGGTTGTAGATAACCGGTAATTGAAGAGATAAGAACTCCCTTGCTTCTTACTGATCGGGCCTTCTGAAGCTAAATCGATCCCCATCAATCCAACCTGGAAAGCATGTTCATATTTCTGATTGTTTCCGTTGCGCATGTGCATATCAAAGACTCCTGATAAAGCATTATTGTATTCGGCCGGGAATGCGCCATTATAAAAATCGGAGTTACCGATAACTTGTGTACTTAATGCCGACAGGATACCACCACCCAATCCTGTGATGTCTGCAAAATGGGTAGGATTAGGTATCTCGACACCTTCGAGCCGCCATTGCGTATATTGTGGCGAGTTACCTCGGATAGCAATTGCATTTGTCCCGACATCTCCTGCCACACCGGCAAAGGCAGAACTCAGACGTGCCGGATCATCGAACCCGTTGGCAAACCGACTGGCTTCTTCCATGCTGATCATACGTCCTCCGGTGATTGCCATCGGGTTGACAGGTTCTGCCTTTTTAACCTCTGGATGTACAACGATTTCATTTAACAGGTGAACGTTTTCATTCAACGAGATATCCAAATGTATTTCTTTGGATGAGGTAACGAGTACTTCATTGATGATATTGGTACTATATCCCATATAAGAGGTCTGTATATTATACCGTCCGACAGGTACATTCTTTATCTGGAATTGTCCCAGGCTATCCGTAATGGCTCCTAAAGAGGGATGTGCTAAAATATTTACTGTCGCAAATTCGACTGGTGTATTACTTTTAGAGTCGATAACAGTTCCCCGTATCGTTTGCACAGGTTTTTCGTTTTGGGGGATGTTCGGGGCTTCTTTGAGAATGGAAGGAAAGATGATAATATGATAGCCGTTTTTCTTATAAGTGTATTGTTCATCTTTCAATATATGTGTCAATACTTTATCGATATCAGCTTCTTTTAGGAAAAGGGATATCTTTTTACTCAGTTCCAATGCTGGTTGTTCGTAAGCTATACTGTAACCTGTTTGTTGTTCAATTTCAAAGAAAGCATCTTTTATGGATATGCTTTTGTTTTGTATTGAAATTTTCTTCTCTTTGTTCTGGGCTGTAATCCCGGAAGAGAGAAAAACGAAAAATAATAAAATGATAATCCTATAGAGTTGTTTTATTGATTTAATTCGATCCATTATGTTATATTTGTATTGTTGATACTTCATTTTACTTCACATTTTAATGAGGTTCGATATTTCAGAACTGGGAAGAGGGTCTCAAGCTGCTTCCCGGTTCTTTTTATTCATAGGCATTTGTTGTTTTTTATTTACTTAATACTATTTTTTCTCCTTGTTGCCGATAGGTGAAGCCGACGACATCTTTCAATACATCGAGTATCTCGATAAGAGTTTCCCCTTTCAGAAATTTAACGGTATAGGATCTGGATGTCGGAATAGCTGTCTTATCATCGATTATGACATTGAAATGTCTTTCCAATGTTTGTTTTATTTCATTGAATGATGAATTGATGAATAGGATTTGTCCCACTAACCAGGCGTCGGTTTCTACTGGCAATACCTGTTCGATATTCATGGCTGAGGTATTGATGTTATATGTCAGTTGCTCATTCGGCCTGAGTATTTGACTTTCCTGTAATGGGGTAAAGACTTCTATCTTTCCGTTGGTAAGGGTTGTCGTTACGTTTTCATCGCCGGGATAGGCTTTAACGTTGAATTTGGTTCCGAGAACTTTAATGGAAAGTGGTTCGGTTTTTACGATAAAAGGTTTTGCCGGATTCTTTTTAACAGAGAAATAGGCTTCTCCTTTGAGATATATCTGTCTTTGGTCATCAGTAAAAACCTTTGGATACTTTATACTCGATCCGGAGTTTATCCATATTTCGGAGCTGTCCGGTAAGAATAAGTGCCTGGTTTCTCCGTAGGCTACGGAAATTTCTATCAGTTTATTCTGGGTATAATATAGATATCCACAGGCTATTATGAACAAGGGGATAAGTACTGCAGCGATTCGTAAAAGTTTTTGGTGGTACGGAATATATGCTGCTTGACTCTTTGTATATCCGATCCTCTGATTTACCCGCTTTAAAGCTGAATAGGTATCCGAATTGATTTCAGTATTCAGTTCGTTCCAATATTCTAACGAGGCTGCTTCTTTTTCTTTTGTGTTTTCATCTGCAATAATCCACCTCTGTACTCTTTCTTCGGTTTTCTCAGGGAAGCGGCCTGATAGAAATCGTTTGATTATTATTGCTATATTATTTTTCTCCATTGTACTATACTTTTATATATATACAGTCGACAGTGGAAAAGCTCAGTGAGAAAAAGAAAGATTTTTGAGAAAAATCAAAATAAGGAGAATATGAAAGTAGAAATAGCCTTTCGTATCTCTTTCAGGGCAAGGCTTAGCTGGCTTTCGACATTTCTTTTTGTGGTGTTCAGTCGTTCTGCTATTTCTGTATTGCTTAGTCCTTCATTCCGGCTAAGTATATAAATTTGTTTGCGCTGTTCGGGCATTTTTCTGACAATATCGTCGATCAGTAGGCCGAGTTCCTTTGCAATCAGGTCTTCCTCTGAAGAATAATTACTTTCTTCGCTTTGAAAGTCGTTTGTGTAAGCCAAGTGGATATATTTGTGGTTGAGAAAGTTGATAGCTGCATTGCAGGCGATCGTATGCAGCCACGCATCGAAGGATTTTAAAGTATTAATTGATTTATGGTTGATCCAAAGGTTTACGAATATATCTTCAGCCAATTCTTCAGCATCGGATTCGGATTTGATATATCCGTATATAAGTGCTTTCGTTTTATTGTAATAGTTTATAAAAACAGTCTCAAAGGCTTTATGGTTTCCCTCCCGTAAAGCCTCAAGTGTTTTTATGTCAATTCTGTTACCGCTCATTAATCAACTTCTCTAAACAGGAAACAAAAGAAGTAATTATTCACCGGATAGAAAACAGCTTTTTGAAATCTTAATGTAAATAGCTATTTATATACAATCCTAAAACCTGTCGACAGCCCTTATATATCCAAATAATAGATAGATAAATCGTCTGGAATGAACAAATACTTTTCTATATTTGCAGTGCACATAGTATTAATCTTAAATCCCAAAAATTATGAAAAAACATAACGCTGCTTATGACCGCTTTTGTTTCGTACTCTGTCTGTTTTGCCTGTTATTGTTTGTACGATGCACAACGGATGAGAATAAAAACTATTCTCAGCATATTACTAAACCGATAACCGTCGGCGTTTTTGACGGCAACGGTGGTGCATGGAGTTGTATCAAAGAAACGGTTGCAGCTATCCGGCTCGATCCTGAGATGAACGTACGTACCATCACATCGGCGGATATAGCCAATAATGTACTCGATTCTCTCGATGCGATCATCATTCCTGGTGGTGGCGGTAAAAGACAATATCAGAATCTAGGAACATTAAACCAGCAACGTATCAGGGATTTCATCGCGAAAGGAAAAGGTGCAGTAGGGATATGTGCAGGTGCCTATCTCTTTTCGAATACCCCCGATTACAACTGCATGAAACTAAACGGTGAGCAGGCCATCGATATAGAGCATGACAACCGTGGCCATGGACTGGCTAAATTTACATTGAACGAAGCTGGTAAACAAATTTTCCCGGAATTGGCCGACCGTGATACCTGTTATGTAATCTATTATGAAGGGCCGGTATTCATAAAGAATGAATCCGATACAATCCCAAATGTAACACTGGCTATAATGGAAAGTGATGTGCATGAGGAAGGAAATGCTCCTGCGAATATGACAAACGGCAAACCGTTTTTTATTGTCAATGACTACGGCAAAGGAAGAGTATTTAGTTCTATAGCTCATCCCGAAGGTACTCCCGGGATGATGTGGATGATTCCTCGGATGGTGCGCTGGACATTAAATAAACCGTTTGTATCTTATCAGCAGACTGCTGTACAACCGGCATTATTTAATCAGGAACTATTAATGACACCGGATGATTTAAAGCAGGAAAGCGAATACTTCCAAACACTATTAAGCGGTGATGCCAATCAGAAAATAGCAGCATTGGATTGGCTGGAAGCCCACCATTCATGGGATGTCAAACGGTGGGTACAAGGAATGCTTTATGATGCTTCACCGGATGTCCGTGTTCGTGCGGCACAATATGTTGCTGATACCCATTATTTACCGTTCCTGTCAAATCTACGTTCTGCTTATCGATCGGAAACGGATGAGAGCACAAAGGTTAAACTCGGGAAACAACTGAATAAATTGGAAGCGTTACTTCCTTGATTATCTTAAAGATATTATCCCGTTAAACTTGATAGTATGCATCGTCTGATATAGCTATCGCGCGATGCGCTCGATGGTGAGCGCGTACCATATACTTCTCGTTGATTGAGCCAATAAAGGCTCAATCTGTAATATGGGTATAAATATCTGTAATTCATCTACAATCTCATTGTTGTTATTCCTTTACTTTTGTACTATCTATTAAATAAAGAATATATGAGAAAGAATTCGGAAATTATCCTGATCTGCATAGCATTTTTTGCCGTGAATATATGCAATAGTGAAAACAATAGTAACAACAATCAAACAGTAGAAACAATGGAAAATAAAACAAAAGAACCTGTCTTGGGACTGGGCAATCCCATTACAGCAAACTTTATCGGTGATGCCTGGCTGAAAATGCTTTCCACGCAACCGGAATATGATTGTAACATTTATAATGTGACATTTGCCCCCGGAACCCGTAATAACTGGCACTCCCACGCAATAGGACAGATCCTGCTTTGCACCGAAGGTATCGGTTATTACCAGGAAAAAGGCAAGCCTGCCCAACGTCTGCAACCTGGTGATGTGGTAAATATTCCTGCCAATACCGTCCACTGGCATGGCGCAGCACCCGACAGCCGTTTTACGCATATCGGTATCACTCCGAAAGTAAGCGAAAACAGTGCGGAATGGCTGGGAGAAGTGACTGATACTGAATATGCGGAAGCTGTAAAATAATCGAAGTCTGATAGATATAACAAAAAACGATTAACTTTGTACTGAAACATCTAAAAAGGAAGACGATGGCTAAAATAGAAAAAATGGATCATATCTACCAGTATAATGACCGGATGGGGCAGGAAACGCTGCATCCGCTGGTCAGCGTGATTGACTTTTCGAAAGTACCCGGTATAAGACGTGCCCGGATGATTTACGGCTTTTATGCAGTCTTTCTGAAAGAGGTGAAGTGTGGCGATTTGCAATACGGCCGCAATTATTATGACTACCAGGAAGGCACAATGGTTTTTACCGGCCCAGGTCAGGTAGTCGGCGTGGAAGATAACGGAGAGGTTCTGGTACCGAAAGGATGGGCGTTGTTGTTTCATCCCGACCTGATACGGGGAACTACGCTCGGACGCAATATAAAGAATTACAATTTCTTCTCTTATGAAGTCTATGAAGCGCTTCATTTATCGGAACAGGAACGGCAGATCGTGATCGATTGCCTGAAGAATATAGAATTGGAACTTCATCGGGGAATTGATAAACACAGTAAGATGCTGATCGTTTCCAATATCGAGCTGTTGCTTAATTATTGCCTGCGTTTCTATGACCGCCAGTTCATAACCCGTGAGAATGTGAACAAAGATACCTTATCGAAGTTCGAAAAGATATTAAATGATTATTTCCTGTCGGACAAGCCGCAGGAGATCGGGTTACCGTCCGTCCAGTATTGTGCGGATCAGTTGCATCTTTCGGCAAACTATCTGGGTGACCTGATCAAGAAAGAAACAGGCAAATCAGCACAGGAGCACATACAACTGATGCTGATCGATATGGCCAAAGAGAAAGTTATGGATACCAGCAAATCGATCAGTGAGATCGCTTACGAGCTGGGCTTCAAATACCCGCAACATTTTACCCGTTTATTTAAGAAGTGTGTGGGTAGTTCTCCGAATGAATATAGATTTCAAAATTGAAAGTATGTCCTCTTCCAGAGATACTCTTGGTGAATTATGGGCCCGGCAGCAACTGTCGGGTCAGGACGTTGATTATGATCTATGGGCGAAACGGAGGGAAGCCCTGCGGGAAATGGCTGAAATAAGTCATAGTTGCCTGTTTACGGTGGATGTCTATAAGGAAAGGTACGATTTCGCTTCGGATAGCTTTGCCGATATTTTTGGTTATAACCGGTCGCATATAAGAACGATAGAGAAGCAGGGCGATCTTTTGGAAGACAGGATACATCCGGACGACCGCGACAGGATGCTTGATTTGCAGATCAGGCATAGTCGGTTTATTTACTCTCTGCCTGAAGAGAGGAGGAATGATTTCCGGAATATCTACCAGTTTCGTATGCTCAATGCGAGAAGGCAATATATAAATGTCGTCAGCCGTAATCAGGTTACCCAGCAAGACCGGAACGGTAAAGCCTGGATCGTTATGGGGGTAATGGATATTGCTCCCGACCAGACGCCGCAGGATACGGTTAAATATTCCGTCCTTGATATGAAAAGCGGAGAACTGGTTTCTATCTTCAATAATGACAACCAATCACTTACAAAAAGAGAAATAGAGATACTGCAACTGATCCGCCAGGGCTTATTAAGCAAGGAAATAGCAGATCGATTAAATATAAGTATCTATACGGTAAACAACCACCGGAAGAATATCCTGACGAAGCTAAATGCAAATAATGCTATTGAAGCTATCAATCATGTATCCGTCGGTGTATCCCGATAACGTGCAGGCGACATGCCTGTATGGGTCTTTACAAACTTACCGAAGAAAGATTGGTTGGGGAAGTTGAATTCTTCGGCGATCTCTTTGATGGACTTATCCGAACGTTTCAGACGATGTTTGATATGTTCGATAGCATTTTCGTTGATAAGCTCCAGTGGTGTCCTGCCACATGTTTTCTTGACGACTTTCGACAGATATTTGGGACTGTAGAAAAGAGCATCGGCGAAATAAGCAACCGAGCGATGCATACCATTGTCTGCCGATAATTTTTCGATGAACTTCCTGAAAATATAATCCGCCTGCTTAATTCCTTCTTTCGACTGTTCGACTTCTCCAAGGCTGATAGCTTCCTTATTAAGAGCCCCCAGCATTTCACAGAAGAGTGCGGAAAACAGATGCTGCATCACCTCTCTATGGTAATGATGCGGATCATCGTTTATCTTTGCAACGATCAGATCTCTATAATAATTGAAGATCTCGCTGTTATTGTCACCAACATGTTTTATCGGGTGATTATAGATATAGACAGCTGTATTCCACGTTACTTTCTCCATTTTAAGAACGTTATACAGGAAGCGGGTAGAGAAACCGGCAAGCCTGATCTTATTCCTGGGGCTTAACATGATATGGCTGATAATAGTATTGGGAAGACCCAGCAGTAGATCGCCGTCTTCCAACTGATAAGTCTTACGGTTTATATCCAGTTGAATGCATCCCTCTACGCAGATAGCAAGAAGGAAACACTCCAACCGGACCGTGTCATTACCGGTTGGAGCCTCTTCCAGGCTATTTATTACTGCAAAGTCATCATCCATATAATCGATGATGTGCTTATTGGTTTTAAAATCTTCTATCCTGACGGTTTTGATGTGTTCTTCTTCCATATATTCTTTTTTGTTTCTGCAAATTTGGCGAATAACAGGACAATTAAGATGTTCTATTTCACTACTTTGCTGTTCTGTATTTCACCTATGGTAATAAAAGTGATGATAAAAAGTGATAAAGGGGGAAAATGAAACATCCTTGGAGAGAAATAGGGCACTATGCCTATGTTCCTTTCGTCTACATTTGTCCCAGTTTTTAATAGCAATAGTATGAATAAAGCAAGTAAAAAATGGATACGGCTGATAGGGATTGTCGGTTGTACGATGTGGATGGCATCCTGTAAACAAGCTCCGGATGCACAGTTAAAACCCTCTTATGCAATTATGAAGGTGGCTCCTGCGGACAAAGAGCTATCTTCCTCTTATTCGGCGACGATACGCGGACGGCAGGATATCGACATTTATCCTCAGGTATCAGGCACTATCGAGAAACTTTACGTAACTGAAGGGCAAAAAGTACGTCAGGGACAACCTCTCTTTATTATAGACCAGGTGCCTTACAAGGCAGCCCTCAAAACGGCTACCGCCAACGTGGAAGCTGCACGCGCTGCACTGGCAACTGCTGAACTGACTTACAAAAGTAACAAGGAACTGAATGCTCAGAAAGTAGTTTCGGACTTCAGCCTGCAAACGGCGGAAAACACTTTCCTCTCTGCCAAAGCACAATTGGCACAAGCCGAAGCACAGGAACTGAATGCACGTAATAACCTCTCCTATACGGAAGTGAAAAGCCCTTGCAACGGTGTTGTCGGTGCATTACCTTACCGTGCAGGTGCATTGGTCGGCCCCAGCTTGCCTCAACCGTTGACGACTGTCAGCGACAATTCAGACATGTATGTTTATTTCTCCATGACCGAGAACCAGCTACTGGCTCTTACCCGTGAGCACGGCAGCATGGACGATGCATTAAAGAACATGCCGGAGGTGGAGTTGAAGCTGAACGATAATTCGGTGTATGACAAAAAAGGTATTATAGAATCCATCAGCGGAGTGATCGACCGTCAGACAGGTACGGTGGTGGCACGTGTGGTATTCCCCAACGAATCGCGACTGCTTCATAGCGGAGCATCAGGCACGGTAGTGATACCGAGCACATATAAAAATTGTATTGTCGTTCCTCAGGGAGCCACTGTCCGGATGCAGGACAAGACCGTTGTATATAAGGTAGTAG
>OGJY01000942.1_pt1 | contig 37777 bp, 29 predicted proteins | sample 1572231 | NCBI WGS metagenome assembly OGJY01 (sample SAMEA2582121, study PRJEB24529) | metagenome | biome: Human gut stool | place: China | collected 2011
CAAAGACGATATCGTAACAGTAAAAGACGGTTACGGACGTAACTTTCTAATCCCCCAGGGTAAGGCAGTTATCGCTTCTGAGTCTGCAAAGAAAGTATTGGCTGAAAACATGAGACAACGTGCTCACAAATTGGCTAAGATCAAAGAAGATGCTCAGGCATTGGCTGCAAAGTTGGAAGGTGTTTCACTGACTATCGGTGCAAAGACCAGCTCAACAGGTACAATCTTTGGTTCTGTAACAAATATCCAGGTTGCTGAAGCTTTGGCAAAAGCTGGTCACGAAGTAGAACGTAAGATTATCTATATCAAAGAAGCTGTTAAAGAAGTTGGTAGCTACAAGGCTATCCTTAAACTTCACAAAGAAGTTTCTGTTGAAATTCCTTTCGAAGTGGTTTCTGAATAATTCAGTAACACAAGATAAAGTAAGAAAGCGAATCCTTTGGGGTTCGCTTTTTTTTGTTTTATGAACTATTAATCAGTAAAAAAACACTACATTTGCCCCAAATTTGCAATAAAACTTTAAGGTGGCAAAAATATCTTTTCTATATATAAATCTGCTGATAGCCTTGTTTCTGACTCTGCCTGTAGTTCAGGCCAGGGAGAAGACATTTACTGTTGTGATCGATGCCGGTCATGGTGGTAAAGACCCGGGCGCACGTGGTACTGTTATCGATGAAAAGGTGATCAATCTGTCTGTGGCTTTAAAGCTGGGGGATAAAATCTCGGCCAATCATGACGATGTAAAAGTTATCTATACCCGTAAAACAGATCGTTTTATCGAGTTGGATGAACGTGCTAATATTGCGAATAGGAATAAAGCTGATTTGTTTATATCGATACATACTAATTCCGTAAAAAAAGGAAGTACAGCCCGTGGTACGGAAACTTATACATTAGGTTTGGCTCGTACCGATGAAAACCTGGCTGTGGCTATGCGTGAGAACTCCGCTATCCTTCTGGAAGATAATTATCTTCAGAAATATGAAGGGTTCGACCCGAATTCTTCTGAGTCGTATATCATCTTCGAGTTTATGCAGAACAAGCATATGGAGCAAAGTATCAGCTTGGCTTCAGAGATACAGAAGTGTTTTACATCGGCCAACCGTGGCGACAGAGGGGTAAGGCAGGCCGGTTTCCTTGTGTTGAGGAAAACAAGTATGCCGAGTGTCCTGGTCGAATTAGGGTATATCTCCAACCGGGAAGAAGAGCGCTTTATGAAATCCTCCGACGGACAGAATAAACTGGCAAGTGCGCTTAGTGATGCTTTTACCAAATATAAAAAGGAATACGACAGAAAGCAGGGAGGGATTTCTGCGGGAGCTAATACCCGGGTTACTTCATCGGAGACACGCAATGTCCCGAAAGTAAGCAGTGAACCGGAAACGCAGGATAACCTCTCCGATGCTCCGGTCGGTAGTGAGGAGTATATTCTTAGCAGGAAAAAGAATACCTCAACCTCTTCGCAAAGGAAGCAATCGCAGCCTGCGGCATCGACTAAAGGAAAGTCGGATACGAGAGGTAAAATAATCTATAAAGTGCAAATTCTTACGTCCGATAAAAAACTTTCTCCGGGGGCTAAAGTGTTTAAAGGATATAAGAATGTGAACTTCTTTGTAGAAAAAGGAATTTATAAATATACTTATGGCGAAACAACGGATTTTGATTCTATCAGAAAGTTGCGTCGACAGGTGGCTAAGGACTTTAAGGATGCGTTTATCGTAGCGTTTAAAGATGGCAAAAAGGTGAAATATTAAATAGAGAAACATATAATTTAAAGGAATGAAAAGTATACTGACCAAAGAGGCAAAGATTGGACTTGTAAGTATTATCAGTCTGGCATTGCTGTATTTCGGGATTAATTATCTGAAAGGGATAAATTTATTTAAACCGGTAAATCATTATTTCGTTACATTTCATAATGTAAAAGATGTGACTGTCTCCAGTCCTGTTTTTATTGATGGTTTTAAAGTCGGACTGGTTAGGAGTATTGTCTATGATTATGAAAATACGGATAAAATAACGGTGGAGATCAGCCTGGATGACGAGATGAAACTGACATCCGGCAGTTATATTACGATTATTAAGACATTGCTGAGTGGAGGTGAGCTTCATATACATCTGAATAAATATGTAAAAGATTACCTGAAGCCCGGGGCAACTCTTGAAGGGCGGATGGAAGAAGACATGATGCAGGCGGTGCAGGAGAAGATCTTGCCCGGTGTGGCAGAGCTTCTACCAAAGATCGACTCGATCCTGGGAGGCCTGCAAACGCTGATTACTCATCCGGCCATTGCTCAATCGTTGGATCATATCGAAAAGACAACAGGTAATCTGGAGGTATCTACCCGCCAGTTGAATACGCTCCTGAGTAAAGAGGTTCCGGGTATTGTTTCTGATCTGAAAGTGATAACTGGGAATTTTACTGAAGTAAGTTCCGGTTTGAAGGAGTTGGATCTGGCAACAACAGTAAATTCGATAAATGCTACTTTGGCTAACCTTCAGCTTACTACAGACAAGTTGAATAAGAAGGATAATAGCCTGGGCTTATTGTTGAATGACAGGAGTTTATATGATAATTTGGATAGTACGATGGTGAATGCATCCAATTTGTTGATAGACCTGAAGAAGAACCCAAAAAGATATGTTCATTTTTCTGTTTTTTAACTGAAAGGAATATTAAAACATCTAATGTTATTTAGAATTATTCCAATTAAAGAAAAAAATATACAATCTTGATTTCAGACTTGCTTAAGGCCTTTAGATAGAGGGGAATAACCTATTCTTGAGGTCTTTTTGCATGAGAAAGAGGGACGTAGCGTGGATAGCAAAAGTGTCCCAAAATAAAGGGCTCTTGATTGAAGTTGTGGATAAGTGCTTGCTAGTCAGGCGCATTTTCATAACTATCTGACACTAAATGGGATATTAAACATTCAAAAGAACCAAATAATTCGGAGCTTTTTTTTTCCGAATTAATTTCTAAACTTTGTAGTCGAAAAGAAATATAAAAGCTATAGTTGGGAGAGTAATAAATCATGCAGACTGAATATCAGACATTGTGGAATAAATGCCTCGCTGTTATAAAAGACATCGTGCCGGAGGCCGCTTTTAACACATGGTTCATGCCGATCATACCTCTATCGTATGAGGATAATAAATTTACGATTCAGGTACCGAGTCAGTTCTTTTACGAATATCTTGAAGAGAAATACGTAAATGTACTGAAGGTTACATTATATCGTGTTATCGGCCAGGGGACAATTCTTAACTACCGTGTTATGGTAGATAAGACGACTGGCGGTACAGTAGATTATCCGGCAGAGAATGGTTCAGTAGCAGTAAAGAAGATAACTCCCAAAGATGCAAACAAGGCTCCTAATCCATTTGTACAGACTGCACCTCAGGATTTAGATCCTCAGTTGAATCCCAAATATAACTTTGAGAACTATTTTGAAGGAACCAGTAATAAGTTGGTGCGTACTGCGGGTGAAGCGGTTGCTCAGAATCCCGGAAAGACAACATTTAATCCTTTATTTATATTCGGCCCTTCGGGAGTAGGCAAAACGCACTTGTGTCATGCAATTGGTACCCGTATCCGTGAGCTTCATCCGGAGAAGAAGGTATTGTATGTTTCGTCTCATCTTTTCCGTGTACAGTTTACTGATGCGATCCGTAAAAATACAACGAATGACTTCCTGAACTTTTATCAGAATATCGATGTCCTGTTGCTGGATGATATCCAGGAACTGATCGGTATGGATAAAACCCAGAATACATTCTTCCATATATTCAACCATCTTCACCAATTAGGAAAACAGTTGATCCTTACATCCGATAAGGCTCCTGTCGACTTACAGGGAATGGAAGAACGTTTGATCACTCGTCTGAAATGGGGGTTGACCGCTGAGTTGAGCCGTCCGGATCTCGACCTGCGGAAGAAGATCCTTAAGAATAAGATCAATCATGACGGAATTGTTATTCCGGATGAGGTATTCAACTTTATTGCAAATAATGTAACAGAAAATGTTCGCGACCTGGAAGGTATTCTCGTATCCCTGATGGCGAATGCTGTTATCAATAATAAGGAAATAGACCTGCCTTTGACTAAACGTGTGGTTAGCCAGGCTGTTCGTCTTGAAAAGAAGCAACTGTCCGTTCAGATGATTCAGGAAATTGTATGTAATTACTTCAATCTCGATCAGGCGGTTATTCAAACGCGTTCCAGAAAACGTGAAATTGTGCAAGCTCGTCAGATTACGATGTATCTTGCCAAAAAGTATACCGACTGTTCATTCTCCCATATCGGAAAGATTGTCGGAAAGAAAGATCATGCCACCGTTTTGCATGCCTGTAAAACGATCAAAGACCAGATGGAAACAAGTAAGTCTTTCCGTTCGTCTGTCGAAGAAATCGAAGTTAAGCTGAAGGGCTGAAAAAAGCCTTAAAATATAGTAGAAAAGGATGTCATTTTATGTGGCGTCCTTTTCTGTTTTGGAAAACCTTGAGATATAATAGATTTTCATTTTGGAAAACTTTTTATATTGTATGAAAAACTAATATATTGATTTTCATTGGTGGTATGTCTTAAAGTGGAAAACTTTCTATTATTTCCGATTTTAGTTGTTGAATAATTTGGCTAATAAATAAAGTATTCTTAAACTTGCACTATCATTAAATACAGTAATTATCGTGAACCATAAAACTTACACATTCGATGAAGCATTTAAGGCTTCACTGGACTACTTTACAGGCGACGAGCTTGCCGCTAAAGTATGGGTAAACAAGTATGCTTTGAAGGATGCATTCGGGAACATTTATGAGGAGTCCCCTAATGATATGCATCGTCGGTTGGCAAGTGAAATTGCCCGTGTAGAGAAAAAGTATCCTAATCCGTTATCTGAACAGGAGCTTTTCGATCTATTTGATCATTTCCGCTATATCGTTCCGCAAGGAAGTCCGATGACGGGAATTGGCAATGACTACCAGATTGCCTCACTCTCTAATTGTTTTGTGATAGGGTTAGATGGAGAAGCCGATTCCTATGGCGCAATTATCCGAATCGATGAAGAACAGGTTCAGTTGATGAAACGTCGTGGAGGTGTAGGACATGATTTATCTCATATCCGTCCGAAAGGATCTCCCGTAAAGAATTCGGCTCTTACTTCAACCGGACTGGTGCCGTTCATGGAACGTTACTCTAATTCTACCCGTGAGGTAGCACAGGACGGACGTCGTGGGGCGTTAATGTTGAGTGTGTCGATCAAGCATCCGGATTCTGAATCCTTTATCGATGCAAAGATGACGGAAGGAAAAGTAACTGGTGCAAACGTGTCGGTGAAGATTGATGACGACTTTATGAACTCCGTAGTGAACGGTACTTCATATAAACAACAATATCCGATCGATTCTCAGGAACCTACTACGATAAAAGAAATTGATGCTCCGGCTTTGTGGAAGAAGATCATTCACAATGCCTGGAAATCTGCCGAACCGGGCGTTCTGTTCTGGGATACTATTTTACGTGAATCAGTTCCCGACTCGTATGCAGACCTGGGTTTCCGTACGGTTTCTACCAATCCTTGCGGTGAGATACCTCTTTGTCCGTATGATAGCTGTCGTTTGCTGGCTATTAATCTTTATTCATACGTGGTGAATCCGTTTACAAAGGATGCTTATTTTGATTTTGACCTGTTCAAAAAGCATGTGGCATTGGCACAGCGTATCATGGATGATATTATTGATCTTGAATCTGAAAAGATAGAAAAGATCCTCGAAAAAATAGACTCTGACCCTGAATCGATGGAAGTGAAGGAAACTGAACGTCATTTGTGGGAAAAGATACAGAAGAAAACATTGCAGGGACGTCGTACTGGTGTAGGTATCACGGCAGAAGGAGATATGATCGCTGCTTTAGGTCTGCGTTACGGTACGGAAGAAGCCACCGAATGTGCTGAAGAAATTCAGAAAACATTGGCGTTGGAAGCTTACCGTTCTTCTGTAATGATGGCTAAGGAACGCGGTGCTTTTGAAATTTACGATTCAAAACGTGAAGAAAAGAACCCGTTCATCAACCGTCTGCGTGAAGCTGATCCGGGACTATATGAAGAAATGTTGAAATACGGGCGTCGCAACATTGCCTGTCTGACGATTGCACCTACAGGTACAACCAGTTTGATGACACAGACGACTTCCGGTATCGAACCGGTCTTCCTTCCGGTGTACAGACGTCGTCGTAAAGTAAACCCGAATGATGCTGATGCACGTGTCGACTTCGTTGACGAAACAGGCGATGCATTCGAAGAATATGTAGTATTCCACCATAAGTTCGTAACCTGGATGCTGGCAAACGGTTATTCCGCTTCCAAGAAATATACCCAGGAAGAGATTGAAGATCTGGTAGCTAAATCTCCGTATTATAAAGCTACCTCCAACGATGTGGACTGGTTGCAGAAAGTACGTATGCAGGGACGTATCCAGAAATGGGTAGACCATTCTATCAGCGTAACCATCAACCTGCCGGCTGATGTGTCGGAGGATCTGGTCGATTCTCTGTATGTGGAAGCATGGAAGTGCGGATGTAAAGGTTGTACCGTTTATCGTGACGGTTCGCGTTCAGGTGTATTGTTGTCGACTGAGAAGAAGGGCAAGAAAGACGATTGCAATTGCATGGAACCGCCTGTTATCGTAGCTACCCGTCCGCGTGAACTGGAAGCTGACGTTGTGAAGTTTCAGAACAACCGTGAAAAATGGATCGCTTTTGTCGGTTTGCTGAATGGTCGTCCTTATGAAATCTTTACCGGTCTTGCAGACGACGATGAAGGTATCATGCTTCCGAAGAATGTATCGAAAGGATCGATCATCAAGAGCTATGATGAAGATGGGCAGAAACATTATGACTTCCAGTTCAAGAACAAACGTGGTTACAAGATGACCATCGAAGGGCTGGACGGTAAGTTCGACCCCGAATTCTGGAACTATGCAAAACTGATCTCCGGCGTGCTGCGTTATGGTATGCCTATCGACCAGGTAATCAAGCTGGTTCAGGGAATGGAACTGAACAACGAGTCTATCAATACCTGGAAGAACGGTGTGGAACGTGCATTGAAAAAGTACCTGCCGAACGGTACGGAACTGAAAGGACAGAAATGTCCGAACTGTGGACAGGAAACTCTTATCTATCAGGAAGGATGTTTGATTTGCACAAACTGCGGAGCATCAAAGTGTGGATAAGTGTAGTATAACAAATATTTTTAATGAATGCGGAGAGAAATCTCCGCATTTTTTATATCTTCGTGGCTGGAACTAAATTTGATACACATGAAAGTCACCTTTAATATAAACTTCCATACCGTTTGGGGGCAGAAGTTATGTGTAGTAGGATCTATTCCGGAGCTTGGCTCATGGGAGCCCGCTTTGGCTAAAGAAATGAACTACAAAGGGGATGGAAACTGGCAGCTTGAGCTGGATCTGGAACTTACATCGCCTCAACAGACTATAGAATATCGTTACTTTTTAAGTATAAATGACAAGCAGGTATTTGAAGAATGGGAGAAAAACCATCAGATAGTATTTGAAGGACATGCCAATCATTATACCTTGTATGACTACTGGCAGATACGTCCGGCCGATCTGGCTTTCTACTCTTCAGCTTTCACGAAAAGCCTGTTTGCTCATCCCTGTAACACCTATGAACGGGTGGTCAAAAGCGGGAAGAGGCTGACGATTAAGATATCGGCTCCCCGGGTGGAAAAGAATCAAAGCGTTGCCATCACCGGTAATCAGGAGTGTCTGGGAAACTGGCATCCTGACAAAGCGCTGATCCTCAGTTGCGACACCTTCCCTGACTGGCATATTGACCTGGATGCAAACGATATAATCTATCCGTTGGAATACAAATTCCTGGTCTACGATAACGACAAACATCAGCCGTTATATTGGGAAGAAGACGAAAACAGAAAGCTCGAACTTCCCCCGCAGGATTTTGGAGAAACAGTTACCGTATCCGGACTCTATTTTCGCGACAACCTTCCTTTATGGAGATGTGCGGGAACCGTAATACCGGTGTTCTCTCTCCGTTCCGAGCAAGGGTTCGGGGTAGGCGATCTTGGCGATCTCCGTATGCTGGTCGACTGGGCAAAGAAAACCCGCCAGCGTATCATACAGGTCTTGCCTATGAATGATACGACGATGAGCCATACGAAAGGAGACTCTTATCCGTACAGTGCCATTTCTATTTATGCACTCCATCCGATGTATATCAGCCTGCCGCTGATGGGAGAGCTGAAAGATGCGGGAAGGACTGCCTTTTACAAGGCAAAGCAGGAAGAGTTGAATGCGAAAGATGCTGTCGACTACGAGGAAGCGGTAAAATATAAATTGGCTTATTGCCGGGAATTTTTCAGTCAGGAAGGCTCCGCTATCCTGTCCAGCCCGGAATATCAGGAGTTCTTTGCTCAAAGCCAGTCCTGGTTAATTCCTTATGCCGCTTATAGTTATCTTCGTGATAAACATAAAACATCCGACTTTACCTGTTGGGGAAATAATGCGACCTATAATAAATCGCAGATACGTGAACTATGTTCGGAAGACAGCGGAGCTTATCCGGAAATATCTTTCTATTATTTCCTGCAGTATATCCTGCATATACAATTCAAGTCTGTATCCGACTATGCACGTAAGAATGGCATTGTCCTGAAAGGCGACCTCCCGATTGGCGTGAACCGCACCAGTATCGATGCCTGGACAGAACCGCAATACTTCAATATGAACGGTCAGGCAGGAGCTCCCCCCGACGATTTCTCTGTGAACGGTCAGAACTGGATGTTCCCGACCTATAACTGGGAGGTGATGGAGAAAGATAATTACTCCTGGTGGAAGAGGCGTTTCCGTAAGATGAGCGACTACTTCGACAGTTTCCGTATCGACCACATCTTAGGCTTCTTCCGTATCTGGGAAGTGCCGCAGGATTATGTCCAGGGACTTTGCGGTCATTTCAATCCGGCGCTTCCCCTGACAAAAGAGGAGATAGAGCAATATGGTTTTACTTTCAATGAAGCCCGCTTTACGACTCCGCATATCAACCATAAATTCCTACCGGAATTATTCGGTACCCTGTCGGAAGAAGTAATGGGAACCTACTTGGCGCAATCATCTTCCAACCATTTCGTTCTGAAATCTTTCTGTGATACGCAGCGGAAGATCGAAGCTTTGTTTGCCGGAAAGACCGATGAAGCCTCTCTGCGTATAAAAGAAGGACTGTTCTCTATTACCAATGAGGTCTTGTTCCTTCGTGACCCGCAGGAAAAGGATAAATTCCATCCCCGTATTTCGGCCAGCCAGTCCTATATGTACAGCGAACTGAGTACATCCGACAGATATGCGTTCGACCAATTATATTGGGAATTCTTCTATCATCGTCATAATGACTTCTGGAAAGCGCAGGCATTTAAACGTCTGACGCCTTTGGTGGCAAGTACCAATATGCTGGTATGCGGGGAAGACCTGGGCATGATCCCCGAATCAGTGCCCGATGTAATGAATAAACTTCAGATCCTCAGCCTGGAGATCGAGCGGATGCCGAAGACTCCCCAGCGGGAGTTTTCGGATATGTTCAACCTGCCTTACCATTCGGTTTGTACGACATCGACACACGATATGACCCCGCTCCGCAATTGGTGGAAGGAAGACCGTGAGAAGATACAGCGCTATTATAATAATGTATTGTTGCGCGAGGGACAGGCACCGGAAGAATGTACGGAAGATATAGCTACCCAGATCGTCACGAATCATCTGGCTACCAATTCCATGCTGACCATTATTCCGATACAGGACTGGTTTGCTATCGACGATGCGGTAAAGAGAAAAGATATCGAGTCCGAACGGATCAACATCCCGGCTATCCCCAATCATTACTGGCGTTACCGGATGCATATACCTTTGGAAAGATTATTGACGGAAGACCGGTTTAACGGGAAGGTGTCACAATTGATCCAGTCGTCAGGAAGGAAATAGGAGGGGGGATTGGCTTTAACCGGCACTATAGTCCTACCGGTATCAGCACAGTAGTATTGAGGTTCTTAACACAGTAGTGCTGATGCAGGTAGGACTATAGTCCTGTTTATTTCTTTGCTTCGGAACACATATTGCAAACCCCGTTGAAACGAGCGTTCGGCTCGATTTCCAGCGATTGTGCAAATACATCCCCTTTAATATTGGCCGTGGCTTTCAGTACCAGCCTTTCACTTACACGTACAGAACCTTCCACTTCTCCCAGTACCTCAGCATTTACTGAAATAATATTACCGATCACACGTCCTTTGGGGCCGATCACTATTTTACCGCTACAGTTGATATCTCCTTCTACCTGACCATCCAGTCTGAAATCGGTTTCTGTAATAATATTACCTTTAACGGTGGTTCCGGCGGCTAGGGTGTTATGTAGGCCGCCGGCGGAATTTTCGTCTTTTTGTTTTATTCCCATCATATAAATACTTTGTTGCTTGTCTCGCAAATATAGGCTATTTTTTTTGCAGAGAGGACTTCTTTATCTACTTTTACAGATAAAATAACGTAAAATGACAGTACAAATAGAGTTGGAAGCAATGAAATTCTACGCCTGGCATGGAGTGTCCCCCCAGGAGACACGTGTCGGGAACACGTTTGTGGTGAACCTGATCCTGACTGCACCCCTTGAAAACGCCGTTGCCAGTGATGATCTGGACGACACGGTCAATTACGCCGAGGTGTATGCAATTGTCAAGGAAGAAATGGCTATCCCGTCGAAGTTACTGGAGCATGCAGCCGGACGGATCCTGAATGCGCTCAAAAGAGCATTTCCCCAACTGCTGGCTATCAGGCTGAAACTCTCCAAGCTGAATCCCCCTTTTGGTGGAGATGTTTACAGTGCCTCTGTAATTCTGGAAGAAACCTACAGCTAGTATTTGAATAACTTTGTCTATCTTTGCATTTTAAAGCACAAATAATATACACCATGGCATTTACCAATAACGTAATGATCGTTCGCCACGGCTTGATGGCGAAGTTAGTGAAACTTTGGAAAGAGAACCGTCTGCTCGACGAGATCGACCGCTTGCCCATAGAACTCAGTCCCCGTAAATCGAAAGTAATAGGCCGTTGCTGCGTACATAAGGAGCGTGCCGTGTGGAAATACAAAACACTTCCCCTGCTGGGATTTGACATGCAGGATGAGATAGATGAGCTGACGCCGCTATCGGAGTATGCTAAACGGGCTTTGTTGCGTTCGGAGAACAAGAAAGAGAACCTGATGTGTGTGGTCGACGAAGCCTGTTCCTCCTGTGTGCAGGTGAACTATGAGATCACCAACCTTTGCCGGGGTTGCGTGGCACGCAGCTGCTACATGAACTGTCCGAAAGATGCCATCCAGTTCAAGAAGAACGGACAGGCACGGATCGACCATGATACCTGTATCAGTTGTGGTAAATGTCATCAGAACTGTCCTTATCATGCTATCGTCTATATTCCCATCCCTTGTGAAGAGGTGTGTCCGGTGAAAGCCATCAGCAAAGATGAATATGGGGTGGAGCATATCGACGAGTCGAAATGTATCTACTGCGGTAAATGTATCAATGCCTGCCCGTTCGGAGCGATCTTCGAGATATCCCAGGTGTTCGATATCCTGCAACGCTTGCGTAACAAGGAACAGATGATCGCTATCGTGGCGCCTTCCATCCTGGCACAGTTCAGTGCTCCGGTCGAAAAAGTATACGGTGCGATCAAGGCGATGGGATTTGAAGAGATTGTGGAAGTCGCCCAGGGAGCGATGGAAACTACCCGCCGTGAAGCTGAAGAACTGAAAGAAAAACTCGAGGAAGGACAACCATTCATGACAACCAGTTGTTGTCCCTCATACGTACAGCTGGCCGAAAAGCATATTCCGGATTTGAAGAAATATATCTCTTCCACAGGTTCTCCGATGTATTATACGGCACGCCTTGTCAAAGAGAAATATCCGGATTGTAAGGTTGTATTTATCGGCCCGTGCGTAGCCAAGCGCAAAGAGGTGAAAATGGATCCGGCTGTCGACTTTACGCTGACATTCGAGGAGATCGGTTCTATCCTGGAAGGACTCGATATTAAGGTGGAAGAGGCTAAGCCGTTCTCCGTACTCTATAACTCTGTTCGCGAAGCACATGGTTTTGCCCAGAGCGGGGGAGTGATAAACGCCGTCAAGGTCTATCTGAAAGAGGCGGATGTAAACGCCGTACAGGTAGCCAACCTGACAAAAAAGAACGTCGCCCTGCTTCGTGCCTACGCCAAGACAGGTAAAGCACCGGCACAGTTTATCGAAGTAATGGCCTGTGAGGGTGGTTGTGTGACCGGCCCTTGTACCCATACGGATAAGGTAACAGGACAGAAGCAGCTGGTAAAAGAACTTACTAAATACTAAACGACAATGACAAAGAAAATCTTATTCTCCTTTTCACTGGCAGGTGCTCTGCTGCTGACAGCATGCGGCCACCGGGAATTGCCGGCAATGGGAGATTACTCCGTGCAGGTGTTCCACGATACGCCGGTGAAGTTTGCCCCCGACCAATACGAAGGGTATAACGAGGCAGGTGCAGACAGTATCTATCACCTGGTGAACGGGCGTATCATCCTGAAGAAGGTAACCTTGCCCGATTACAAACGCAATGTTTCCGTGAACCTGAAAGTGACGATTGCTTCCAATGGCGACCGCTGGGATAAATCAGGTTCCTGTTTCATCCTGCCGAAAGCGTCGGCGATCAACCTGCTGAATATCGCGAAAGGGGAGAAGCAATTCCCAGCTGTGGACAGCACGAAGCTGGAAAATATGATCGGTATCGTTTCCGGTGAAGATTACGAGCCGACAGTCGAACTGATGCGTTTCATGACACCGTTCGGTGTAGGTCATTACAGCAGTGAGGACGATAGCCTGAGCCGTAAACGTAAGCCGGTCTATATCGACCAGTGGGCCGACAGTGTAAGTTGGGAGCAGAACATCACCGACCTTTATCCTTTATTGGAAGGCGGCGCTTATGTGGGTATCTTTATCGATACATGGACTCCCGAAGGCTATATCGCCAGCGTGACGATTGATGTGGACGAGTCGGATATCTCTTGCGACGCCTTGACAAAGAGACATGTCGAGCCGCTGATGAACACTGTTTACTATATCGGGCAATCCTATCCCGATATCTTTGCCCGCAAAGATGTATCCACCGACTTCGTGATACCGGAAGGTGCGAAGAATGTACGGTTGAAATATATCGTGACCGGACATGGCGGACATAGCGGTGGTGACGAGTTCGTCCAGAAGCAAAATATTATCTCGGTGGATGGGAAAGAAGTGCTGGACTTTATCCCCTGGCGTAACGACTGTGCCTCTTTCCGCCGTTTCAACCCAGCAACGGGTGTGTGGCTGGAGAAACGTCTGGCTTCTTATATCGGTGAAAAAGGATATACGGAAAAAGAGGTGGAAGAGCCTGTTGCTTCGTCCGACTTCTCCCGTTCCAACTGGTGTCCGGGTTCCGATGTCGTTCCTGAAGAAGTCGAACTGACCGATATCCAACCGGGTGAACATACGCTGACAGTCAGCATCCCCGAAGCCCAGCAAGTAGATGGCAATAAGCTGAACCATTGGCTGGTTTCCGCCTATCTGGTTTGGGATGAATGATTATGGTAGGGGCGGGGTCTGTCCGCCCCTGCTATCAACCTGTTAAATCATTATTATTATGGATACATTATTACCTTTCGCCCTTTTGTGCTTCACCTCCTTTTTCACGTTGACAAACCCGTTAGGCACCATGCCCGTGTTCCTGACAATGACCAACGGCATGAGTGACGATGAACGCAAAACCATCGTACGCCGTGCCACCATCGTCTCGTTCATCACCCTGATGGTTTTTACCTTCTCCGGACAATTCCTGTTTAAATTCTTCGGTATTTCTACGAACGGTTTCCGTATTGCCGGAGGTATTATTATCTTTACCATCGGATTTGACATGCTTCAGGCACGTTATTCCAAGGCAAAACTCAAAGACGATGAGGTGAAAACCTATGTGAACGATATCTCTATCACCCCGCTTGCCATCCCGATGCTTTGTGGCCCCGGTGCAATCGCCAACGGTATCATGTTGATGGAAGATGCGAATACGCTGATAAAGAAGATACTACTGGTAAGCGTGATCGCTTCCGTTTACTTCATCACCTTCCTGATCCTTCGGGCATCGACCCGGCTGAACAAGTATATGGGGGAGACAGGCAACAACGTGATGATGCGTCTGATGGGGCTTATCCTGATGGTTATTGCCGTGGAATGCTTTGTAAGCGGTTTCAAGCCGATAATGGTTGATATATTGCAACAAGCTAACTTATGATAGAAGGAATACAGGTGATCGGCTTCGATGCCGACGACACACTTTGGGTAAACGAAACTTATTTTCTGGAGACGGAGCAGAAGCTCCGTCTTTTGCTTGCCCCTTATGTAGACAGCGAAACTGTCTCGGCCGAACTTTTCCGCACGGAAAGCCGTAACATGCCTCTCTACGGCTATGGCGTGAAAGCCTATATCCTTTCTGTGATCGAAACGGCTATCCGCATCACTGACGGCAAAGTGCCTGCCGGCATACTTGAACAGATCATTCTGCTCGGAAAAGAGCAACTCACCAAACCTGTGGAACTATTGGACGGGGTAGAAGACACCCTGAATGCCCTCGTTGGCCGCTACCGCCTGATCGTTGTAACTAAAGGCGATCTGCTCGATCAGGAACAGAAACTGCGCCGTTCCGGTATCGAACATCTGTTCCATCACGTCGAGATCATGAGCGATAAGACCGACCGTGAATACCGCGCCCTGCTCAACCACCTCGATATCCGTCCGGATGAGTTCCTGATGATAGGCAATTCTGTACGCTCCGATATCCTTCCTCCGTTAAATCTCGGTAGTTATGCCGTCCATGTCCCTTATCATACCACCTGGGCACACGAAAAAGTAGATGAACCGGTTATCAATTCACGTTTCTTTATGGTAGAGTCGCTTTGGGATGTAATTTCATTGTTGCCGTAACTGTTAGCCGGCAATCAAAGCATAAAGTAGCTGTGCTTTGATATTCTTTATTATGGAGAGAAATTGACATAGTACATCAGAGACTATGTCAATATTGCGCAAAGATATACAAAATATCTAATTATCATATAATATGGCTGTTAAATTTCATTGCGTGGGAATAATGTGTGAACAAATATGACCTTGTTTGTTCACTTTTTTCATACTTGCTGGGTACCAAAGGAAAAACTTTTAGCTATTGCCTACTTTCCTGTTTTTCTTCTAACTTGTCTGTGGTTAATCATATATGATTCTATATAGGCCTTGAATAATCGTTGATATTCCATAGTCTCTGATGAACTAAGTCATTATATCATACGAATGTACAGGTACTAGGACACATGTGGTTACGTTTTACGCCAGACTGTTCTGATAGTAAAAAAAGGGATGAATCCGGTTATTTTGCCCTATATTTTTCTACTCGGGAGCTACTGTCATAAATGTATTATCCTCTGACCTCCGATTTATCTGTAATCCGAAGTAAAAATAATATATCAGTAACTAGAAAACAGACAGTTATGGCAAAAGACCCAACCCAGAAGGCAAAGCTTACGCTCAAAGCCCTCGACCTGGCACTTACACAGGATATTACAAACGACTGTTACCTGCAACCTAAGTTGCAGAAATGCCTTAATATGCATGACCTCGCCAGTGAGGTTGCTGCCCTTAGTACCCGTCAGGAAGATGTAGAAGAAATTGCCCGTACGGGCAACCAGATCATGCGACGCATGATCTGGTATCTCTCCTCCGGTTATAGTATTAGTACCGTGCTGGGGTATTTCCGTCCTACTTCCCAAGGCGTTTTCCTCGAAAGTGAACTCACATCGGCTCCCGACCGCAAACGATTGAAACTAGGTGTCGCCTACTCCATGAGTCAGGAAATGCGCCAGGCACTTGCCGATGCCGAAATCGATGTAGAAATACAAAAATCAGTCAGTGGCCCGCAGCTGTTTACCGTGGTCAGTGCACAGGATGCACAGAACCCCGAAGCTGCCGCTCGTGGAGAAGGCGTGCCGGTTAGTTCAGGACAAGCCTGTATCATTAAAGGCAAACATATCAAGGTGGGCGGCGAAGGCGAACAGATCGGTGTCACCATCCGGCGTGCCGATGGCGACTCGGGCGAAACCTTCTTCTTCCCTGTGCCGAAGCTCTATCCTAACACGCCTACGCAGGTCGGTTTTGTGTTGCCCGCCACTGTAGTCGACGGCTCTGTCTGGAGCGTTACACTCTGCACGCAGCTGGGAAACAACGGCGTCCTGCTTAAAACTCCTCCCCGTACAGCTACGATGTCGGGCAACTTTGTCGTAGGCGATGTGTCGGAAACACCCGGTGGTGGCGAGGATGACAGGCCGGTGATCGAATAGAGAAATCCGGCACTTCGTTAGATGGATATCTAAGATCTCGTTAGATAGGTAGCTAAGACCTCGCTAGATAGGTAGCTAAAGCTTCGCTATAAACAAGTCTTTTTTAAGTAACACTATTATTAATATTAAGTAAAGCAAATGAAAATGAAATCAGTTTTTCTGTCAATGCTGGCGATAGCGGTATTGGCAAGTTGTTCAAAAGAAAATGAAGAAAACCTGTCACCTCCGGGACCGCAGGGTGAACAAGTCACTGTAAAATTAACCATCGGCGGAAATCCGTTGGAGTCAAAAGCCGAAGGAACTGCTAATAATGCAGGTGACATAGATGTTAAGAACCTTTCTATTTTCGGTGTAAATGCAACCGGTACTGTCGTTAATAAAATGTATAGTGCGACGCTACAGGATGCAGGTCAAAATAAAAAATCAGTGGAGTTTAAGACCTCTACCCAGGTTACGGCTGTATATGTAGTAGCAAACACGGCTGCTGATTTAACAACCGGTAGCGGTGCACTGAATGTTACAACATTAAAAGGTCTGAAAAATGCTACGGCGAGCCTTCTTAGCGGCACTGATGTTTCACAAATTGAAGGACGTGTTCTGATGGCAGGCGAAAATACTTCGGTAACGATCACTCCGGGAACTGTAAATAACATAGCGGTTAACTTGAAGTATATCGGTGCAAAAATCATCTTGAGATCCGTGTCGAGAGGAGCGGATAGCAAGGGGGCTTATAATACCGACTTTAATCTTCAGCATGTATATTTAAACAATGTAAATACAAAAGCCTATTTCTTTGCAGAAGGTGGTTCACATTTAGCTGAGATACAGACAGTAGGCAGCGATAGACCGGATATGACAAAAGAACTGGTAACAGGTATGCCGTCAGGTGGTAGTGGTGCTACCATTACCGATTTTGCTCAAAAATTTTCACCGCAAGCTTTCGCTCCTAATGCCAAGGTGGACGATGTAGGCTACTGGTTTGTTTTCGAGAATAATGAAGCGTTGACAGGAACTCCGACAACCTTGCTGATACATTACGGATGGAAGGAGAATAAAACAGATCAAGGTTTTAAAGACATGTATTTCCCTGTCAGATTTGCTGCCGGTGATGCGTTTGCAAGCGGCACCATACAGCCAGGCTATGCGTATGCAGTAGACATAACACTCAACGGAGATTTCAGATCTTCGGATGACAATGGTTCTGGCGGCGGTGGTACACCCAACCCCGATGTACCGGTCGTTTCCACAGATGTGACAGTTACGGTAACTCCGGTTGCATGGAATACGGATGTGAGTGTATCCAAACCATTCAATTAAACTCATCTCTGAAAGTAATACCTTAGATACAAAGAGAAAGGCATACTGCCTTTGTAATCAATATCTTTAGTCAAATCGATACGTATTTGGCTAAAGATAGTATCTACCGGTAGATATTCCTTTTTAATTCGCATCACTCAGGTCATATACAATAAGAAATGAACGAAAACAAATATACATATCATGGTCCCTCCCCGTGGCGGTTACAATATCTGTTGCTGCTACTATCAGTATTTTTGTTGCTGGCGACCGCATGCTGCAAAAAAGAGGAACCGATCAGCGGAAGGATACTGAAGTTCAGCTTCGACAGTACTTCACCGGTTGATCCCGATGTCATTCGGGAGATAGAGGTATTTGTATTCGACGACCAAGAGCGGTTGATAGGCCGCGCCAGCACACAGCTTGATGGGACAGTCACCCTCGATTATCCGCAAACACCTATCCTTCATTGCATAGCATGGGGAAACAGCAAAGACAGCAGCCTCGAACTTTCGCCACTAAAACCCGGTGATTCCCTTGAAAAGGGATACCTGGCCCTGAAACCTTTTTCATCTACAAGAACCGAAGGAACATTCAGCAGTCCTCCCCCCGACTTGTTCAGGGGAGCCATCCTGATAGACAACAATACGAGAGCTAGCGACCAGCTTATCACCGATATGGTGATACTACCGGCTACAGCGTCAATACATATAACGATCAGTGGATTACAGGAAACCACCGGTACGGAAACCGGAAAATATGCAATCGTGGTAAGCGAACCGCCTGCCTGTATCGACTTTGCAGGGAAATACAGCGATAAAGCCGTACACCACCTGACAGGTAGCTTCAATACCAAAAAAGAATATATCATCCCTTCTTTCCGCCTTTTTCCAACTGTTGCAGGTGAAGGGATAAAGATCGACATTCTACACGACGGGAAACTTTTGAATAGTATTACACAAACAAGCGACGGTAGCCCCATCCTCCCTAAGGCAGGTAAGGAACTGTCACTGCTGATCGAGTTTGATTCTTCCGGAGGCGTAGAGGTAAGACCTCCCGGATGGAATCCGACACATATAGATGTAGTTTTCCCTAAATAGCGATACAAGAATTATTCCGATAACACAAACAGACAAGATATGCACATGAAACATTTACACCTATTGAAAATAAGATCGGCAGCCGCCACATTGTGTGTCGCCGTTCTCTTATCTGCCTGTAGTAATGAAATAAGGACAGGGGATGACGAGGACGGCGAGCTCACGATTGTCACTTTGAAGGTAGGTCCTGCTTTGAATGAACAGAGCCTCACCACCAAAGGATTGTCCCCCGACCAGGAAAATATTGTTCATAACCTATATATACTTGCATTCCAGCCCGATAATACGAAAGAGTATAAATTGCAATATTATGCAACCGGGAGATCGGAAAGCGGCGGTAACGGATTATTCAGCTTTACCCTCCGCCGCAGCGTATCAGAAGCAGCCGATACGAAGCTGCTTCTGATCGCTAACCTGAATCCTTTTACATTGGTAAAGATAGGTATGACATATAACGATGTACAAAAAGCCTTGAAAAGTGGGAAATCGGTGACAGCATCGGCATTAGCCGACAACGGGATACCGATGTTCGGCTTTGCCGGTGACAGTCCCAAAACTCCGCAGCTAATAACAGATGAAGGAAAGCAACTCTCCGCCAACCTGCTGCGCGCCGTAGCACGGGTGGATGTGGGAGTAGGCCAATACGACATCGACAAGAAAACCTGGGATAAAGGCTCTATTCCGTTCGAACTGACCGACGTGATCGTCTATAAGCCTTACAACCAGTATGCTCTCCTGCCGGAGGCTGAAAAGTTATCGTATAAGGGCAATGAGCCTTTCGTCACGGCCGCATCAGAGGCAGGAGAACAGGGTGTTTCCAATACTTACACAGGAAATGCCATCACAAACAATACTTACTGCCAGGCAGAAATCTACCTCCCTGAGGTTGTTCTGAAGGGGAAAAAGGTCTACGATCCTGAACACGAAAGTCGTACGGCTCTCGTTATAGGCGGACATTACAACAAAGCCCTCTCTAAAAGCTACTACCGCATCGACTTCACAACTGCCGAGACTAACGTTGCAGGGATTGATTTACACGATGTATTGCGCAACCATATTTACCGCTATTCCATTACCGGTGTAAGTCAATCCGGATATAGTTCAGCCGATGACGCCTATAAGGGTAAACCTGTCAAACTGGATTTTACAGCTAGTATTATCCCCTGGGAACTGGGAGTCACCGGAAAGCCTAATCCGGATATGTTGGTGCGCATGAATTTCGAAGGGATAAATGGTACGTTAACAAAAGGTCGTATAACGGATAGCGAAGGTCCAAAAGATGTCGAAGTCAAAGAGAAAACGACTTTTTTTATAACGGATAATAAAATTCAAAAAGGAATGCTTGATTATAACAGATTACTGGGAGAAGCGATTGATAACGCCTACAATGGAACAGGAAATGGCGGTATCTACCAAAATGTACAGGCTGCTTTCGATAGAGAAGGCCCTTATGCAAAACTGGTTATCGCCCCTGATAACGCAACACCAGATCCCGTACCATGGAGAAGTACTGATTCGGCTCCCAAAGATCAACGTGTCCTGGATGCTAAAAAGGCCTGCTGGGATTACCGCGGACAAGGGCTGAGCGACTGGCGATTACCCAGATTATCGGAGTTATGCCTTTTGTGGCTCAACAGAGTAACGATAAACCAATCCAAAGGTTTTACTTCGCTTGGCGACGCTGACGAAACATACTGGAGTGCTTCTGAAGGACCAAAGGATAAGGCTTATGCCGTCAGTGCAACAGGGAAGATAAGTCAAAGCGATAAAAAGGAGAGCTTTTGGGTAAGATGCGTTCGTGAAATCAAATAATAATAACAGAGAATATGCACACAGATATGATCACAAGAAAAACAACATCCCGGATATGGACAATGCTTGGCTTATGCGCTTTAGGGTTGTACATTACTGCCTGCGATAACGAGGAACTGTCCGGAAATGGGCAGACCCCGGCGAATATCGATCTCCGCTTTACAGCCTCCATATCTGATAGTCCGTTCACTAAAACCGTCCACGGTCCGGATATGACGAAAAAGTCATTTCTCGTTGGAGATAAGCTCGGAATGTTCATAACCAAAGACGGAGGAGGAGCTGTAGTAGACGGTTCGGATGATAACATGAAATCGATTCTTACACAAGATGGAGATTCTGAAAAATGGACCCATACCGGCAAAAACAACCAAATGCTTTCTCTTAAAGCAAACCTTGGAGAAAATATTAATATAACAGGCTATTATCCGTGGATGGAGGATGCAACCGAACGCTCCGTATCTTTCGACCTGACCGGTGATCCATCAACCTGGAAAGACTTGCTTTATTTATCATCTTCTACCGGAACTCAGCCGGTAGAAGATGGAGGTGCCATTCAGTTGACCTTCTCTCATGCTTTTTCCTGGGTGACGATTAAGTTGTCGAAAACAGATCAAAGCGATGTCGTCGTTACAGCCGTTAGCATCGAGAACAGCCATAACAAACTGGAGAGAATAATGAACCAAGGAACTATGGATCCGAAAACAGGTGGCGTAAAAGGTATGACTCCCGGTTCGCTTATAATAGACTCTCTCAACGTAAATTTACCACTAAATGCCCCGGGAAGTTCGGGACACATACCTGTCGAATTTAACTTCCTCGTTCCACCATTTATGAATGCGGATGTCCAGGACTCCGATATTGTGATTCGCGTTACTACCGAGCCTTCCGGAATCAAAGAAGTACTTTCATTTCCTCTTAGGAAAATTCACTTGAGTAATGTAGATCAAAATCAGTATGGCTTTGAAAAAGGAAAGCACTACACATACGAAATCATTTATAACAATTCGAAAATGCTTCTCTCATTATCCGACTGGCAGGAGGCTGTGATTGAAGAAATGAAGTTGGGAGAAGGGGCCGCAGGGGTACAACCTATATCAGTAGAGTTGAATTTAAACTATTTCCCTAGCGGAGACAAGGCAGATATTCAAAAAAATATATTAGAGACCCATATCAACCATACTTATCTGGGTGAAGTATCCGATAATAATAATGGTAAGTATCTAACTATTCCCTTTCCAGAAGAAGGAAATCTCGGTGAAAGATGGGCCCCTATTATGAAAAATGAACCCTTTTTCAAGAAATTACTTGTAGCCCGAAACGATGCTGCAGGAGGAGCACTGATTCCTTGGAAAGATGCATATACTGGTGTTCTTACAGCCAAACAGGCATGTTTGGAGTTCAAAGAAGGAGGATATAAGGACTGGCGTTTACCCAGAATAAGTGAACTCTTTTCTATAGCTCTACATCTAGATAAACCTCTGGGTACGAAGAGCTATTGGAGCGCAACAGAATCTGACTCTACGACTGGTTGTTCTGTAATGTTTTTCCCTGATATGGGATATAAAACAGGTCATTATCCCCAAAGAAGCTCCAAGCAAGAAGCTTTTTATATTCGTTGCGTCAGAGATGAGGGCAAGCCTAAACCTACAATATAAACCTGTGATAAAAAAGTAATAAACATGAAACAGATCATACAAATAATAGGCCTGATACTTCTGTTGGGTGCCTGTACAGATGAAAAATATAGCGACACCTTATTATCCGGAGCAGGTGAATCCGGCGAACCTGTACCCGTAGAACTGAGATTGAATATACAGCCTACCCAATCCCCTTTTAGCTTCGGCACAAAAGCGGGTGGTAATATCGTAAGTTCTACGGAGGTTTGCAAGGGAATGGAAGTTAGTCTGGTGGAAACTCCGGTAACCCGTAGTACGACCTACGAAGATGAAGTAACAAATTTTTGGGTATTTCAGTTTAACGGAACGACCCCCGAAAGTAAATTGATTCGTAAACAATTCATTGACAGTAATACTGTAAGTGGTGTTAAATTAACTCTTCTGAGTGATAAAAGTAGAATTATCGTAATCGCGAATGTGACAAAAGCTGCCTTTGATAATTTTGATATAGAACGAACTTTGAGTGAGTTTAATAACTTAGGAATATTCTATAATGACAATAAAACACACTATCCTCTATTTGCAGCCGGTGTCTCTACACCTCGTGCTGTCCTTGTCGGAGTTACAGACATGGTCGTAACAACTGGTAAACAGGCAGACATCATGCTTTACCGTTCAGTAGCCAGAGTACAAGTAAATCTCTCTCTGTCATCCGATATGCAAAGTAAAGGTTATACAGACTGGTCTTATCAGTTCATGAATATTCCTGAAAAAAGTTTTTATCATTCGACTGGACGCACTGCTGCTTTCCCAGGAGAAACGGTTGATTATGTTAGTTATGAGCAGCAGCTGATATCATTGTCCACCGACACAACCTCCTTTGATCGTTATTTACTGGTTAACCTTCAACAATCTGTACCGTTTACAACACCGGAGAAGCGGGTAACCAATGCCCCTACGAAGGCAACCTTTCTTCAGCTTGTGGGGATGAGTAAGAATGGAGACGTGATCAGCCAGTCTGTGGCCTACCAGATCCATCTGGGAAGTAACTTCACAGACGATTACAGCATTTCTCCCAACTATTCTTACACTTACAATATCAAGATAACAGGCGAAAGCGGTGACGACTCGCGCGTTGTTAAGTTCGTCCCCGGATACTTTGGCGGTCCTCTTACAATGTATAAAGACGGTGCCTTAACAAGCAACTCGTCTGAAGCCGATACTTGGCGATACGAGAAACAGATTGAAGTCTATCTGAAAGACGTGAACGAGGAAGGAGGAGTGAAATGGTTGGATGGAACCGGAGGCATGCCCTCCCTTTTGAATGACTTGATGGACGGACGGCTGAATACATGGGACTTAAGAGGGAATAGTGCATATACGGCTATACAAAAATGTATCGGCTTGAATGCCGGTATACTGGGGGATATAGCTGACATGATCTGGTATATGCCTTCTTATGGCCAGTCGCTCGGTATCTATGTAGCCGGGTCAAACACGCTCAAAACATTACCTAATACATATTACTGGTCATCTACAGCCAATGCTTCATTTGCATGGGGTACAGAAATATGGACAGGCCTAAGTTGGCAAGTAGCACCTGATAAATCTTATAATCTGCGATGTGTCAAAGATTTGGATTAGAATAATACAGTTCAATAAAAGCGTTGATATGAACTTAAAAACAAAACATATGACAAGAAAATCATTTATAACAACATTCATTATCTGCATATTGTCCACCTTCCCCGCCTTCGGACAGCAGCTAAAAAAAGAAATGCTTGGCGGAAGTGGCTCCACTAATTCCGGCAGAAATTATGCCGTCTTCTACTCCTCTGGTATGCCTGAAAGTGCCATCTGGCCTTTAGGTATGAAACTATCGAAAAACGGTAGAACTATCCGACATACTTCATTAAAGGCAATCGGAGACAATATGAATGTAAATGATAAAGTTCCTTTCCGATTTATTATTGCTCCGAAAGATGGGGCAAATGCTACCTGGGCTGGAGCCATGGGGCTTAATACGGCTGCTAATAATAACCTGGATCCGGGTGGGGATGCTGCACTGACCGGATGTGCCAATTACTCTACACCCGAATTCTCTAGTGGTTGGCGTCTTCCTACCCAGCGGGAAATGATGCTTATGTGGTTGTTTCGGGGAGGAATTAATATAATTTATCCTTCTGCACAATTATCGGGACAATATTGGAGTGCAACAGAGAATTCTATGAATCAGGCATGGTATCTGGAGTTTAATGCTACTGCTCCGGAGTCTAGGATGTATGGAAAGAGTACCAGTTATAAATACAGATGTGTAAGAGATTATTAATAAAAAACAGACGATATGAACTGCATAGACGCAATATTGAAAAAGGAACAAAATAATACGGATAAGATATTTTTGTATCTATGGCAAGATCAACTGATGGCTTTTAACTGTTCAGCTTATTATGCCAATTTGCTTTTTCCTGAACTGGAAGTGATACAAGGCAAGAATACCGGAAGTGAGAAATTTGTTTGTACCAATTTCCCGCAAACTTATCTGTTGTCTCTTTCGGAGCGTATGACAATACTGGTTGGAGACGATTGTATAGAAATAACCGTGCCGGGAGAAATAAACCGTCATCGGGAATACTTCGAAAATAGGTAGGACAGTCTTTAGAAACACTATTAAATATAAAATTATGAACAAGACAACATTTATTGCAGAGTTAGCTGTACGTACCGGCCAACCGGTTACGGAAGTACGTAAATTTGTAGATGTTTTTTTGGCGCTCACCACTGAAGTGCTGGCACGTGAAGATGAAATTGTATTTTTACGTTTCGGTCGCTTTTATCCCCGTAAACAAGTTGCACGTCCGGTGCGTAACCCTAAAACAGGAGTTCCGGTTATGCTCGGCGAGCGCACTACGGTTCGCTTCAGGCCAGGTAAAGATCTTTTCGAAGCGGTAAACCGGAAATGAAGTGAGTTCAATATGTTGGGGGCAGGAAGCATGCTTCCTGCTCCGGTTATTTATTAATATCAGAATATTTTTTCTTCCCGTTTAAATAGAATGCCAGAATAAGACTGCTGTGCATCAACTCAGGGATACTGTCGAGCGTTGTCTTAGCCAGATTCTCCCGGCGTTTTTCCGCATATTCCGGTTTCATATCGAAGAAAGCTTTTCTCGCTTCGTATACTGCTTTGGCATTCTGAACGTGGCCGCACAGCAGGAACTTCGTCGCTGCAATATAGTCAAGCCAGAAGCGGGCACGCATCACATGCTTCAGGTCTTTTTCCGGCAGGTTCTTATACAGCATCAACAGGTTGTTGCGGAAGTTGAGGAAGGTTTTACGCGGGCTTTCTACCTGCAAAGTGGCGCCACCAACGTGGTAAACGACCGACTGGGGCGTACATACCAGGCGATACCCCCGCGAACGCAACCGCCAGCACATATCGATCTCTTCCTGGTGGGCGAAGAAGCCGGCATCGAGTCCGCCAACTTCCTTGTAGATAGTGGTACGGATAAACAGGCAGGCTCCGGTAGCCCAGAGGATATCTGTGGGCGTGTCGTATTGGCCTTCGTCTTTGTCTACGACATGCAATACGCGTCCCCGGCAATAAGGATATCCGTAGATATCCATATAGCCACCGGCAGCTCCGGCATATTCGAAATAATCCTTGTTACGCTGTGCCCTGATCTTGGGTTGGGCGGCAACGATGGTAGAGTCGGCTTCCATAGCCGCCAGCGGGGCGTCGAGCCATCCCGGAGTTACTTCGACATCACTGTTCAGCAGGACGGTGTATTCGTTGTCGATCTGCTTTAATGCTTGGTTATATCCTTCGGCAAATCCGTAGTTCTTGTCCAGTTGGATGATCCGTACGGAAGGAAATTTCTCTTTCAGCATATCGACGGACGTATCGGTAGAACCGTTGTCGGCAACGATTACTTCTGCCAGTTCGGCCGGACTGTAATCCACGACCGACGGCAGGAACTCCTCCATCAACTTCGCTCCGTTCCAGTTGAGGATGACAATAGCGACTTTCTTAGTATTACTCTGCATCTTCACGTTTGTATTTCCAGCGTTTATGTGTCCAGAGCCAGTAGGCCGGGTTGCGAAGGATCATCTTTTCAGTCATACGGGCGTATGATTCGGTGATCTCGTTTTCGGCAGTCTCTTTGGCGTGGGCGGTCATCAGTTTCATTTCTACCGTGTAATAGCCACGCTTCACTTTTTGTACATCCAGGAAGATGATCGGGAGATCCAGTTTACGGGCGATACGTTCGGCTCCGTTCAGTATAGCGGTATCCTGATTGAGGAAGGTTGTCCAGTAATGCAGGTTAGCCTTGCTAGGAGTCTGGTCAGCGATGAAGATAACGATGTTGTTGCTACCTTCTCTCTTTAATTTCATCATATCGCGTACCGTGTCGTTCTTCTTCATCCCGTACGAACCGAAACGGGTACGCAGGTAGATGAATAAACGGTCGACAGCCTTGTTGTTTAGCGGACGGTAGATTTGCCACAGGCGCGAGTCCGTGTATACGAGGCTGGAGGCGCTGAACCATTCCCAGTTGCCGTAGTGTCCCATCAGCATCATCACTGTTTTTTGTCCTTCTGCCTGCAAACGGGTTGCCACTTCGGGATTCTTGATATGGGCACGGCGCAATACTTCTTCGGGAGAGATATGCGCCAGTTTGATTGTCTCGACAATGTAGTCGGCGAAATGATGATAGAAGGCCTTCTCCAATCGACGCAGCTCTATTTCTGATTTGTCGGGGAAAGAGGCTTCCATATTACGGCGTACAACCCGTAACCTGTAACGGATCACTCTGTATATAAGTACGTACAGGATATCAGACAGTACATAAAGCACCGGCATCGGTAAGAATGCATGGAGCTTGGCCCATGCAAAGATCAATCCATATTGAATTTTATTCCACATATCAACCGATAGTTACTAGTTCGCAATTCAGTGCGGTACGGTCTTCATTCCATCCGGTCAGCGTCACCCGGCGGGTTTCGTTAACCAGTGAATTGTCGTAAGGTATCTCTACTTTAATATAGTTCTCAGTGAAGCCGTGCATCCGGCCGTCTTTGCGGGTATGCTCGAACAGGACTTCCGCCTGGCTGCCGATATGGGCGTCATAAAAGGCATGTAGTTTCCTGTCGGAGATATCCAACAGTTGCTGGCTGCGGGCATGTTTCACTTTCGGGTCTACCGAATGGGCGATCTTCAACGCCTGTGTGCCGGGACGTTCGGAGTAGCTGAACACATGCAGTTGGCTTATATCCAGACTGTCGATAAAGGTACGGGCATCTTCGAAGAACTCGTCCGTTTCGCCGCGTGTCCCGACAATCACATCCACGCCGATAAAGGCATGCGGCATGATCTCTTTAATTTTTTCTATCTTATGACGGAACAGTTCGGTATCGTAACGGCGGCGCATCAGTTTCAGCACGTCGTCGCTTCCGCTTTGTAAAGGGATATGGAAATGCGGGGCGAAACGTTTGCTGGAAGCTACGAAGTCGATGGCCTCGTCCGTAATCAGGTTGGGTTCGATGGAAGAGATACGGTAGCGTACGATACCTTCCACTTCGTCGAGGGCGCGGATCAGGTCGATGAATGTTTCATCGGTAGACTTGCCGAAGTCGCCGATATTGACTCCTGTCAACACGATCTCTTTTCCGCCTTTGCGGGCTACTTCCCGGGCCTGCTCCACCATGCTGGCGATAGTGCCGTTGCGGCTTCGTCCGCGGGCAAAAGGTATGGTACAATAAGAGCAGTAGTAATCGCATCCGTCCTGCACTTTCAGAAAATGACGCGTACGGTCGTCTGCCGAACAGGAAGGGGAGAAGGTCCGTATATCTTTAGTCTGTGAGGCAACGACGGCACCGCCTTCTTCTTTCTTTTTCAGGTCGTCCAGATACATTAATATATCCAGTTTTTGTTCTGCGCCCAATACCAGGTCGACCCCTTCGATATGGGCTACTTCTTCAGGCTTGAGTTGCGCATAGCAACCGGTCACTACCATAAAGGCTCCGGGATGCTGCTTGCTGATCCGGCGGATGGCCTGGCGGCATTTCTTATCGGCCAGTTCCGTAACCGAGCAGGTGTTTACGACACAGATGTCTGCTTTCTCACCCGCACGGGCTTTGCGTACGCCCTGTTCTGCCAGTACCTTCCCGATGGTAGAGGTTTCTGCGAAATTGAGCTTACAGCCCAGGGTATAATAAGCAGCTATTTTATTTTCAAATACGGTTTTGTCTATCATTGCGATTGAATTATCGCACAAATGTAGCGAAAATTATTGACATGTATGTTGTAGACGCTTTATGTGGGTTCAGTGCATGCCATTTAGATAACTAATAGCCAAGGAGTTTTTTTTTCTATCATAAACTCCCCACATTTTTCACTTGCGTGGGGAACTTTCCCCACTACAATGGGGAATAATGCCCACTATAATGGGGGGAAATACCCACTGTAATGGGGAAATACCTACTATAAGGAAGTTAAAGCCAGGCTTCGCGATTAAATATAGAAAATAGTGAGGCTGAAATAGCGCGGAACCCTGACAAGGGTTTGAAGGCTCATCTCTGGCAAAAAACGAATCAGATTATAAATTCAAAACAATTTCTTAATAATAGGGGAATAGACCAATAAAGATTGTTAATAGTTGAAGGTGTAATGTCTATTTAGTTGTTTGTTTTTCTTATAGTACGTATATTTCGTACGAATTATTCGTATTTCGGTATGCGTTTGTAATAATGTATTCACAATAAACAAGAAGTCATGAAAAAATTAAATGCAAATCTGACGATTATCCTTCTAATATTAGTAGGATGTACAGGGTGTCATCATTCCGATACCCGGAATGATGAGTTGATCACCGTTGATGTCACCGCAAACTATCCTAAAAAAGAACTGATCCTTCAGGACTTTATGGATGTGGAATACATTCCGTTAGAAACAACCGACGAATTTCTTTGTCAAGGTAGTCTTTGGGCCGTAGGTAAAGATATCATAGTGGTAACAAATTTTAATAGAGATGGTAATATTTTTATTTTCGACCGAAAAGGAAAAGCGTTGAGAAAGATAAATCGGAAAGGACAAGGTAGTGAAGAATATACTAATTATTCAAGAATAGTATTGGATGAAGAGAAAGGTGAAATATTCGTCAATAATGATTTTGCAAAAAAAATACTCGTATACGATCTGGAAGGAAACTTTAAGCGAAGTCTTTCAGTGAAAGGTGATTTGTCGTTATTTGAACTGTATAATTTTGACCGGGATAATTTTATCTGTCATGATACTTTTCAAGGTAATACCGGACAATCATTTATGCTCATCTCAAAGCAGGATGGTAACATTACCCAAGAGATCAAAATTCCATTTGAAGAGAAGAAAACAATTCAGATTAGATTTGAAGATAAAACAGTAAGTGGGAGGTTTTATGTTTATTCTCCTCAAACCTCACATCCGATAATGCCTTATTTTAATGATTATATACTGACAGAATATTCTGCCGATACATTATATCGATATTTACCGGATCATACCATGAAGCCATTCATAGCAAGGACTCCATCTGTCCAATCAATGAATCCGGAAATCTTCCTTCAACTGAGTATGTTAACTGAGCGTTATTATTTTGTGGAAGCAATTGAAAAAACTATGGAATTTTCAACGACCTATATAGTATATGATAAGCAGGAAAAGGCTCTATTCAGATATAAAGTCTATAATAACGATTATATAAATAAAAAAGAAACTTTCTTAAGTTCAAGAAGACCTTTAAATAGTACTATCTCATCCTGGCAGTGTTTAGAATCCTGGGAACTTGTTAAAGACTATGAGAAAGGGCGGTTAAAAGGTAGATTAAAAGATATAGCCTCAAAATTGGATGAAGAATCGAATCCTGTAATCATGTTGATAAAACATAAAAAGTAAGATACTGTATAATATTGGTCTATAATAAATATGTATATGGGAAGTGTAAATTCAATTTTGTTTATAATCCTGTTGTTCATGGTAGGTTGCGTAGACAGAAAACCTGTAGATGAGATTATCTCCGTCGATGTCACCGCAAGCTACCCTGAAAAAGAACTGATCCTTCAGGACTTTATGGATGTAGAATACATTCCGCTGGAAACTTCCGACGAGTTTATTACTCATGGTATAGTGGAAGCGGTCGGTAAGAATGTCTTATTGATAAGAAACCGGAATGACGGGAATATCTTTGTTTTTGACCGGACGGGTAAAGGGGTAAGAAAGATAAACCGGCTGGGACAAGGGGCTGAGGAATATTCATCGGTTTCAAGAATCGTCCTTGATGAGGATAACAACGAAATCTATGTCAAAGACCATTCTCCCAGAAAAATACTGGTGTATGACCTATCCGGTAACTTTAAGAGAAGTTTCAAATTTGCAGATACCGGTTATTATGACGACATTTTCAATTATGACCGGGATCATCTGATTTGCTATAAGAAATATTATACCCCGAAAGAAGACGAACAGGCCTGTCATCTGATTATCTCCAAGCAGGATGGAAGTGTCACCCATGAAATTCGTATCCCTTTTAAAGAATATGAAACACCGGTCGTAACAAAGGACGAGTTGACTATTATGCCTGCATACTTCCTGACATCTCCCAATCGCGGCAACTGGGCACTCGTAAATACGTCGTCCGATACGATATATAATTATTCGCCGGATAATAACCTGACTCCTTTTATTGTAAGGACTCCTTCCATACACGCTATGGAGACTAAGGTATTTCTGTTCCCGACTGTTATTACCGACCGTTATTGTTTCATGCGCGCTATGAAGAAGGAAGTTAATTTTACAACGTTCAAAGGATTCCCCAATACCGACCTGATGTATGACAAGCAGGAAAATGCAATTTTCCAATATACCGTCTACAATGATGATTATTCAAAAAAGAAACAAGTCTCATTAGGACAGGAGATAGGAGGAACCGTGGATCAGAAGATAGCTACCTGCTATTCTTTAGATGCCCCGGAACTGGTAGAAGCCTATGAAAAAGGAGAGTTGAAAGGCAAGCTGAAAGATATTGCGGCTGAGTTGGATGAAGAATCGAATCCGGTGGTCATGTTGGTGAAGTATAAGGGTTAAACTCTGTCTATCTGTTGTGTATCTGCCGGATAGTCCGTATTTTTGCACAAAATATAAGCATTTGTGCTATGATACAAGAAAACTTCATTAAGATATATGAGACCAGTTTCAAGGAAAACTGGTCGTTACCTGCCCTAACAGATTATAGCAAGAACGTCACTTTTACATTTGAAGATGTTGCGAAGGAGATTGCACGTATCCATATTCTGTTTGAGGAATGCCAGATCCGCCGGGGAGACAAGATCGCCCTGATCGGTAAAGACAGTGCTCGCTGGTGCATTGTTTATATGGCGGCTGTGACCTATGGTGCGATCATAGTTCCGATCCTGCAGGATTTTAATCCGAATGACGTGCATCATATTATCAACCATTCCGAATCGGTGTTCCTGTTTGTCAGTGATCGTATCTGGGATTCGTTGGAAGAAGATAAGATCGAGGAGGTACGTGGTGTATTTTCCCTTTCCGATTTTCGTTGCCTGCATCAGCGTGACGGTGAAAGTATTCAGAAGCTGATGAAGTCGATGGATGAAAAGATGGCGGAGAAGTATCCGAACGGGTTTTCCAAGAACGATATCAAATATGCCGAGCTGGACAATGACAAGGTGGTATTGCTGAACTATACTTCCGGGACTACCGGTTTCAGTAAAGGCGTTATGCTGACCGGCAACAATCTGGCCGGTAATGTTACTTATGCCAAGACACTGGACTTGTTGTTCCGTGGCGACCGCGAATTATGTTTCCTTCCGTTGGCTCATGCTTATAGCTGTGCTTTCAATTTCCTTGTGCCGATGGCTGTGGGAGCCCATGTATATATGTTAGGTAAAGTTCCTTCCCCGAAGATACTGTTGAAAGCATTTGAAGAGGTGAAGCCGAACCTGATCCTGACTGTCCCGTTGATCCTTGAAAAGATCTATAAGAAAATGATCCTTCCCCAGTTGAGCAAGACGACGATGAAGCTGGCCTTGAATATACCTTTGCTGGACTCACGTATCTATGCGCAGATACGCAAACATCTCGTGGATGCAATGGGAGGCCGTTTCCGTGAAGTGATTGTCGGTGGTGCCGCCATGAACCAGGAGGTGACGGATTTCCTTTATAAGATCAAATTCCCTTTTACGATCGGTTACGGAATGACAGAGTGCGGCCCGCTGATCAGCTACGATCATAACGATGAATACGTTCCGGGTTCCTGTGGACAGGTGCTGAAAGGCATAATGGAAGTCCGCATCGATTCCGACGATCCATATAATAAGGTAGGGGAGATCCAGGTTCGCGGAGAGAATGTGATGAAAGGATATTATAAGAATGAAGAGGCAACGAAGAATGCCTTTACCGAAGACGGCTGGCTCCATACCGGCGACTTGGGTACGATCGATCATGATAACCGTATCTTTATCCGTGGCCGTAGCAAGACGATGATCCTGGGAGCAAGCGGACAGAATATCTATCCGGAAGAGATCGAGTCGAAGATAAACAACCTGCCTTTCGTGATGGAAAGTATCGTTATCGAGAAAAACGGCAAACTGGTTGCTTTGGTCTATCCCGATTATGACACTGTGGACGGTACCGGGATCTCGCATACCGACCTTCCGGTCATTATGGAGCAGAACCGGACTGAACTGAATAAGCAGTTGGCTTCGTATGAATTTGTTTCGGAAATACAATTGTATCCTACAGAGTTTGAGAAAACACCGAAGAAGAGCATAAAGAGGTATTTATACAGCAACTATTGATAAATAATTATGTATTGATAAACAGCTTGTTGCGTTTTGCCTGAAAAATAGTTGAAAAAAAAATGTCTTATGTTGTACAACATATATAATTAATACATACATTTGCATCGTTTTACAACAAGAAGACATTATAGACCGTTTAAATTAAAGACAAAATGAAAAAGTTAGTTGCATTTGCTGCTATTGTTGCAGCCGTTTCTTTCACATCATGTGGTAACAAATCTGCAGAATCAAATGCTGAAGTTGCTGAAACTGAAACTACTGTAGAAGAAACTCCTGCAGTTGTAGAAGAAGAAACTGTAACAGAAGAAGTTGCTACTGCTGAAGGTGATTCAACTGCTGTTGCTACTGAAACAGAAGCTGCTCCTGCTGAATAATATTCAGTAATCCAGTTAAAAGGACAGTCTGTATGCTTAAACATACAGACTTTTTTTGTTTATATACGGTATAACAATATGAAAAGAAATTTACTCATCTTTCCCGCAATAGCATTATTAAGTCATACTGTCGGTGCACAGACACCGGTCGATATGAACCTGTCATTACAGAATGTAGAAATACAAGGCAAGCGTTTTGCCGGGCTTAGTGGAGGAGAAGTCAAGCGCCTGCAGGTTGAAAACAACCTGAGTAGCCTGACCAATACAGTGTCGGATGCTTTTCGTCAGATGCCATCGCTGGTTACGGATATCGAAGGAGGCGTAACCTATCGCGGCTCCGGTAAAGCAGGGATGCTTATTAACGGTATTCCGTATGGATTGTTGGAAGAATACAGTGGGGATGTTTTGATACAATTGCCGGCTTTATTCTTTAACCGGATTTCCATGTCGGCTTTGCCGGATATATCCTTTGTGCCTGACGGGGATGCCGGGTTGTTGAATCTTGCGTCGGCAAACTATACGAAGGAAGATTCGCCGCTGACCGTTACGTTGGGAGCCGGATTGCAGGAACGTTATAATGCCGGAGCAATCGTCAATCTGCATCCGGGTAAGTTCCACATCGTGGGGAAATATAACTATCGGAAGGAATACCGCAAGCGTTCGTTCGATAAAACGACAAAGACGGAAACAGGGACAACCCTTATGAATAATAATGCTACCGCCCGCCCGGATGTACATCTGGCAGACCTGAGTGTCGGCTACGACCTGACTTCTAATGACTTGTTGACTGTATATGGTCTGTATCATCTGATGGATTACAGCCGTTACGGTGGTATCAATAATAAGGTTCTGAATCCGGATGGTAGCGTAAAGAACCAGATGACACGTCATCGTTATAACGACCAGCGCCAGGATGCCTATGCTTTGGAGGCACGTTGGAACCATCGTTTTGCCAATCCGAAGGATCAGTTGAATCTCACATTCAACTATAACGATTTCGGATATGATGAGGATAACTATTACGAGAATGAGAAGCCGGGAACAGGTACAATTCTGAAAAAGGATAATATGTTCATCAACCAGGACAAGCATAATTACTTCCTGTCTACCGCATTCAGTAAGTTATTTGCGGATGACTGGTACTTTAAAGCTGGCTATATCGGGCGATTCAAAGATGAAAAGTATAACACGGAGACGAACGATATTGATATGAGTGATAATAGTTGGACACCTGTAGCTAATAAGTCATACGATTATTCGTTTAACCGCAATACTCATTTATTGTATGCATCCGTCGATAAACGTTGGCATCGTTTTTCCGCCGAAGCAGGTGTACAGGGGGAAGTCAATTCGCAGGAACTGAAAGCAAATACGTTGAAAGAGGAAACTACCCGTTTCCATGTATATCCCCGTGTGAAGTTGTCGTTGCAGACCGGAAAGACCGGCTGTTTGTCTTTCAGTTATCTGCAACGGGTGATCCGTCCTTATGGAGCTGACCTTAACCCTTTCATCCAGTACGGCGATCCTACTCATTTGGTGCAGGGGAATCCTGATCTGAAAGATGAGTTCGTTCATTCGTTGGAATTGTCTTATTTGCTGACTGTTGATCGTTTCCGTTTATCTCCGGCAGTGTATTATCGTAATAAGTCGAACCGCATAATGGAAGTGGTGAATGACGAGTCCATTTGGCAAAAGACGAATGTCGGTCATTGTGAGGCGTTAGGTTTCGAACTTTCAGGGAACTGGGATCCGATCCGTCTTCTTTCTATCGGTTTTTCCGGTAATGTGTATCGGGATGAGATCGACGGTCGTACGGTCGGATATGATGAGAAGAAATCGATGGTTTGTACCGATCTGAAGGGGAGCATAACTTTCAATATCACTTCTACTACGGAATTACAGCTGGATGGTTTCTATATTTCAGATCAGCTGACACCGCAGGGAAAAGTGAAAAGCCACAGCAGTGTGAATGCCGGGCTTTCCCAGTATTTTATGAATCGTAAGTTGCGTGCTAATTTAAGCATCAATAATATATTTGACGGCCTGGAAGAGACGACCATTATCGATACCGATAAAATGCAGATGGAACAGATCCGTAATCGTGATGCGCGGGTTACATGGTTGACGCTGACATATAGCTTATAGAGGGGGAGGAGGTGCTGTTTTGAATGTAGTGTCGTTTGTAGGGGCGGTTCGCGAACCACCCCTACAAAACCTGTCATTTGGGTTCACCTTTTTCTATAGCCAAACCAAATATAAATTCAAAAAGTTACTTCTATGTCTGCGAGCGTCTGCGTAATCCGCGCTCCCTGATTGTTTATTCGATCACGGGTCTATCGTTCTCTCCGCCACCGCCTTCTTGGTTTCGTTTCGTTACTTCGTAGTCCTTGTAATCCTTAACGGAGGCAAAAGTGAAACCGTTTGCAGTGACACCGGCATTTTCGAACGTAAGACCATCTTTAATCGCATTCATCAACTCTTTCGAAGGGGTGAAGATGACGCGGGCATCTTTAATCATCGAAACGTTGAAATCTTCAATATTATCAACTCCCAAACTTCCGTAAGAGAGACGTAACGTACCGAGACTGCCCAGTTGCACCGAGTCGCCTTGCCTGAGTAATACCGGAACCGCATCGCAAACCAGGTTAAAACCAGATTCCAATTCGGTCGGGGCCATTGTTGTGTTGCGTGTAACATGCTTACATACCGCACGCGTGTTCCACCGGTTTCCTACTATCGGTGCTCCGTGCCATTTCCCCGGATCGTCTTTCTTTAGGGGATTTTTAATTTTTCTAAATCTAAACTTAGCCATACTACTCGTTTTTAGAGATTATACAATCCGAAAAATATCTTTTTATAGATGGATGGGCATCTAGCCAAAAACGGATGCCCATCTATTTTTATCGGGATGCCCATCGCGTTGAAAACGGATGCCCATCCATTTTTGCCCGGATGCCCATCCGTTTTTATCGGGATGCGCATCTGTATAAATCAGCATGAATTAGGATAAAAAAGAAGGGCTCCGACCGCTCCCGCTGTCTGCAAACGAATTGCGGAAAAGCTAGTACAACGCATCCGAATTGCAGGGTTCGTTTGCGGCGGGTTCCCTTTGTTTCATCTTACATCTTCACAAACTCCACCCGCCGGTTCTTGGCGCGTCCTTCGTCGGTAGCGTTGTCGGCGATGGGCGAGTTCTGGCCTTTTCCGGAGGCGGTGAGGCGGTCGGCACTGATGCCCATTTCCACGAGTTTGTCGACGATTGCCTTGCTGCGTGCTTCGCTGAGGGTCTGGTTGGAGGCGGCGTTGCCGGTGCTGTCGGTATGACCCTCGACGGAGAAACGCAGGTCGGGGTTCTCGTTCATCAGCTGGACGATGCGGTTGATTTCACCCATGCTTTCGGGCTTGATGGTCGATTTACCCACATCGAAGGTGATGCCGTAGGTGATGAACTTGCCGTCGCTCAGCATACGGTCGTAGAGGGGGACGGCGCCTTGGGCGATGCGGATGTTGCGGATATACAATGGATTGTATCGGAACGGGCACTTGATAATCATCCTGACAGGTTGCATCATACTCGGAATGTTATACACACGGGTTTCATTGGTGTAGCCTTTAAGTGCCCGTTTGTTGAATGAGATGGCAAAGTGGTGCCAACCGGGTTCTCCCAAATTGACAAGTCCGTCAGCAGGTTTTATGCTTCTTTCCTCTCCGTCAGGTGTGCGAAATTTTATTGAGCCACAAAACCTTGTTGATACATTTCGCTGAATGACGGGATTAAAAGCAAGATACTTGTCTGCACTATACAATTGCAACACTGCCGGGCCATTACAATCGTCATATTTCTCCCCGCCATAGTAATCGAACTCAATGGTGAACATTTCAGGCAGGTATGACTTCATGTCCGTCATGAGGGGAGCAATTTCCGTATCCAAATCCAATTGAATAGCTTTCACTCCGTCCACTTCTACAATTTCGGCATTACCTTTTATCAGATCCCATTGCGAAGGAAATTCACCTATTTGTTCATTCGTCACATTATCATCGAAGATAATCTCGTCGCCAGCTACAAAATCGAACTTATTCCAACTAACTGTAGCGGATTTCTTTTGTTGCTGTTCGTCTTTCTGCGCCACTTGCTCATCAGCATTGTTGATGTCATTGTCGGCGTCAGATGATTTCTCTTTCTTCTCTTTCCCTTCGCCTTTCACCGCATCTTCCGCCCCGTCGAATGCCTTGTCGACAGTTTTTTCCACTTTCT
>OGJY01000959.1_pt1 | contig 37423 bp, 29 predicted proteins | sample 1572231 | NCBI WGS metagenome assembly OGJY01 (sample SAMEA2582121, study PRJEB24529) | metagenome | biome: Human gut stool | place: China | collected 2011
CAATACCTACATGGAATATCTTAGAAATATCCAATCAGCTTTCTGGTGACTGTAGCATTATTCTTAAAATATCTCATAAGCCTTATAGCGTCCGTTCGTCAATAAAATACACCAATAAAATATATCAATAAAATACATCAACATAAATAATATGAATCAACTCTGCTAAACAACAATTCCCCCCAAAAAGTAGTAGACAAAATATATAAAAATCCCCATGTGTTAAGCTCTGTTATTGGCGTATTAATAGAAAATGCTGAAAAAACATGACAATAAATATCAGATTATTGACTTAACATATTACAGCCATTACAATGAAAATAAATGGTGTGTATTAAAAGTATATAAAGAATACAAATACATCATATTAGCAGTATTATTAACATTATTACATATACCGGTAAAATAAATACATATGACAGCCGGATAAGATGGCAATTAATATTAAAAGGGGTGGTCATTGATGAAACGCAATTATAAAAGAATGGCACTTTCAGCAGGAATGGCACTGGTTCTGGCAAGTATGCCTGTTACTGCTATGGCAGGAACTTTAAGAAACGGACATCCGAAGATTTACAATATAAGTACAACCAGTGCTAATAGTACAACCAGTGCTAATAGTACAACCAGTGCAATTAGTACAGCCAGTACTATAAGTACAACTAGTATTATAAGTAAAACCAGTAATATCAGTACAGCTGCAGTTAATAGCAGTCTGATTAATACCAAAGTAGATGTGTCTTCATTTGATGGTAATACTAAAGTTAATGGTTCCAAAATCACAATAGATGGTAAGACATCTGACTGGGAAGGTATTAGAGAAAGAGAATCAAAAACAGATAAGATAGATTCGTGGAAAGTGGCAATAGCCTCAGATTATTCTGAATTATATATATGTTACGAGGGAACAGCATCAACACAGTGGGATTATAACTTTATGGGAGCAAATGATGAGATGGTTCGTGTCCATATGGATTATCACGATGGAACACAGAATGAAAAGAGCAATATATCATTCACTGCATGGGATGGTTACAAGGTTAAGAATGGCTGGAATGGCGATATTGCTGGTTCAGATATAGCTGTTGTCAATGAAGCGCATCTTAATACGCCTGCACCATATGTTGTAGAAGCAGTTATCCCTATGGAGTTCTTTGCTGATTCTGATTTTACACTGACATTTGCAGGAACAACAGTAGATATACGTGATGTGGAAGTGCTGAGGGGCGATGTCAAAAAGGAAGATACAAAAGAAGATTCTAAGGAAGATAAAAAAGACGATACGAATGATGAAACAAAAAAAGATGATACAAAGGATGAAACCAAAGAAGATGATAAAGAAGCAGTATATAAAGGAATAACGATAGATGGCAGATTCAGTGACTGGGATGCAGTTACAAAGTACGATGCGGGCTGCCCTAATGCCGTGCATGAGGATTGCATTGAGAAAACAGCCATGGTGTTTGATGGAGATTATGTATATATATACATAAAGGATGGTGATACAGGCAGTGCATATGGTGCTGGTTCACATTCTAATGGTATGTATACAATAAAGTCTGATATGGGCAATGAAATGGTGTTCCAGTTAACACAGGATGGTGATATAAATGGTGTAGATAAAGCTGAATGTAAGCATGTTGGAAAACAGTGGGAGATAGCGATTCCTAAGTCAGAATTACCAACGTACAATAACACAATATCTTTCGGATTATATCTTACAGAGCCATTTATAGAAAATGTATCTAATCTTGATGAGTCAAAGGGTGTAGAGATAAGTACAGATATAACATATGATGGATTGAAAGGATTATATGGTGACTGGGACAGGTATCCACATACAACCATAGAATATGCTACAGCGGGTACACATTATCAGATAGTTGATTCCAAAGGAGCACTTTACTGTGATGGAGGCAGCACACTGCTTGGACATGTTGTTACAACTATGCCAAATCATGTGGATAAAGAAAAAGATGCTGGTGGTGAGTTCATGAGTGCTGTAACCATTAAGTTTAATAATAATGAGAAACAGGTATTTTCTCCAAGATTGGTGTCAGTTGATGAAGCTGGAAATATCAACTGGAATACACCTAATGGCGGATATGAGGATGGTACATATGAGTTTTATATATTCTCAACTCATGATGCATGGAATAATGCAGGAAATATATATGAGGATAGTATAAATAGAGAAAATAGTGAATGGTACGGCAAGATGACCATCACTGTAAAAAATGGTGTACAGGATGAATGTGAATTCTATCTTGACCTTGAAAAGGTAGCAAAGAAATTCGGATGTGATGCCAGTGATTTTAAGCGTATTGATGCACAGTTTGGTAGACTTGGACAACAGTGGATAACAACAGCAGGTGCATCATCTGGTGCATGGTTAGGACTTATATTATGCGTAGGTGTAACAGCAGGTGTGCTGGTATATCAGAAAAAGAAAGGTAACAGGCAGGTGTCTTGATAATGAGAGTTAATCCTATAGTTGCATTGGTTGTTATAGCAGTATGGCTATATGTTCTATCAGTTACACACAGGGCGAAGCTTCATGCGTGGGAGTTTATCATAGGAAGTCTTGGACTTTTTACAATATTGATGATGACAGTGCAGCCTGTGCTTACAATGCCTCTTGCAAGATGTGTATCGGCACTTGCAGGCGTTGTTGGAAGCATTACAGGGGCATTTACGGCATATTTTAAATACGGGATTATATTTGTACATACAGGTATGTCATCCATCACATTGCTTATAGACTTTGAGTGTTCCGGAATAATAGAGATTATGGCGTTTATTTCGCTGCTTGCGTTCTTTAACGTCTATAACATCAGTGAAAAGATAATAGTAGGAATCGGTGGATTCTGTTATATCATGGTATGTAATGCACTAAGAATTGTGCTTATATGTCTTTCAGTGCACTTCTTTGGTATGGGTGCGTACTATGTTGTGCATACATTTATAGGAAGAATATTCTTTTATGTACTGAGTGTACTTCTGTACTTTTATGTGTTCACAAAACCGCAGATTATTAAAATGAAAGTGGGGAATTTTGCATATGGCAGTGATAAAGTCAATTCTTAATTCCTTTCTTTTCTGGGGTGGATGGATTATTATCCCATTCATTATGGAGATAGTACCAGCGATAGGCAGCGTGGTACTGCTCATAAGAAGAGGGATGAAATATAAAAAGAACAGGAAAGAGATAAAGGTTTATCCGGAAATATCTCTTATAATTCCCGTATATAATTCGGCAGATACGTTGTATCAGTGCATAGAGTCCATAGATAAAAGCTCATATCCGGATGATAAGATAAGAATATTCCTTGTAAATAATAAAGGACAGGATAACAGCTTTGATGTATATGCAGAATGTCAGAAAAAGTTTCCCAGACTTCATATGCAGTGGATGAATTCTGAACAGGGAAAGTCAAGGGCACTTAATCTTGCACTTTACAACAGTGAGGGTAAATATATAATCAACCTTGATAGTGACGGACTTTTAGAGAAGAATGCACTTGTTAATATGATTAACAGATTCGAGGCAGATACAGAGCTTAACTGTATGACTGGTGCGATTCTTACAGTTCCGGAACAGATTAGGAAGTATAAGGCTGGTTTACCAAGACTGCTTCGTAATCTTGAGTTCATGGAATATGCACAGGCATTTCTGGCAGGAAGAAGTTATGCTTCAGAACTGAATTCGGTGTATACACTTTCGGGAGCATTTTCAGCATTTAGAAAGTCAGCAGTGCTTAAGTCGTGGATGTATAACACAGATACGATATGTGAGGATACACACATAACATTCCAGATGCGTTACAGACAGGATGAACGAGTAGAGGTGTGTGAGGATGCACTGTTTTTCGTTGACCCGATAGAGAATGTCAACAAGCTGTATACACAGAGACAGAGGTGGCAGAGAGGAAGTCTTGAAGTAGCAAAGATGTTTATGGATAAGAACTTCAAGCTAAGAAAGTTTATGTCTGACATAAGTGTAAAGACATTGCTGTATGACCACACATTTGCATTTCCAAGAATGATATGGTATCTGGCGCTTATATGTCTTATGGTTGTAGGATACTCTGGAAAGGTTATATTGCTTTCAACAGGAATCATATTTGCGTTGTATATATTAACTGGTTTCTTATATTTTATAACAGCGGCACATTATCTTAAGATTAATAAAAATGTGAGAAGCTACTACATAAGGCACTGGTGGTGTATATTATTACTTCCGTTTTTTAATCTTATCGTATTCTTCATAAGAATAGCAGGAATAATTAACAGCATACAGACTGACAGTTCATGGAAAACAAAGACCTTGTCACAGGAATGTAAGGCATTTACAGATGTTGTAAAGGGTGATATGAAGATAATAAATGAAAAAATTGAAAAAATCAGACATAAAGTTAATGTAGATAGCCCGAAAACTTAATAAGGGTACTAATGTCAGAGAGTTAAAAGCAGTAAATTTTGAAAATGTTAAATATTGAAAGCGGTAAATGTTGAAAGTGGTAAATGTTGAAAGTGGTAAATGTTGAAAGTAATAAATGTTAAAAATGATAAATCTTGAAAGCGTTAAATTTTAAAGTGATAAACATTAAAAGCTAAATAGTTAAATTTGCATGGCAAATCAGGAAATGGAGTAATTATGGAAGAGCAGAAGTCTGGCAATAGCAGTAAGGAAAAGCCTGGAAAGCATCCGATTCTAATAATAACAACAATATGTGTAGTGATAGCGGCAGCAGCATGTGGGTGGCTTTCATATATTCAGATTAACAGATATGAAAAGGGGATTCTAGAGGTCTGTGCGACACAGCAGGATTCATATGTACAGCTTGTCCTTGATCAGATTAACTTAAAAGAAAACAGGGATGACCAGGATATTATCAATGATATTCTTAAAACCATGGATGCATCATCTAACAAGTACTGGGTGTTTTCAAGGAACCAGTCCATGCTTTATGTAAAGGATGTCATGGAAACTAACAGGTATAAGGAGGTTTCTGCAGACACATATTATAACTCAAAAGCATCAAAGGAGTTTATGGATTCGCTTCAGGTTAACCATATACAGCACAGTATAGTCAATGTGGACAATAAAACATATCTTATGTCTGGTGTGCTTTTTAAGTATGCAGACCAGAATTACAAGCTGTGCCTTATGACAGAGAAAAGTGTATTATTAGATAACAATACATATCTGGGAATCAAAGTAGAGATGGAAACATTTGTCATAGTTATTCTTATGGCGCTTGTTCTGATAGCTGTTATATATGCATTTATTATAAGAAGGTCTGCGATAAGGCTTGATGAGAGGGAAGCTGATGTAAAAGCAATTAGCAGGGGTCTTGCAAAGGTAAATGAAATGCTGGCAGATAAGGATCTTCACGATACGCATAATAACGTATGGAAACAGAAGGCTATAGTGCCATTTGTAGAAAAGCTTATGAAAAGAAATGTTCATCCAGTCACATTTGCACGCATAGAATGTGAGACAGAGGAAAGCCGCAGGAAGTTTTTTGAACGTGCAGTATATATTCTTGATAAGCATGTACTCAGGTTCGAGTATGGGGCGTGTGATATAGTTCTTATCGCAGTCAATATAACGACAGACCAGTTGAAGCATGGAATAAGCATACTTGAAGATAAAGAGGTAACAGTCCAGAGAGTAGAGCTTATAGATAATAATACAGATATGGAAAAACTAAGAGAAAGATATCTGTAGGATATCAGCAGGAAGGAAGAGCATATGGCAGTTAAGTTGTACAGAGAATATAAGATTAAGTTTTATCTTAATATGCGTCATTATATCATTATTAATGATAACAAGGGAGAAACTCATCCGCATACATGGGAGTTTGCACTTGATATAAGGTTTGGAAGAAGCTCGTTTGTGGAGTTTAATATATTTGAAAAAGGAATCAACGATTTCCTTGAAAAATACCAGAATAAGGTGTTAAACGAAGAAGAGCCTTTTGATGCAATACTTCCAACACTTGAAAATGTAACAGATTATTTTTCAGAAGAATTCTATCGCATAATACATAATATAGGCGGGATGCTTACATCTGTTGAAGCGAGTGAGACACCTACAAGAAGTTATATAATCAACATGTCAGAGCAGGAAGAAAATGCTGCTAACGATAAAGAGATAGAGAACAAAATAATGTCAGAGGTTATAGACACAGTGATTGATGACCTGACAGCAACGAAAGAAAAATAATAAATGAAGTTAAGTTAAAAAGGTTAAAGGTCTTAACGTATAATGATGTGAGTGTCAAAAGATGTTTAACATATTAAGAGGCAGGTTATATGAATAAGCAGGGAAAAAATCATGTTTTATATTACACCTTGTCGATAATAGGCTGTATTGTGTATGTGGCACTGATAGTATCCGTATCGGTTATGGTGGTTAAAATAGTGAGTCAGAATGGTACCTATCCAGCTGGCTCAGATACTATGTATCATATATACAGAGGTGATTATGTATACAACTCCATAAAGGATGGAAACTGGTATCCTTTATACGATTATATGTGGTATAACGGTGTTGAGCTTATGAGATACTGGGCGCCGCTTGCAGCGTATTTTATGGCATTCTGTGAAATGCTTGCGGGCGGCAATATACTTATAGGTTATCTTATATTTGTAGGGATAATATCTGTACTTGGTGCATTAAGCTGGTTATATATAGGTATAAGGATGAAAAGACCAGTGCTTGGAGCATTTATAGGCTTCATATGGTTTTTTATGCCTAATAACCTGTGTGCACTGTTTGTTGAAGGCAATCTGGCAAGATCACTCAGCATGATATTTCTGCCGTTGTTCATATATGAGGTATCGGAGTATCTTAAGGACAGAAAGGTCATAAGAATTCCTTTTGCCATGATAAGCTTTATTCTCATAGCACTTTGTCATCTTGGATATGCAGGTATGGTTGCGCTTGCAGTGCTAGTATACTGTATAGTTCATATGATTGAAGGATATTCTAAAAGAGCAGCCGCTGATATAGTGATATCCATACTGCTTAGCTTCATGCTTATAGGTGTATGGCTGGTTGCCTCACTTAACGGAGGAATAACCTCACTTGACAATTCGGAAAATATGGCTAACTTTTTCCAGAAGATAGTGTATACACTTAACCCGGTAGACAGAATAACTACAGACTATGCTCATTTTTACTTCGGACTGGCAGCAGCAATACTTACGGTTGGAGGAATGTTTTTTGGATATAAGAAGTCAAGAGCCGGCTTTGTCACAGCTATAATAACACTTATATGTACAGCGACAGCTATGTATCCGGTGTTAAAGATACTTCCGGGAAGCCAGTATCTGTGGATGTTAAGATTCATATCCATAGCACTATGTATGATACTGTACAGCTTTCTTAAATGGGATACACTCAAAAAGCCGCTGATAGTGTTTTTCGGTGTTCTGCTTGTTTTAGATATAGTGCCATCTATACCGTTGATAACAGGTGGATTAGATACCATATCCATAACTAAGAATGGAGTGAGCATTAACACAGATAACGACAGTGTGTGGGACAGACTGGATATGCAGCAGGATAATACACTTATATCAAAGGCGCAGTCCATAACAAAGCAGAGAATAGCACTTCTTGATGACAGCAGCTTAGGGTCTATGGGAGCATTTTTAGTATCAGACTGGAACAATGCAATACCTGCCGCATATGGTGCAGGACGTGAGGCTGCTAATACCTCCACTAACATAGTAAGAATAAACAGGGCATTAGCTGATGGCAATTATTATTATGTGTTTGACAGATGCCGTGAGCTGGGAAATGATACAGTTCTTGTAAGACTGTCATCGCTTGAAAAGTATGGTGTATCTGTAAAAGATATGGATATGGCAGCAGGTGCCTCAGGATATAGCGTTGCAGGAGAAAATGCAGCATACAGGTTATACCATATGGATACTTATGATAACTGGGGAACAATCAGTAAGTATGAGGTGATAGGCATAGGAAGTGGTACACCTCTTATATCACAGTCATTTCCGGCAGTTGAAGAGACTGATTCAGATAATCTTAATGATTATTCTTATGAACAGTTATCGCAGTATAAGCAAGTTATCCTTGATGGATTTACATATGATGATAAGACGGCAGCAGAGGAGCTTGTCTTAAGGCTTAGTGAAGCTGGCGTGAAGGTTGTTATATATGCAGATGGAATTCCACAGGAAAAGAAGACACAGAGTCAGGAGTTCCTTGGCGTTACGTGCAGCGATATTGTAGTTAAGAATGGCTATCCGGATATGGATACTAAGCTTGGAGTGCTTTATCCTGATCTTTTCCCTAAAGGATATGCAACATGGCAGACAGTATATGTCACAGGTCTTGATAATACATGGGGAAGTGTCATGGACAACGGTCTTAAGCTTGATTTTTATGGTACAGTTAAGAACGATAACATAATAGTATGCGGTCTTAATCTGGCATACTACTATGGAGTGTCAGCTGATAAGTCTGTTGGAAGACTTCTTAGTGATATGATGGATATAACATCTGCACAGCTGCCTGAAAGAACTAACATAGAGCTTAAAGTAGAGCATGACGTGAACGGAATAACTATCACATCAGATTATGATAATGTAAATACAAGCCTTTCTTATCATGATATATTCGTATCAGATGAGTGGCTTGGAAAGAAGAATAATCTTACATATGTAAGAGCAGGAGTGACTAAGATAACGTTTAAGGTACCATACTTATGGCAGGGTTTGTGCGTGTCAGTGGCAGGTCTTATATTATCAGTTGCATGGGTGGTCGTTCTTGCAGGATTTAATAAAAAGCACCAGACACAGGAAATAAGAGAGGTTGTGAATGAAGATATTTGATACACATGCTCATTATGATGATGAAGCATTTGATAAAGACCGCGATGAATTATTAACAAGTCTTTTCAGCGGTGATATAGGAGCAGTTGTAAATGTAGGTGCAAGCCTTGAAGGATGTATAGAAAGTGTCAGGCTTGCAGAAAAATATGATAATATATATGCAGCTATAGGTGTGCATCCGGATGACTATGAGAGGCTTGAGCGTGGGGAGAACCCAAGGAATTCAGTGATAGATGATAGTAATATATATGGTGGGAGCTTCATGGACTGGCTAAAGAAAGAGGCACTTACGAACAACAAGGTTGTTGCGATTGGAGAAATCGGACTTGATTATTATTATGATGAGCCGGGAAGAGAGCTTCAGAAAAAGTGGTTTGCAAGACAGTTAGAGCTGGCAAAAGAGGTCAGCAAGCCAGTTATTATCCATTCAAGAGATGCATGTGCTGATACCATAGATATATTAAAAAGCGGACATGCCAGTGAGGTTGGAGGCATAATCCACTGCTATTCATATTCAAAAGAAACAGTTAAGACATTTTATGATATGAACTTCTACTTCGGTATAGGCGGAGTGCTTACCTTTAAGAATGCGAAAAAGCTTATAGAAGCAGCAAATGTCATACCGCTTGAGAGGATAGTGCTTGAAACAGACTGTCCATATCTTGCACCAGTGCCTAACAGAGGAAAAAGAAATGACAGCAGTAACATACAGTATGTTATAGAAAAGCTTGCTGATATAAAGGGTGTTACGAAGGAGCAGATAGCAGAGGTGACATACCAGAATGCATGCAGAGTATATGGACTGTATCTGTGATTTATGTGTGATTTTAGTATTTTGTTATCTGATTGACATACTTATTCAGAAAATGTATATTTGTTGTTAAGGTTTGTTATAAAACAGTGCAGGCTGTGTTAATAAACATAAACAGTCTATGTTATGTGTGATACAGAAATGGAGATAAATATATATATGAATAATAAGAATTGTGATAACGTCATGCATCTTGGGAATCCGACTAATACTATAGCTGTCCTTAACAGGTATGGCTTTAATTTCCAGAAGAAATTCGGACAGAACTTTCTTATAGATGAGAATGTTGTTCAGAAAATAGTAAGAGAGGCTGGTGTTACAGAGGATGATTTCGTGCTTGAGGTAGGCCCTGGAATCGGAACTATGACACAGATTCTATGTGAGAATGCTAGAGAGGTCGTAGCTGTTGAGATAGATAAGAAGCTTATACCGATACTTACAGAAGATACACTTTCGTGGTATGACAACGTGACAGTTATCAACGAAGATATATTAAAGCTTGATATAAAAAAGCTTGCAGAGCAGAAGAATGGAGGAAAGCCTATAAAGGTGGTTGCTAATCTTCCATACTATATAACGACACCTATTATTATGGGACTTTTCGAGAGTGGAGTTCCTCTTGACAGCATAACTATCATGGTTCAGAAGGAAGTGGCTGACAGGATGCAGGTGGGTCCTGGAACTAAGGATTATGGTGCACTTTCACTGGCAGTACAGTACTATGCCAGACCTAGAATCGTGCTTAATGTTCCGGCAAGCTGTTTTATGCCAAGACCAAACGTGGATTCTGCTGTAATCAAGCTTGAAAGATATGAGAAACCACCGGTAGATGTAGCTGATGAACATCTTATGTTCAGAATAATAAGGGCATCCTTCAATCAGCGTAGAAAAACTATGATGAACAGTGTTGGCAACAGCGGTGATGTTAATGTTTCCAAGGAAAAGCTTGCTGCGGCACTTGAAAAATGTGGACTGCCTCTGACTATAAGAGGTGAGGCACTTACACTGGAGCAGTTTGCACAGGTTGCGAATGCGATAGTGGAATAATGGCTTCGCTGCTTACAGCTTTGTCATGTCTGGCTGTGGAGAAATTAAATTAAATAAATACACCGATATACATATTTAGCTCCTGGCAGTCATAAGATTACATATCAATCTTATATTGTCAGGAGGTTTTTTATGGCTGACTATCAGCGGTTTGTTTCATACATTTATTCTTATCCGGGAGGTGTAAAGGATAAGAATGTAGGGTTTGCAAAGGTAGAGGTCAGGGCAGGTGAGATGAGGCTTAATATCAATCTCAGGGGCGTGTATACAGACACACCGCAGATGTTTGGAGTACATATGCTTATAGACAGGGATGCATCTGTTCCTGGAAGATACAGGCTTATGAAAGTGGGGGATTGTATAGTAAACAATGGAATGGCATCATATGCTGGAATATTTAATGCAAGTAATATAGATAATACTGGCTATGCATCATCAGATATATGTGGAATAGCTGTTGCCAACAAGGGTGACAGATATTATATGATGTTTTCTATGTGGGAGGATTATGATGTTAATCCTGACGTTATAGAATTCGCGGGAAGTGATGTAAGAAAGTACAGGATAAGTGACACTAAGGAGAATGTTAAAAAAGCCTCTGAAGAAAATGCTGGATGTGTGAGTAAAGAAGGCATAGATACTGCATATAAGGATACGGAAAGCAAATACAGTGAAAGCCAGAATAGCAGAATTAAAGCTGCTGCATACAAAGATGAAAAAAACAGACATAACCAGGCTGCAGAGGATATTAACGTAAGAGAAAGTATGGAAAGTATGGAAAAGATGGAAGAATTACATGCTATGGAATGTATGGACAACACAGACAATGCAGATAAAACAGCAGTGGTGAATACTTCTGCAAAGAAGAAATGTGCGGATAGCAATGAGCACTTATATAAAAAGCTGTACTCAAAGGCTGATTATGTGGATGCATTTGATGATGATTACTTTTATGATTGTATAGAAGTGACACCGCAGATGTTATCAAAGCTGCCACTTAAGGATAAGGAGATTATAAACAACAGCTTTCTGATACATGGGTATTATAATTTCCACCATCTTTTGTTTGGAAGAGTGTGTGATAATGAGAACAATACGAATTATTTTATAGGGGTTCCAGGTATGTACTGCAACAGGGAGCGCTATATGGCATCCATGTTTGGATTCTGTAACTTTAAGAAGAGCCACAGGAGTGACTACAATAATCCATACTTTGGATACTGGTATCAGGAAATATAAACAAAGCGTCTGTGATCCTGCCATACACCATTTAGTCTGACATATGAGTGGGCTATGCCTTCATCGATAAAGCCGAATTTCTCCATGAGATGAAGCGATGTAGAATTATCCGGATGGATATAACATTCAGTGCGGTGAAGCCCGATATCAGGAACGATATCTTCAAGGGCTGTGGCTATCATAAGGGATGCCAGTCCTTCGTTGCGATGATATTCATCTATCTTATATCCCATATTGGCAGAAGGGGATGGGCCTCTGCTTATATGGGAGAAGGACAGAGAGCCAAGAATATAATCAGGTTCGTGTCTGTCCATCAGAAAGAATCTTACAAATGTCATAGAAAGCAGGCCTTTCATTTCAGCCTCAAGCATGCGGCTGATAAAGTCTTCAGTGTAGAAGGAAGCCGGCTTATCGGATTCATACTTATCAAAGTCCCTTCGGTTACGATAGTAGAAGTCAAGAACATCTATAGAGCGGCTTTTGTTAAGAACTTTGAGAGAGTATCTGCCAAGGTTGTATTCGAGTTTCATGTTAATCCTCATTTCTGTATATATCTATGTTAAATGGCTGTGTTTTATCATGTCCGATTATTTCAATAATTATATTGGTGTGTAAATCTAAATCAGCTTTATAATGAAATTATTCGTTAGTTTTCAGAGCTCCTTTTATGATGGCTTTTTCAGCTTTCTTTTTCTGGCGTAATTCCTTGAAAAATGTGCTTAACATAGTAGAACATTCTTCATCACATACTCCGCGTACAACTTCAGCCTGATGGTTGAATTGTGGCATATTAAGAAGATTTATTATAGAACCTGCACACCCAGCTTTGGAATTCATAGAGCCTATGACAACTCGTGGAATACGTGCCTGTACGATGGCACCCGCACACATCTGGCAGGGCTCTAAAGTAACGTATATAGTACAGTCTTCAAGTCTCCAGTCGTTCATATAACGGCTGGCTTTTTTAATAGCAGTAATCTCAGCATGACCAAGCGTTGTTTTATCAGTGTTTCTTCTGTTGTACCCACGTCCTATGATTTTTCCATCATAGACGATTATACATCCTATAGGAACTTCATCAAGCAAAGCGGCCTTTTTAGCCTGTTTGATGGCAAGCTTCATATAGTGTATGTCTTCGCTGGAAAATGTAGTATTCGTATTTATATTATTATTGATGCTCTGGTTATTGTCACAGATGCCATTGCAGTTATCATTGTTATTCATATTATAATCAGTCCTCATATTTAGACAATGCTTTTGGTACACCTCAAGCATATGGTTTATATAATGATTAATTCATGCAGCTATTATCTTATCATAATTAAAAAAGGAATTCTATAATGAGCGCAGAGAAAAAGGAAGTGGCTGCAAAGCAGAAAGCAAAAAGAAGGATGAAAACTATGATTAAACGATGATTAAGCAGGAACTCATGGAATCAGGTGAAGCTGTTTTTGGTGGTAATATGCGAGATATTAATCTCCTTTTAGAAGATATCGTTTATCTGGAATTGTTACGTTGTGGTTATGTAGTAACTGTTGGCAGAGGAATGGAACTAAATGCAATTTAACTGGTTGACATGCAAAGGTCTAACGTGTTAGACTTGAGTCATAAGATGATTCTGAAAAGAGGTTTTAATATGCAGCCAGTAATATATGAAAGTGAGTATAATTTCTGTGAAATATTATGGGAAAATGAGCCAGTCAAAAGTACAGAGCTTGTAAAGCTGTGCAAGGAAAAGTTTGAGTGGAAGAAATCAACAACATACACAGTAATAAAACGTCTTAGTGAAAGAGGAATCATAAAGTCGGAAAATGCAATAGTTACATCACTCGTTAAGAAGGAAGATGCACAGACTATAGAAAGTGTCAATATGGTGGATACAAGATTCGATGGTTCACTGCCAGAGTTCGTAGCAGCTTTCGTACGTGCCAGGGGAATAACAGATGAGGAAAAACAAGCAATAATAAAGGAATTTGACTTAGATAAATAACAAATCATAGGGGTAAAGATATATACGAATGATTATATCGGATAGAGAGGTTATATGAGAATACAGTTCCCAGCATGGCTTTATATTGTATGTGAAATTATATTTGCAGTTTTTGTGTTAAGTATATTATATAAGGTATGGAAATATGGTGTTTATCAACATGTTTTTTCAAGAAAGAAAAGTGTAAAAGCAACACTTGTATCAAAAGTGCAGGAAAGATATAGAGAAATAAAGGTTTATAACACTACGTTGACATCGAATAGACCAGCACCTGGATTTGGTGCTACATCAAAGAATAATATAGCATACCGATTGTATTTTGATGTTGCTGGAAAAAATATAAAACTGGATGTAGATAAAAAAATCTTTGATGAGGTTCAGGAAGGAAGTACTGGTATGTTGGCGTATAAAGGGTGTGTGTTTTATTCATTTGATGGTGGTGTAAATTGTAATAAAAAATTATAGTCAAAAATGTTGAAACAATACAAGGTATAATGTATTTATAAAAAGGGGTGTAGTATGAAGAAAAAAATATGTATTTTTTTAGTAGGTATAGTAGTAATAGCTGCATTAGCATTGTTTGTGGTTCCGCAGATCCCGGTAAGAAAATTCGAGCCTGTTACACATACTATGTTAGAAGAAGATGCAGCGTATGAGCGTGCATATAATCTGTATGGAAAAGTAATATTCAAGGATAGGAGAAAAGCTCTGGATAAATTTAAAAAAGATTATAAATCGGCATTAGAATACATAGAGGATAATACTGATTATGGAAAGTTTAATACCAGTTATAAGACGTTGTCGGAATATTTTCTGTACGGACTTAATGGTTTGAAAAACAGAGATGTGGACAATGCAGATGTATTAAATAAGCAGTTACATGGTGTTGCTGTTTTTTGTAAAACATATAGGAAAAGCAACTATAGGGAATATGTATATCTGCCTTAAAGTAATATTGTTGATTGCCAGAGTTTATGGCAGCTTTTCGTACGTGCCAGATGGATAACAGACGAGGGAAAACAGGCAATAATAAGGGGATTTGATTTGGATAAATAATAAATGTGTTTTTTGGGGGATACATATGATGGGATATATTCAAATTATATTGGAAAATAATATTAAAATAGCATTGGCGATACTGGCATGTTTGCTTATATGTAAGATAACACATGTAAAATCAGTAAGAATCAGAATGTTATTGATGTCGTTGGTATGGGTTAGGATTATAATACCATTTTCTATTAAATTTAATGTGAATAGTACATCTTCATATGTATTAACAAATATGGTTAATACAGGAGATTTTAATAGTCAGACGATAGTCTCTGAATTTTTTTTAAAGATATGGTGTGTAGGAGTTGTGCTGTTGCTGTTCTATAATATAGTAGTTGATATCAGATTTAGAAATATATTATCTACTAGTGTTCCACAGAAGTTATTAATTGGAAATTGCATGGTAAAGATATATAAGAATGATTATATTAATTCCGCATTAGTATATGGTTTGATAAAACCTAAAATATATATATCAAGCAGAGTTAATGATGTTGATATTGAATATCTATATGAACATGAAAGTATGCATATTCGTAGAAAACATCATATTATCAAGATTATAACTGGGGTAACGTCTTTAATATATTGGTATAATCCTTTAATATGGATATTTTATATGCAATATGCTGAATGTATAGAGCTTGTATGTGATTATGATTGTTGTGATAAACATATAAATGAAACGGATTGGAATAAGAATTATGTCAATATTCTTTTAAATGCTGCACAGGTTAAGCAGGTTACACAAATAAGAATATTAGGTTTCGCAAGTGCAGCAGTGGCAGTTAGAAAAAGAGTTTCCAATATTATGAGAGAACAAAAAGTAACTATTAGTAATAAGCTTATATCTATACCAGTTTTTATTATTATTATGCTGATGTTGTTTCTGAAACCAGAGATACAAAATATAGAGAAGCCTGATAAAAATGAAGATGTACACAAGAGTGTTATGGCATATGATGCAGATTATCCAAGAGTGATAAATCGTGGTACAAATGGCGCATATGTTAAAAGTTATAAGGAATTTGATGGTGAAGGAAATGTGAATATAATATTTGATTTTGAAGATTAGTGAGGTTGAGATTAAAAAACATTTATAAAACACAGAAAAGAGGATTTGGAACGAATCATATCTGATGAAGGGGTATTGTATCTGATGAACCGGAGCATTCAGGCTGAAGGCTCATTTGGAGATTTAAAACAGGACATGCAGTTCAGAAGATACCTAAGCAAAGGGACTGCGAATGTACTCGCTGAAAGTACTCTTTTAGCAATTGCAAGAAACATAAATAAACTTCATAATAAGATTCAGAACGGGAAAACAGGAACACATTTATTTCCTTTAAAAAGTGCCTGAATTTAGAAATATCAAAATAAAAATTTTTAAAACCTATATAGGTTTATTAAAGTACGCCAATTTTTGGAACATACCATTCATTTTAATAAATAGTAACTTAAAAATCGTATTTTTATAGGAAAAAGAGGCTGGTACCTTAACGATTTTCATCGTTAAAGCGACAGCCCCAGTGTTAAGTCATATGCCCGTACTTGTCATGGAGCTGTATAAGCTGTTATGGGTTAAAAAAGGAATAGTTGTGTTAGCAATAGCGGTTGTTATTGTTTCCAATACTGGTATAAAAAAGGGATATACATATGATTCAGATTTGGCTGTAGCTATGAAATATTATAGTGAAGCAAAAGACATGCAGTTATCAGATGAGCTTTCGGATATAGTATACAGATATGAGCAGGAGAGTGAGTACTGGAACGACAGGCTTAAGCAGATAAATACAGCATTTGCCAATGAAACCAAGGAATTCACCAGGGAAGATATGAACGAAGTCACAATGCAGGTGTCGTTATATAAAAAAGGATTGGAAGAGATACACCGGAATATAAACAATCTTGAATATCTTAAGGGAAAAAATATAACCGGAGAGGTAACAATGCCTTTTGCTGTTGAAGAGATGCTTGGTGAAAAGAAACAGAATATGCTTATATCTATACATACAGCCAAAAGGGGAAGACTTAGCTGGTGTATGATGAAGCTGTGTGCAGTACTTATAGTTTCGATATGCATAGTGGTAGTAATCTTCATTCCGGATATCGTGAATATTACAAGGGTATATAAGATAGATGATATGCAGACAGCCATACAGAATTATCCCAAGTTCTCATTTGTTCCAATTAAAATGTCACTTATGGCTTATCTTATCTGTAATATAATATGGAAGCTTGTATTACTTATGGCAATAGCCGGTATAGTAGTACTTATATCAACAATGTCTGGTTATGTGTTATCGCTTGTTGTATCGCTGGCACTTGTGCTGCCACAACTGTTATATATGCTGGGTGATAAGCGTCAGAAGAATTGTAAAAAATGGACATTGATTATTGATTACAGTAAAAAAGTGTGACTGGAATATATCGGGAAATGGAGCGTGGATAGTATGGAACTTAGGATTGATGATTTAAAGAAAACCTATGGCAGCGTAAAAGCATTAAAGGGAATAAGCTATAGCTTCACGCCAGGTGTGTATGGCATACTTGGAGCCAATGGTGCAGGAAAGAGCACAATGATTAACCTTATAACTGATAACGTGAGCAGGGATAAGGATGGTGGAAGTATAACATACTGTGATGGCTATAATACATGTGGAAACAGTCAGGAATATAACTGTAATGATAATGAGAAAACAATATCAGGTGAGCCGCTGGATATATTAAAGTTAGGTGCCAAGTTTCGAGGTATTGTTGGATATATGCCACAGCAGCAGGGATTCTATGAAGATTTTTCACCGAAGGCATTTCTTAAGTACATGGCAGAGATAAAAGGTGTGAAAGCCATAAAATCAGTGGATGATAATGGCAAGGTGACTGTGAAAAAGGTCGGACAGCAGATAGATGAGCTTCTTGGAATAGTGAATCTTACATCCGTCGCATATAAGAAAATAGGTGGCTTTTCTGGAGGCATGAAGCAGAGAGTGCTTCTGGCACAGGCATTGCTTGGCAATCCAAAGATACTTATACTTGATGAACCGACAGCCGGACTGGACCCTAAGGAAAGGATAGCTATCAGGAACTATATTGCTGAGTTATCTAAGGATAAGATTATATTATTTGCTACGCACGTTGTAAGTGATATAGAATGTATAGCAGATAAGGTTCTTCTGTTAAAGAATGGCGAGATTATAGCAACAGGAACTCCATCACAGCTTATTGAGCAAATGCAGGGAAAGGTCGGGGAACTTACATGCACGCTGGATGATGTTGCCAGCCTTCAGGAAAAGTATCATATAGGAAATATAAGACAAAGAAAGGATGGACTTGTGTTAAGGCTTGTTGGAGATGAACTGCCAAAGGAGGCGGTAAAGGTTGATAATGATATTGACCTTGAGGATGTATATCTGTACTATTTTGAATAAGTTTTTGACCGCAAATGCAGATAGTTACTGTGTTTGCGGTTATATTTTTTGGAGTGATATGGTTTATAGAAAATTAAAAGTCTGTTAGATTGTGTCAATTGTATAAATTACAATACAATATTAAAAAATTGATATTTGCTGGTTTTGGTGTATAATAACAGAGTATTCTTGTATGTATGTAAGTCTTAAAAGGAGAAGTATACTTTTCTTCTGATGTTATAAGGATAATTGAAAAAATCAGACATAATGGAGGCACAATAAAGATGGGATATATATCCAGAGATGAAGCATTTACATTACTAAAGAAGTATAACAAAGATCCTTTTCATATCCAGCATGCGCTTACAGGCCTTATATGGGCAGCGGCACTTATGAGACCATCTAAGAGTACAAAGGACATGGAGCTTAAGTCTTTAAAGAAGAAGTATAAGAGCAAAGGCTTTGCAGCAGGCTGTTCAAGAGAGGTTATAGAAAAAGGTGCGAAACAGCTTGGATGGGAACTTGAAAAGCTGCTTACAATGACTCTTGCGGCTATGGCAGCCTCAGAAGATACTATCAATGAAGAGATGGCAGCTGAGTCAGCTGCACAGTAGACAAGTAAAGAAAGGACGTATAGTAATGAAGGTTTTATTAATTAACGGAAGCAGGAGAGATGCAGGTTGTACATATACAGCACTTTCAAAGGCAGCTGAGGCCATTGAAGGTGAGGGTGTAGAAACAGAGATTATCAATGTAGGAAGTAGAGTGCTTAAGGGAGAAGTTGATGAGGTAGTCAAAGAAGCTGGTGAAAAGGTGAAAACAGCAGATGGTGTTATAGTAGGTTCGCCGGTATATTACGCATCAGCCAGTGGAGAAATCATGATGTTTCTTGACAGATTCTTTGGAGCTTTTGGTGCAGATATGAAGTATAAGCCGGGCTCAGCAGTGGCATCAGCACGTAGAGGTGGCACAACGTCAACTATTGATGATCTTAACAAGTATTTCCAGATTAACCAGATGCCTGTTGTATCATCTAACTACTGGAACATAGTTCATGGAAACACACCTGAAGAAGTTGTAAGGGATGAGGAAGGCATGCAGACTATGAGGCTTCTTGGAAAGAATATGGCATGGCTTGTTAAGTCTATAGATGCTGCAAAGAAGCAGGGTGTTGAGCTTCCTTGTGGTGAGGATAAGATAAAAACTAACTTTATAAGATAGTCTGCATGAGTTGCTATAAGAAAACGATTGACAGAGTTAGTATAAAACATATATAATAAAAGAACCGTGCAGCCGGGGAGTTAGCGGCACCTTGTACCTGCAATCCGCTATAGCAGGGGTGATGTTCGGCAGAGGGCGAGATTTTATGGAGCCGCCCGATATAAGTGGTGATGACATTTGGGTCTTTCGCAACAGGAATTCATGAACCATGTCAGGTCAGGAATGAAGCAGCATTAAGTGAAACCTTCTGTGTGCCGAAAGGCAGCCTGGATCGAGCTAACTGTATCGGTAACGTCTGTGGATGATCATTCGAAGCCGGGCGCACGGTTTCGTGCGTTTTAAAACAACATGACAGAAAGGAAGTCCTAAGTTATGTCATATCAGGCATTATACAGAAAGTGGAGACCAGACAACTTTGAAGATGTCAAAGGTCAGGAACATATTGTTACAACTTTAAAGAATCAGATTAATGCCGACAGAATAGGACACGCTTACCTGTTTTGTGGAACCAGGGGTACTGGTAAGACAAGTGTGGCAAAGATATTTGCAAAGGCAGTTAACTGTGAACACCCGGTAAATGGGAGCCCCTGTGGGGAGTGTCCTACATGCAGGGCAATAGCTTCTGGTACTTCCATGAATGTTATAGAGATAGATGCGGCATCAAACAATGGTGTCGATAATATAAGGGAAATCAGGGATGAAGTGCAGTATTCCCCAACAGAAGGAAAGTATAAAGTATATATAATCGATGAGGTTCATATGCTTTCCATAGGAGCGTTTAATGCACTTCTTAAAACACTTGAGGAACCACCGGCTTATGTTATATTTATACTTGCTACGACAGAGGTGGCAAAGATACCTATAACTATTATGTCAAGATGCCAGCGATATGATTTCCATAGAATATCTATAGAAACGATAGCTGACAGGCTGTCAGAGCTGATGAAGGCAGAGAATATAGTGGTTGAAGATAAGGCTGTCAGGTATGTGGCTAAAGCAGCGGATGGTTCTATGCGAGATGCACTAAGCCTTCTTGACCAGTGCATAGCCTTTCATCTTGGGGAAGAACTTAAGTATGATGATGTGCTTGATGTACTTGGCGCAGTCGATACAGCTATATTCAGTAATATGTATAAGACGATAAGAGAAAATGATGTGGCACGCTGTATGAGCCTTATGGAAGACATTATCATGCAGGGACGTGATTTATCACAGTTTGTCACAGATTTTATATGGTATCTGAGGAATCTTTTGCTTATAAAGACTACTAAAGATACTGATAAGATAGAGGATGTAATCGAGGTATCTAAGGATAACATAGCTGATATGATAGAAGCTGCTAAAGAAGCTGATGCAGATACACTCATGAGACATATAAGAGTGTTATCAGAGCTATCAAACGATATGAAGACATCAACACAGAAGAGAGTAAAGGCAGAGGTTACATTTATAAAGCTGATGAGACCAGCCATGGAGAATCCAGCTGATATGACGGAGCTTGCAGGACGTATCAACACACTTGAGACACAGCTTGGTGATGCCATGCAGGTTATAGATAAGCTTAAGTCAGGTGAACTTATCCCTGCTGGTATGCTTAATGCCATAAGTCAGGGCGTGGCTATAATGCCGGGTGGAGTGAATGGCAGCGACATGACAGGAGCTGGTGCTGACGGATTCGTGGCAGCCGGAGTTAATAATAACGATAACAAACCAGTTATTAAAAGAAACTATGATGCAGTGACTGATGATATAAAGCAGATAGCATCACAGTGGAATGTCATAATCTCATCCATAGATGATGCACTTCTTATGAACTTCTTAAAACAGGCATATGTTACTGTAACAGAGGATGGCAATAGTCTTGAGATTATGATAAAATCACTTAGTGGTTACAATGCTATAAGCAGGGAAGAAACAGTTACCATGTTAGAGGAGCTTATAGAAGAAAGGACAGGGGTATCTGTCAGAATCGTAGTAACCAAGATGGATGAAGACGAAGATTTTAACAAGCGTTATGTAGCACTTGAGGAGCTTGTTGGGATGAATATAGAAATAGATGATAAGGAGGAATTTATATAATGGCTAAAAGAGGTGGATTTCCAGGAGGAATGCCTGGCAATATGAACAATCTTATGAAGCAGGCACAGAGAATGCAAAGACAGATGGAGGAGCAGCAGGCTGCCCTTGAAACAAAGGAATTCACAGCAACAGCAGGCGGTGGAGTTGTCGAAGTAACTGTAACAGGCAAGAGAGAAGTTACTAAGGTTAAGATTGATCCTGAGGCAGTTGATCCAGATGATGTAGAAATGTTAGAGGACTTAATAGTTGCTGCAACTAACGAAGCACTTCGTAAGTGCGAGGAAGAGTCACAGGCATCTATGTCTAAGATTACAGGCAGTCTTTCAGGACTTGGCGGAGGCCTTTTCTAATGGACATATACAGCGGTCATATTAATAAATTAATAGAACAGTTGTCAAGATTACCAGGGGTTGGGGCTAAGAGCGCCCAACGCCTGGCATTTCACATTATAAACATGCCTAGGGAGGATGTGCAGTCAATAGCGGATGCTATGGTAAGTGCAAAGGAGAATGTACACTACTGTAAGGAATGTTTTACACTTACAGATGATGAGTTATGCCCTATATGCAAGGATCCTAAGAGAAATCATAAGCAGATTATGGTTGTTGAGCATACAAGGGATATGGCAGCATATGAAAAGACAGGTAAGTATGAGGGTGTATATCATGTCCTTCATGGTGCGATAAGTCCTATGCTTGGAATAGGACCATCAGATATCAAGCTTGCAGAACTCATGAAAAGACTTCAGAAGGATGTTGATGAGGTTATCATAGCAACGAATTCCAACCTGGAGGGTGAGACAACAGCTATGTATATAAGCAAGATGATAAAACAGGCAGGAATAAGGGTTACGCGAATAGCAAGCGGTGTGCCGGTAGGCGGAGACCTTGAATATATAGATGAGGTTACACTTCTTAGGGCGTTGGATGGAAGAACTGAGTTATAGTGTGGCTTTGAATCTGGCTGGTGCAGCCGGGTTGCAGCATTGCTTTACAATCCACAGAATCATATCATGTATATAAAGCAGAATTGTTATAAAGAATATAGAATCATCAAAACAGATACTTAAAGAATGAGGTGTATTATGGCAGGAAGTATGATAGGAGAGATAATCACAGATCATAGGGAAAGAATGCTTAATCTTAAGAAGTATTATCCATTTTTCAGGCTCATGGACGCTTCATTTGACCAGTATAAGGATGGAAAGTACTGTGCGCTTGATATGGGTTATATTCTTATGGCTGTTCTGCGTTTTTTTATTGAGGAGAATAACTTTAAGGAAAAGGATATTACATATAATGAATATCTTGATTTCTTTAAGCTGCTTGTTAAAAGAGATTTTGGTCTTGAACTTTCGGAAGAAGAATGCAGGGAAGCGGCGGATTATGTGTTCGATAAGATAAAAAATGAAGGCAGGCCTTTTGAGTTTCGGTATTATGATCCGGTTGAACATAAGAAAAGGGTGTCAAGAATGAAGCTTATTGAAAGTACAATAAGAGATAACAGTGTGTGGTATTCGATAAGCTCTGATGCTGTGGAATTCTATCTTGATACTAAGGAGATAAAAGATGAAAGCAGGATAAGTGTTTCACAGCTTCTGCTTGAAAAGATGATTAATTCGAATAACTTTAAAGGCGGAGTAGAGGTTGTTGAAAGAATCAACGAAGAGGTAGGACGCTTAAAGCTTCGCAAGGCAGAGGTTATGGAAGTCCTTTCGCAGGATGTGAATGCAGGTATAGATGCATATGAGGATTTCGTAAGCACTGGCATGAAGTGGTTTAATGATGAGGAGAAGCTTTTTAAGAAGAACAAGGAGCTTATAGATAAGGCGATATCAAGACTTGAAGGCTTTTCATCGGGAACAGACAGCTATTACAGGACGATGAAGGAGATACATTATCTTGAGGATCAGCTAAAGATAGCCATGAACAGGCATGCAGAACTGCTTCGTGACTGCACACAGATGCAGAATACAACGGATGAGGCAGTAAGAAGGGCTAAGCTGTCAAGGCTGCGTCTGCATATGGATTTTTCAACGGCACTGTCGGATATGATAAAGAAGGATAATGCGGAAGCACTTAAGTATCTGATAGATCCTTTATTTAAGCTGAATATTAAAAAGACTATAGATCTTAGGACGATAGATGAAGCACTTATGGTAAAACCTGAGAAATATGAGAAGAAAGAATATGTTAATGATAAAGAACCAGAGAAGATAGTCTATGAGGATGAAGTAGAGGATGAAAGAATCCGTCACAACTATATATTCATAATGACGAATCTTCTTACGTGTATAGATAAGGTGTGTTTGAAAAAATCGGACATATTAACACTTGATGAATTCGGAGAATACATGAGCAGGGCTTATGGTGATACTATACTTAAAAATGCGGACTATTATGCATTTTTTGTTAATCTGTGTCAGAGAGATGAGTATGTTATAGGTGGAGATGACATGCACAGCGAAACATTTCTTGATGGCATACTTGAAGAGGGCTTTGGTGGTAAAGAGGTCAGACATTTTAAGATAATAAAAGGTGGGACTTTATCAGAGAGTGAACAAGCTGACAGTGAATACATGCAGGTTACTAATGTAGCATTTATGAAGGCTTATGATGATGCTTTGTCATAGCTGGCATGGTGAACACAGTAAAATGAACATAGTATGGTGAACACAGTAAAATGAACATAGTATGATGAATACAGTATGATGAACATAGTATGAAGAAACGATGCTGTAAGAATTCAGCTAGGATAACATGGAGGATATATGGAAAACAGGAATCTGGACAAGGCACTGGATATAGTATCAAAGCTTATAATGGGTGAACAGATAAGTGAAAGTAAAGATAACAGTCAGCTTTATCAGGAATACAATACTAACGCCGAGGTGTATGACATAGTTCATATGTCGCTTAAGAAGTTCAATCTTAATATATATGAATATAACAACAGCTTATATGTCAGTGCAGGGGATAATAACAAGGTGTTTGGCTACACTAACGAAGAGTTGAGAAATAAGCTTGGATTAAGGGTGAACAGGGAGTTATATCTTGTATATTTTATAATATATAACATAATTACAGAATTCTATACTGATTCGGCAAGCACAACATACGCAGAGTTTGTGAGAGTTGAGGATATAGTAAAAAATGTAGACTCATCCGTATCTGCCATAATAGATAAGAAGCTGGGCATGATTATAGATGATGTTGAAGAAAACAGCTTCAAGCAGATAGCACTAAGCTGGGATGCTCTTCCAGTAATAACAGTAGCTGATACGGCAGATGTAAGGGCAGCTAAGAATTCGAAAACAGGCTTTGTAAAGATAGCACTGAATTTCTGTGTATCACAGGAGCTTCTTATGGAAGCACAGAACAGATTCTATCCAACTGACAGGTTCAAGGCACTTATAGAGAACTATTTTGACGGCTATAAGGGACGCATGGCAGAACTTATGCAGGAACAGTCGTAAATTTACTTCGTAAAAACAAGGAGGTATATATGCCACAGATTAACAGAGTTAGGGTTAATAATGTAAAATATAATTTTGGTACTCAGTTTTATGATGATTTTATGATGCGTTTTAACTGCAGGAATACCATATATGATCTTGCTAATGGTGGTGGCAAGAGTCTTCTTATGCTTCTTCTTATGCAGAATATGATACCAAACTGCACACTTGATGAAAAACAGCCGGTAGAAAAGCTGTTCAGGAAAGGCAGTGGCAACACATGCATACATTCGCTTGTGGAGTGGAAGCTTGATTCACATTGCCAGAGGGATGGTTACAGATATATGACGACAGGCTTCTGTGCAAGAAGGGCAAGGAGTGCAGAAGAAAGAGAAGATGCACAAGACAAAGAAGCTTACATGGAAGCAGCTTTAGATGCAGGAAGCATGATAGCCAGGAGCAGTACAGCTTCAGATAATACAAGTATAGAGTACTTTAACTACTGCATATTCTATAAGAAGTTCGGACCTGATGATATAAAGAACCTTCCGCTCGTGCACAATGGTGAAAGAGTAACTTATAATGGATTAAAGGCATATCTGAGGGATGTAACTAAAGAAGATAAGGACATAGAGGTTCATATATTTGACAGGAAAGGCGACTATCAGAGCTTCATATCAAAGTATGGTATATATGAAAGTGCATGGGAAATAGTAAGAGGTATTAACAAAACTGAGGGCCATGTAAGAACATATTTTGAAACCAACTACAGAACAAGCCGCAAGGTCGTTGAGGATCTTCTTATAGAAGAAATCATACAGAAATCTTACAATAACAGGCTGTCTGTTGAAAATGATGACTCCATGATGGCTAAGACGCTTCTTGATATAAAGGATAAGCTTATAGAGCTTTCAAGAAAGAACAGTCAGATAAGCAGTTATGATAACCAGATGGAAGTGCTGGAACGGTTCAAGGAGTATGCCGATACATATACAGAATTCTACAAGAATAAGAAAAATAAAGAAGAAGCTTTATATTCAATGCTTGCATCGGCAGTACATATGGCAGCAGACAAGCAGTCAGAGCTTGAAGCACATGACGAAAGGAATACTGACCTTGTAAACAGGCTTGAAGATAAAAAGAAGAGTATTGCTGTTGCCAAAGTATTATCAGAAAAGAAGTCACTTAAGGATGTTGAGGGGCTTGTAAAGAAGTCAAAAGAACTTCTTTTACAGAAGCAAAGCAGAATAGCCGCTGTAAAGAAGCGCCTTATGCTTATGGAATCAGCCAATGATTATTATGATTATATAGAGTATGAGAAAGAACTGTTAAAGGTTGATACAGCACTTGATAACAGAATGAGGGAAGATGAAGACATAACCTCTGAGCTTGAAAGGCTTGCAGGCGTGTACAGGATATATTATGAAAAGCATGTAGGTGAACTTGAGGATATGACACATGCCGCAGCAGAGGATGAAAAACAGGCATATGACATACTTGCAGAGGCAAAGGATAATCATAGAAATGCAGAAAAAGACTGCGCAGTTGTTCTTGGCTTAAGGGATAACATGCAGGAAAAAATAAGCAGGGATGAGATAAGACAGCAGGAGCTTTGCAGACAGTATGGAGTACTTGTTGCAGATACAGCTTTGTCTGAGCTTGAAAAATGCAATAACCATATATCAGATATAAGCGGTGATATACATAGTGTAAAGAGCGGGCTTGAAGAGGACACAAAGCAGATATATAAGGTACAGGAGCAGATTAATCTGTTAAAGACCAAAAAGGTTATGCTGCAGGAAAATATCAGCAGAATGGATGAACAGTCACAGCTGTTAAGGGATAATGCCGACAGACTTGCAGATATAGAGAAGGTATATGGTGTAAGATTAGCCGATGATCTTGATGAGGCTGTACTTAAAGCATATACAAAGATGAATACAGAGTATAATGAAAAATCCAGGGAGTATGATAAGCTTAACCAGTATATAGAAGCACTCAATTCTGGCTCATATTATATGGATAGTCCTGATAGAATGGCGTTTAAGGATTATCTTTGCAATACGTATGGCACAGATGTTATAGAAGGTCATGTATGGGTTTCACAGCTTGATGATGTCCAAAGAGAAAATGTTTTAAAAAGAATTCCATTCGTAGAATACAGCTTTATAATAAAAAATGATTTTGACAGAGTTAAGAATAATAATGTTTTAAATACATTTGGAAGAGGCACACAGATATATCCGGTTATAAGCGAAAAGGTACTTGATAGCCAGCAGGCTGCCATAGATAAGGATATGATGGTATTCGCACTTAAAGATATGAGCTTTTTAAGGGATGATACGAAACGCAGACTTGAGATTAAGACAGCAAAGGAAGAACTCGACAACCTGAATGAAGATATGCAGAAGCTTGAAGGCAGAAAGCAGATAGTATGGGAGGATTATACATTTGTTGTAAAATACGAAGCTATTTCAGGAAATACCCATACTAAAGCAGTTGAAAATGCAAGGCAGGAGCTTGACCAGGTTATAGAACAGCTTTCACAGGTGGATGGAAGCATAGACATATACAAAGAAAAAAAGGCAGAGGATGCCAATAAACTTGAGAATCTAAAAAAACAGCTTGACAGTGCACTAGGTCAGGCAGAAGGGTTAAAGAAGATATCAGACCTGTATGCGGAAATATCAGAAGAGAGGAACAGCCTGAAAGCATACAATGACAAGCTTGCCAAGGCAGAACGTGCGATAATCGGGTATGCAGCACAGCTTGACAAGTCAAGGGAAGAGTATCTTAGGATTAACGAATACAAGGATAATGTTGATAAGAAATACACAGAACTTGTATACAACTGGGAAAATATTTTCTCAAAGTATTATGTGCAGGATGATACACCAGCAGATGAAAACAAAAAGCCAGATACTACAGAGTATGATGAAGAAAATATAAGGGAGATTACAGGACGTTTCGCAGGACTTAAAGATATTCTTATGAATAAGAATGCAGACCTTACAGATAAGGAAGCGCTTAAGAGTCATCTTGAAGCATCAATGAAAAAATGTATTGATTCTATCATCTACAGAGGTGAAGAACCTGAAAAACTTAAAGAACTGTATCTTCAGGGAAAGATATCGGTAAGCAGCCAGGAAAAGCTTCATGAGATATCAGATGAATTAACTGAACTTAACAAACAGTATAATGATTCAGACCGTGAACTTGGCATGCAGGAGGCTATGCTTAACAGACTTGAGGGAAGTGTTTCATATGCTATATCACAGATTGAAGAAAGGTATGGAACATATGAAGAGTTTGAGTGTGACGATCCGGATGTATACGTTAAGAATAATACTGTCATAACAAGAGAGCTTGAGGATGGTATAAAGAAGGAAGCGGCAGCAGGAAAGAAGCTTGAGAATGAGCTTAAAGATATCCAGGTATGCAGAAAAGATATTGAAAGAATCATGTCAGGCGCAGGAATAAATATACCTGATGAAGAAATATTGAAAAAAACGGACATAAAGTATCAGGATTATAATAACCTGAATAAGGAATATGAGCAGACTGCAAAAGAATATTCAGCAATACTTAAGCTGGAGTATAAAAAAACAGATGAATTCGTAAAATATAAGAGTAAGCTTATAGATTCACTTAAGAGCTATAATGCAGAGGATCTTGCTGTGCAGATAAGTATGTCAGTAAACATGCCAAAGGATGAGCAGCAGACAAGTGCGCTGATTGCTTCTCTTGATGAGACAAATAGTTATATTGAACTTGAAAAGACAAGAGTACACAAGGGAATCGAAGATATGGAGAGAATAAAGGATAACTTCGAAAACCGTTGTATACAGACGTGCAGCAATATACGTACGGAGCTTGAAAGACTTCCTAAGCTTTCACATATTAAGATGGATAAAGAAGATATATCTATAATAGGTCTTAATATTCCATATGTTAAGGAGAGCGTATACAAGGAAAGAATGTCAGAGTATATAGATGAGACTATAGAGGCAGCAGAGAGCTTTAAAGATCCTGAGGAAAGGTTCAGATATATACGAAACAGACTTACATGGAAAAGACTTTTCTCTGTTATAGTAACAGATATGAATTCAATAAGGATTAATCTGTATAAGAGAGAACGTATAAAAGATCAGAGCAGGTACTTAAGATATGAGGAAGCCGTAGGCTCAACAGGACAGTCACAGGGTATTTATATACAGTTCCTTATTGCAATCATAAACTATATATCGAATATTAATACAGTTATGGATGGCGGAATTGTGGGAAATACTATATTTATAGATAATCCTTTTGGCGCTGCAAAGGACATATATATATGGGAGCCTATATTTAAGCTTCTGAAGGCTAATCATATACAGCTTATAGTTCCGGCAAGAGGTGCAACTCCTGCTATAACAGCACGCTTTGATGTCAACTACATATTAGGACAGAAGATGGCAGATAACAGGCAGCAGACAGTTGTTGTTGATTATTACAGCAACGTAAAACAACAGGAGTTAGAATACACCAGAATGAATTATGAGCAGGCAAGCTTCGATTTCTTATAGTCTGTATGTGTTATAACAGCTTGCTTTTTAAGCCGGATTCGAGCCGGATTTAAGCCTTTTTTTACATTAACTGGCGGTTTACAACAATACTCCGCTGTGATAAAATTATATGGAGTGTTTAGGTATGAGGGTCAATTTATTGACACATTGGAGGTCTTTAACGTGGATAAATACGAGTTTAATATAAAGTTGGAACAGATTAAGAAGCTTGCCGCTAAGAAAGAGTATAAGCAGGCTGCACAGATAGCTAAAGAAATGAACTGGAATAAGGTCAAAGACTGGTCTACTCTAGCAACAGTCATCAATGTGCAGGAGGCAGCCGGAGATTACGAGGAAGCAAGGGATATGGCTATACTTGCTTACAACCGTAACCTTGGTGGAAGAAAGCTTATATACAAGCTTACAGAGTTTTTCATAAAGGTAAATGATTTTGAAAATGCAGAAGAATTATATAAAGAATATGCTAAGATATCAGCACATGATGTTAACAGATATATTTTATATTATGATTTAAGAAGGGCACAGGGAGCACCAGATACTGAGCTTGTAAAGATACTGGAAGATTATAAGGAATCAGAGATAGACGAGAAGTATATGTATGAGCTTGCTAACCTATATTATAAAACAGGACGCAGGGAAGACTGTATTAAGACATGCGATAACCTTGTTTTATGGTTCCAGGATGGCGTATATGTTGAGAATGCAGTCAAACTTAAGGAAAAGCTTGGAGTTAATCTTTCTAATACACAAAGAAGGATACTAGGAGAGATCAATGCAAGAAAGTCTGACGAAGAGGCTAACAAGGAAAGAATGTTCATGGAACAGAAGGAACTTGCACGGCTTAAAAAGGATGAGGTTGGAGATGTGCTTGAAGCAGATGAGCTTAAGAAAACTGAGCCTGACAGTGTAAAAGAGCAGCCTGCATCCGAAGCCAAAGAGAATATAGCTTCAGAACATGATAATGACAGCTCAGAAGATAGTGATGAACTGTCAATAGACCTTGTGCAGAATAACCAGAACAGTGCATTAAAGGAATCGATTGTAAAAGCTATTGAAAGACAGAACGAAGCGAATAAAGAAGCAGCAGCTGCAATAGCTGAGAATAAAGAAAAGCAGAAAGCCGCAGAGGATAATCCAGCTGGCAGTCTGCCGGATAGTTTGTCAGAAAGTCTGTCAGATAGTTCGGATAACAGCTTCTCAGAGAATGTAAGTAAAGCTTCGTTATCGCTTAAAGAGCTTATCGAAAATGCTAAGAAAAAGATAGAAAACAGCTGTGAGAAAATAAGCAGGGAAGATGAAGAAGAAGCAAGACGTGTAGCTCAGAAGCGTATAGATGAACAGGCTGATGCCATGAATATAGAAGTTTCAGTTCCTAATTACAGTATATACGATACACATAATATTCAGGAAGAGCTTGCAAAGAATGTAAAGAATCTTTTTGAAGATGAGCAGGAAGAAACATTCAGACCACCTTTTGAAAGAAAGGATAGTAGAAATAACGAGAATGTTGATAATACCTTAGCAAAGACTGCATCAGCAGATACAGACAGTGAGCAGCCATATAATGATGACCAGACAGAGGATGAGCAGACAGAGGATGAGCAGACAGAGGATGAGCAGATAGAAGGTCAGCTAAGTATCACAGACTGGATAGAATCTGTAAGGGAAGAAAAGTATGGAAAGCAGGATACGAAGGAGTTCTCTAAGGCAGAGCTTGAACGTATGCTTGATGAAAAGGATGAGAAGAGCCAGGCTTATGAACGTATAATCGCAAGGAAGAAGGAAGAGGCTTTAAACAAAGGCACAGAATTCGATGAAGCAGAGGCGAAAAGACTTGCAGAGGCAGAGGTTGCACTTGATTCGGCCAGACGTGACCTTGCCATGAGAACAGGCAAAGCAGCATTTATCCTTGAACAGAATACTGTAAAAGAACTTAAGAATGCAGAACAAGAGGCTGCTAAAGAGGTTATCAATACATCTGATATGGCTGCACAGACACCACAGAATAACTCTAAGGTAGTGAACTTTGACAGTCTGGTGGAGAAAGATAACAAAGATGATTTAAATGAGGAGCTTTCACTTGATACAGCAAAGATAAGTCCTGTAACTGACGAAATGCTTAAGGAATACGAACAGAAACAGGATAAGGTAGATGAAGCTTCATATGCAGCTGATAGCATAGCAGTGCAGGTAAATGAAACAGCAGCATCATATTCAGAAACAGCATCTGTTTATTCTGATAGCGACAGCAGGGAAGGTAAGCAGATGGATGATATGGATGAAGAACAGTCAGAGAAGAAGCTTTCTGGAGAATTAGCCAAGATATTCAGAAAGTACAGAGAAATGCCGGGACTTGAGGCACAGCTCGTCGAGCTGTTTGAGTCACTTGATAAAGAGATGAATATGAAAACATCAGCATGCGGTAATATTCTTATATCTGGTAACTCAAGCTCTGACAAGACAGATCTTGCAAGAACAATAGTAAGGGCGATTAATTATGTATACCCTGACAAGCCTAAGAAGATAGCCAAAACATCTGGCGAAAGTATCAACCAGAGAGGTATAGTAAAGGCGATGGGTAAGCTTAAGGGAACAGCACTTATCGTAGAAGGAGCAGGAACTATCCAGCCTAAGAGGATAAATGAGATAGTTTCATGTATGCATGAAGAGACAGATAGAATGATAGTTATATTTGAAGATTCAGATGCAGAAATGAATGTGCTTCTTAACTTTAACCCAGAGCTTACTAAAACATTTAACCATAAGATAACTCTTAAGCAGTATAATGTTAATGAGCTTGTGGAAATGGCTAAAAGATTTGCAAGAAAGAGACAGTATGAAGTAGGTGATGATGCACTTCTTGAGCTTTATCTTAAGATAGATAAGCTTCATAACATAAATGATAATATCAAGCTTGATGATATTAAAGAAGTTGTTAATAAAGCAATCGCAAACTCTGAAAGGAGAGCATCAAGAAAGTTCTTTGGTGGTCTTAAGAAGAAGCGCAGTGATACTGGTGATGTGATATTCCTTACAGAGGCAGACTTTAAGGATTGAAAAAAAGAGTAAACATAAGATGTGGAAATACATCACAGAAATGGAGGATTAATATGAATATTGAAGAAATGTCAGTAAACGCGATCAGGGTGTTATCCGCTGATGCTATCCAGAAGGCTAATTCAGGACATCCTGGTCTGCCACTTGGAACAGCACCTATAGCTTATGAGTTATTCTCAAAGCATATGAACTATAATCCACAGAATCCTGAATGGATCAACAGGGACAGATTCGTTCTTTCCGGTGGACATGGTTCTATGTTACTTTACTCATTATTCCACCTTTTTGGAATAGGTAATCTCTCACTTGATGAGGTTAAGAACTTCAGACAGTTTGGTTCTTTAACACCAGGACATCCAGAGTATGGACATACAGTAGGTGTTGAGGCTACAACAGGTCCACTTGGACAGGGTATGGCTATGGCAGTAGGTATGGCTATGGCAGAAGCACATCTTGCATCGGTATTCAACAAGGAAGGATATCCTGTAGTTGACCACTATACATATGTTTTAGGTGGAGATGGCTGCATGATGGAAGGTATTTCATCTGAATGCTTCTCACTCGCAGGAACATTAGGACTTTCAAAGCTGATTGTATTTTACGATTCTAACAATATATCTATTGAAGGAAGCACAGATATAGCATTCACAGAGGATGTTGTGACAAGATTCAAGGCATTTGGTTTCCAGACAATAGAAGTAGAGGATGGCAACGATCTTTGTGCAATAGGAAAGGCTATAGAAGAAGCTAAGGCTGATAAGACAAGACCATCACTTATCAAGGTTAATACTCTTATTGGATACGGCTGTCCTGCTAAGCAGGGTAAGGCTAGTGCACACGGTGAACCACTTGGTGTTGATAATGTTGCCGCACTTAAGGAAAATATCGGATGGCCATGTAAGGGTGACTTCGAGGTTCCACAGGAAGTATATGATCATTATAAAGAGCTTTCAGCTAATATGGCAAAGGCAGAGGATAAGTGGAATGAACTTTTCGCTTCTTATGTAGAGAAATATCCTGAAATGAAAGAATTATGGGATAACTACTTTGATGGATATGATATGTCTGATTTATTCAATTCTGATGAATATTGGGCAAAGGGAGATAAAGCTGAAGCCACAAGAAATACAAGTGGAACTATCCTTAATATGATAAAGAAGGCTATGCCTAATCTTATAGGTGGTTCAGCAGATCTTGCACCATCTAACAAGACTAATATGAAGGATGCAGGAGATTTTTCTAAGGATAATTATGCAGGAAGCAATCTTCACTTTGGTGTAAGAGAGCAGGCTATGGCAGCAATAGGAAACGGACTTATGCTTCACGGTGGACTTAAAGCGTTTGTTGCGACATTCTTTGTGTTTAGTGATTATGTTAAGCCAATGGCAAGACTTACAGCACTTATGCAGCTTCCATTAACATATGTATTCACTCATGACAGCATAGGTGTAGGTGAGGATGGACCAACACATGAACCTATTGAGCAGCTTGCAGCATTCCGTTCACTTCCAGGCTTCACAGTATTCAGACCTTGCGACAGAACAGAAACAGCAGCAGCATGGATGTATGCAGTTGAGAACGAGTGCGGACCAACAGGACTTGTACTTACAAGACAGAATCTTCCACAGATGGAGGGTTCATCTAAGGATGCACTTAAGGGTGGCTATGTTATAGCTGACTCACAGAAGGAAGTTCCAGATGCTATTATAATCGCCAGCGGTTCAGAAGTAAGCCTTGCAGTAAATGCAAAGGAAGAACTTAAGAAGGATGGCATAGATGTAAGAGTTGTAAGTATGCCAAGCATGGAGCTGTTCGATAAGCAGTCAGCAGAATATAAGGAAAGCGTGCTTCCTAATGCAGTAAGAAAGAGAGTTGCAGTTGAGGCACTTTCAGACTTTGGCTGGTATAAGTATGTAGGACTTGATGGCAGGGTTATTGCTATGGAGGGCTTTGGTGCTTCTGGTCCAGCAGCTACATTGTTCGAGCACTTTGGCTTCACAGTTGATAATGTTGTTAAGACAGTAAAGGAAGTTATAGGATAAATATCTGGATAAATCTCTATCTGGATTAATCTTATGAAATAATAAAACAGATAACAATTAAACAACAATCAAACAACAATCAAATAGATAATAATAAGGCTCTGGTTTGACCAGCAGTACTGCAATATTGTATATATCGCATTGTGCTGCTGGCTGAATCAGGGCTTTTAGCATATTAGGAGCTTTTATTTGTAAGATAATTCTTATACCTGAAAAGCTATATGTAATAAATACAAATAAAATACATATAAAATACAATAAATTAACATATAATTACTTGAAATAACAAAAAAAGGGGTATATACTATTGATATAAAGATTGTTAGAGTATTAACAATCTAATCAAACAAATGAATGATTGCATTGTGGGGTGCAACCGGTGGATTATTACATTAATCCATATTAATCACTTATTATTTAATTCTATTTTTAGGAGGTACAGGATTATGGTACGTTTTACATTACCAAGAGATTTATATCATGGTAAGGGAGCTCTTGAAGCACTTAAAACTCTTAAAGGAAAGAAGGCTATCATCTGTGTTGGTGGTGGTTCTATGAAGCGTTTCGGATTCCTTCAGAGAGCTGAGGATTATCTTAAGGAAGCAGGAATGGAAGTTAAGTTATTCGAGGGTATCGAATCAGATCCTTCAGTTGATACAGTTATGAAGGGTGCTAAGGTTATGGAAGAATATCAGCCAGACTGGATAGTAGCTATTGGTGGTGGTTCTCCTATCGATGCAGCAAAGGCTATGTGGATTAAGTACGAATATCCAGAAACAACATTTGAAGATATGTGTAAGGTATTCGGTTTACCAAAGCTTCGTACTAAAGCTCATTTCTGTGCTGTTTCATCTACATCAGGTACAGCTACAGAGGTTACAGCATTCTCAGTTATAACAGATTATGAGAAAGGTATTAAGTATCCTTTAGCAGACTTTGAGATTACTCCTGATGTTGCTATTGTTGATCCAGAGCTTGCAGAGACTATGCCTAAGAAGCTCGTAGCACATACAGGTATGGATGCTATGACACATGCTATTGAAGCTTATGTATCAACAGCTAACTGTGATTATACAGATGCACTTGCTCTTCATGCTATGAAGATGATTAAGGATGATCTTGTTGGTTCATATAACGAAGATATGGAGAAGAGAGATGCAATGCACAACGCACAGTGTCTTGCAGGTATGGCATTCTCTAATGCATTACTTGGTATTGTACACTCTATGGCACATAAGACAGGTGCAGCATTCTCAACAGGACACATTCCTCACGGATGTGCGAATGCGATCTATCTTCCATATGTTATCAAATACAACGCAAAAGATCCGGTTGCAGCAAAACGTTATGCTGAGATCGCACGCAGAATGGGACTTCCGGGAGCATCTGAGAAAGCACTCATCAACAGTCTGGTTGAAAAGATCGATGACTTTAATGTCAAACTGAACATTCCAAAGACTCTCAAAGACTTCGGAATCGAGGAAAATGAATTCAAAGAAAAAGTTGCCAAGATTGCAGAACTGGCAGTAGGTGATGCATGTACAGGATCTAATCCTCGTGCAATCGATCCTGCAACAATGGAAAAATTATTCACATGTACATATTACGGAACAGAAGTTGATTTCTAATCAGGCTGTCCGCTTGTGGATGAACGGGAAAGGGACAGGCACAGTACAAAAGCGGTGCCTGTCCTTTTTGCAGACAGAAGAGAAAAATCACGGAAAGAACTATTGCCATTATGCCATTTTTGGCGTATTATTAAAAAAGGTGATTTATTACAAGGAGGAAGAACATGTATAAGATTTTAAAAGCAGAAAAATTGTCTGAGAATATTTTTCTGATGGATGTGCATGCACCAAGGGTTGCGAGTCATTGTGAGCCGGGGCAGTTTGTTATCGTAAAGATGGACGAGAAGGGGGAGCGTATCCCGCTTACTATTTGTGATTATGACAGAGAAGCCGGAACGATCACGATCGTGGTTCAGGAAGTCGGAGCTTCTACTGTGAAGATGTCTGAACTCAAAGCCGGAGATTCTTTCCGTGACTTTGTAGGTCCGCTTGGATGTGCCTCTGAGTTTGTTGAGGAAGATATCGAAGAATTGAAAAAACAGAAGATTTTATTTGTTGCGGGAGGACTTGGTACAGCTCCTGTATATCCTCAGGTGAAATGGCTTCATGAGAGAGGAATAGACGCCGATGTGATCATCGGAGCAAAAACGAAGGATCTTGTGATCATGGAGAAAGAGATGGAAGAAGTTGCCGGAAATCTCTATGTGACAACGGATGACGGCTCTTATGGACGCTCCGGTATGGTGACGCAGGTGATCAAAGATCTGGTAGAAAAAGAAGGAAAACATTATGACAAGTGTGTTGCGATCGGACCGATGATTATGATGAAATTTGTCTGTCTGCTGACAAAGGAACTGAATCTTCCAACGATCGTCAGCATGAACCCGGTTATGGTAGATGGTACCGGAATGTGCGGAGCATGCCGTCTTCAGGTTGGAGATGAGATTAAGTTTGCATGTGTAGACGGACCGGAATTTGATGGCCATCTTGTAGATTTTGATCAGGCGATGAAGAGAAGCCAG
>OGJY01000971.1_pt1 | contig 37054 bp, 23 predicted proteins | sample 1572231 | NCBI WGS metagenome assembly OGJY01 (sample SAMEA2582121, study PRJEB24529) | metagenome | biome: Human gut stool | place: China | collected 2011
GTTTCTATTATTTTACGATTGCCTTTACAGCTGCTTCACCTTCTACGGCTACTACTACTACACCTGCAGGAGCAGCGATTGTAGCTTCGTCGGAAGAAAGAACTGTGTTAGCGATTGTCTGGCCAAGTACGTTGCTGATAGCAACTTTCTTACCAGCTGCACCCTTGATAATTACTGCACCTTCTGTTGCGATAACTTTCACACCATCCACTGCAATTGCATCGTTGGCTGTAGCATCTTCGTCTGTTAATTCTACATTGAACGGAGCAGCGTCAGCGATGTTTGCAACCAGTACAGGAACTGTGTTCAATACATGTACATAGTTTGTTTCACCATTCACTTCTGTTTCGATGTAGAAGTCGCCGTTTTCTTTATCAGCCGGATCAACCAGGCGGAATGCGAAAGTAGCTGCGTTCATCAATGCTTCATCCTTAGCGTTTGCCAGTGACAATGTATCATTCTTAGCCAATTTCTTATTACCTGTAAACTTGGATCTTTCGATTACCAATGTGTCATTTTCGAAATGAGTGGCAGGAACGAAGGCCAAACGAGTCTTGCCTTTATATTCAACCATATCATTGTTGCCTGTGTACATAGAATCAGTCAGGGCAACCAAATAATGTGCTTTCACATAACCCGGAACAGCCTGAGTTGCATGCGGACACTGTTCTGCTGTCAGAGCATTACCGTTTTCATCGTAACCATGGTTATCTTCTTTGTCACACGGTTTGAACGGAGTTCCTTCTACAGCTTCTTCGTTGCGTACTGCAAGCATATACAACGGTTTATGTGTTTCATTGCGTACATAAGCCGTATCGATGAAGATAGGCAGAGCAGCGTTTTTAGGCAGGTCGGTCAAATGAGTTTCACCTAAGAAGTTCAGGCTAGGTGCACCACCCTGTGTATTGCGGTTAGCGCTATTTTCATACAGGTAGTAACCTGTTACATCGTTCGTACGGTAGAACTTAGCATTGTTAACACCTTCGTTCACGAAACCGTCGTTTTCGATTGTCACACCCAGACGGCGATAAACCGGACGATCCAAAGATTCCACAACGAACAGGTCGTTAGTTGTTTCAGTATACAAACCATTCTGTTTCTTCAAGAAACCAGCATCCTGGTCGGATGTGCTTGCATAAACCTTTGCACATTCCATAGCAACACCGTTCTTAACCACACGCAGGTTGTAATATTCACCATCCTGACGGATAGCCAATGTATCCTGATTTTCTTCGAAAGCATACTTGCCTTCTACCAGACCCAATTTGCCACCTTTCATGTTAGCGAACAGGTAAACCGGAACTTCTAATGTATAATCTTTAGTTGCATACTTTCCATCTTTATAGAAACCTACCGTAGTTGTTACTTTGGCTGTATCTACATCGATTGCCTTGATTTCCATCGGAGTAGCATCTACATCCAACATAACGAAACCATCTTTGTTTTCAACGAACCATGCATTCTGTTTGTATACGCCTGAATGATGAGCCATCACGAAACGCTGGTTGTCGATGTCGCCCAGATAGAAGTAACCGTCTGAAGCTTTTGCACCTTCTACCACTTTAATTTCAACAACATCACCATTATATACATAGAAGTTATCTTCCGTATCTTCGTCTTCACGCAAAGCGTTGCGGTCAACAACGATAGTAACGTCTTTGTTTTCACGGTTAGTCAATGTATACTTGCCTGTCGTTTCCTTGTAAGTAATAGCCCATTGAGCTTCCAGTTCGTTACCTACAGATTCAACCCAACCCTTGCCTTCGCAATCGTTAACAGCTAAACGCAAGTCATCGCCATCTTCTGTCAACATATTGATAGTGAAGTAAGCGTCTTTCAACAAGTTTTCAGGTTTAACTACGTTGTCGCCCATGCTGATAGCGATCTTATTTAAACCGAACTCGATAGATGCAGCCAAAGTAGCCACTTTCTTATCTGTCAGGTATGCGAAACCAACTACGGCAGACTGCAGTTCTTTCTTTTTTGTTGTTGGGTTCAAGCCCAGCACTTTTACTGTCATGCTGTCGATAGTCGCTGTACTCAATTCGTCTTCTACCAGGGCAGTTTTCGGGAAATAGAAAGCGTTGAATTCACCGAACAGTTTACGGTCTTCTACTTTTGCCTTCAGGTCAGCAATCAGGTCTTCTTCGCTTACTGTATCGAAAGCATAGATAGATTGGTTGTAGATAGAGCCGTTGGCTTCGTATTCTTTTACAACGATGTATTTTTCAGCTTCCGTCATGAAGTACAGGTCGTTGTCTGTTGTAGTAGTAGCTTTATCAAATTTCTTCGTTGTGCTGTTCCATTTCATCGGTGTCAGGTGACCTGCAAACGGATTACCTTTCACGCCTTCTGGAGCGATTGTTACAGAGAAACCATCTTTTTCGAACCAGTTCAGGTCAGATGCAGACAACTGGTAAACATCAGCTGTATACAAACCGAAGTAATGAGCTGTACCTACGATAGGAGCTGCACTAGTCGGATCTTGTGCCAGTTCGAAAGCAACACCCTTGTCATAAGCTACATTGCCCAAAGCACGCAATACGGTTTCACCGTTTACTTTCAATGTATATGGTTCTTCAGCCTTATTTGTGAATGTGTAGTCTACTGTCTTGATGGCTGTCTTGGTTTCTACTTTCCATAAGTTAGCAGGTTCTGCCAATTGAGTAGCAGTAACAGAAGCGAGAGCTACAAATTTAGGAGCACCGTTATCCATAACCAGTACAGAGTCTGCTTGTGCACTTGAAGCTTCACCAGCCTTTACTAATAAATAATAAGCACCGTCAACTGTTTTTGCAGCCAAGTTGAAGATCGTATTACTGCTTGTTACTTTAATCTGTTCTTGCGGCATGTATTTGATACCGGTAACAACTACCTGGTCTTCCGTGCTGATAGCCACGTTTGCCAAGCCTGTTTCCGCCTTCAAAAGCTCATTCAGTTCTGCTGCTGTACCGGCGAAGCTGATGCTTCCGTTTTCTGCAATAGTACTGATAGCGTCTTTCAAGGCTGCTTTTACAGCTTCGTTAGCACTTGATTCCGGGTTAGATACATAAGCAGCTTCTGTTGAAGCACCGGCTGCTAATTCTACATTGTTCCGTACAAACACGTCGGCTGCACAGTTTTCAAAAGTATTACCGCTTGCCAAAGTAGCAGCATTAAGACCTTCTTTAATAACAGGAGTAGCATTATCTGCTGTACCACTTTCTACATTCACACCTAGTAGTTTACTGTCTTTTAAAGGATCGCCGGCTTTTACTTCCCCTGCTGTACCCTGGTAAACCTGAATGGCAGAAGAGTACCATTTACTATCAACAACTTTATTCAGTCCTTCAAACGTATTTCCTGAAACAGTCCATTCCACTTTTTCCTTTTGCGGATAAAGGACAACACCGTTTGTCAACGTGGCAGGATTAGCAGCAGCAGTGAATGTATTACCTGTGATAGTCACTTTATTTGCAAATGCAGTAATAGCTGTTTTTTGCCAATAACCACCAATGCCAGTTTCAGGACTATTCACGAATTTTAAACCGGAAACCGTTACACCTTCAGTACCGATAACAACACGGCCTGTGAAAGTAACTTTCGCGTCTTTAGCCGCAGTCAGTACAATATCCTTGTCAGTAATGACAACATATTTGACTGCTTGATCACCAGTTGACAAATCTACATCTCCAGTCAGTTCAATCTTACCGTCAAAATCAGTCAGAGCCTTTTTCAAATCTTCAATGCTCAACACATTGCTTTTGATAGCATCTGTGAACTGCTTCGGAGTAACATCCGTTGCATTTACAGGAACAAACAACGAACCACCTACCAGTAAGCCCGCTGTCAAAAGCGTAGAAAACTTTTTGTTCATAATCTTTAATTTAATATTAATAATAGTGTTACTTAAAAGCCTGTTTGTTGAGAATGTCTTAGCCTTATCAAATGTTAAATGACTAGCCAAAACGTTCCTTTTTTCTAGTCATTTTTTTGAGGGTCGATTCCTTTCGTGTAAAAAAGATGGAATTTCATACTAACTTTGCTATCCGGTTGATAAGAAAGGAGATAGATTAGACAAAATAATTCTTAAAAGGATTGCAGATTCAAAATTTAGCAATAACTTTGCATGACTAGAAAAAAGGAACGATTTATCTAGTCAGTCATTTTCGGCTATCTATCCTTTATTATTCAAAAGATTATATTCATATTTCAACTACCCTTATTTATATAAATATGTACGCGCGTGCGTTTCCTAATACACTGTGTATCAACACCCGTTTTTTCAGATTTTCACGAACAATTGTTAAACGGGTATATTTTGCCGGTAAATCGCACCATTTGTGCTCCCGAAAAGACCATCGAAATACTATTTAAACGACAATACCTATATATTGCTATTTTCCCCTTCCTTCCCTCTCTGTTTTTTACCTACAATCGGTGATTGATGCGCTTTTCTTTTCAGCCGACCTTTGCAACAATTAATAAATGGTAAAAAGATTAAGACATTGAAAGCGATATTTAACACACTTATGTTTGCATTACTCCTTGTATTTCTTCCGGTCTCGGCAAAAGCACAAAGCGGCACGATGATCTCGGGGAAAATAGTATCTACGGAAAAAGAGATCGTCGATTTTGCAACGGTCTATCTGAAAGGAACAAATTACGGGGGGACGACTAACGAAGAAGGTATCTATCATCTGAAAGCCCCTGCAGGAAATTATACACTGGTCGTATCGGCCATCGGCTACAAGACAGTAGAAAAACAGGTTAAACTGATCGACGGGCAACGTGTAAAACAAAATATCACCATCACTCCACAAGCGGAAGAACTCGACGAAGTGGTAGTTGTCTCCAACGGAGTCAGCCGCCTGAAACGCTCGGCATTCAACGCCATCGCGGTAGATACGAAGGAACTGCAAAACTCCACCAAGAACCTGAGCGATGCACTCGGCAAAGCGCCGGGGATGAAGCTCCGTGAGTCGGGCGGCGTAGGATCAGACATGCAGCTGATGCTAGACGGTTTCAGCGGAAAGCATGTGAAGGTATTTATCGACGGGGTACCGCAGGAAGGGGTGGGAAGTTCTTTCGCACTGAACAATATCCCCGTCAACTTTGCCGACCGTATCGAAGTGTATAAAGGGGTAGTCCCCGTTGGCTTCGGGACGGATGCGATCGGCGGGGTCGTTAATATCGTGACCAACAAGAAACGCCGCAACTGGTTCCTGGATGCTTCCTATTCATACGGATCTTTCAATACACATAAATCGTATGTGAATTTCGGACAGACCTTCAACAATGGTTTTACCTACGAGATCAATGCTTTCCAGAACTATTCGGACAATGACTATTACGTAGATGCCCCGGTCAAGGATTTCGAAACCGGTAGCCTGGATACAGAGAACAAAGAACGTGTGAAACGTTTCAACGATACTTATCACAACGAGGCGGTAGTCGGTAAACTGGGCCTGGTGGATAAGAAATGGGCAGACCGCCTGATGTTCGGATTCACTTACTCGAATATGTATCAGGAGATACAGACGGGGGTACGCCAGAAAACCGTATACGGCCAGAAGCATCGCAAAGGGCATTCGCTGATGCCGTCGCTCGAATATAACAAACGCAACCTGTTCGATAGCGGAGTAGACGTGGCGCTAACCGTCAACTACAACAAGAACCAGACAACGAACGTGGACACTTCCGCCTACGAATATAACTGGCGCGGCGAAAAGCACCTGATGAATTCGCGCGGCGAACAATCCTACCAGCATACCCGTTCGGACAACAATAACTGGAACGGTACACTGACGGCCAATTACCGGATTGGCAAAGCGCATATGTTCACCTTCAACCATGTGCTGAACACCTTCAGCCGCTCCAACACCTCGCTGCTGACCAACGAGGAAATGACGGATGCCATCAACAAGGAGACACGGAAGAATATCTCAGGCCTCTCCTACCGCCTGATGCCGTCGGAACACTGGAACCTATCCGTGTTCGGTAAATACTACAACCAGTTTGTAGCAGGCCCGATGGCGACCAGTTCCACTCAGGATGAATATGTGCGCACCACCCGCAGCGTCAACTCGATGGGATACGGGGCGGCAGGTACGTATTTCGTTCTGCCCGGCTTACAGGCCAAGCTGTCTTACGAGAAAGCATACCGTCTGCCTACCATCGAGGAAATGTTCGGTAACGAAGACCTCGAAATGGGCGACCTCAGCATCAAACCGGAGAATAGCGACAACATCAACCTGAATATCAGCTACAACCGAACATTCGGCAAACATACCATCTATACGGAAGGCGGCGTGATCTATCGCAATACACGCGACTATATCCAACGTAATATTACCGACCTGAGTGGCGGTAAAGAAGCTGCGACTTATATCAACTACGGTAAAGTACTGACGAAAGGGTATAACATCTCCGCCCGTTACGGTTTCGGCAACTGGCTAAGCATCGGCGGTAACTTTACGCAGATGAACGTACGCGACAACCAAAAGACGGCTATCGGTAGCGGAGCGAATAACATCGCTTACAAACAGCGTATGCCGAACCTGCCCTACCGTTTTGCCGACTCGGACGTGACGTTCTACTGGCGCAACCTGTTTGAGAAAGGCAATACACTGACCGTATCGTACGACAACCAGTATCTGCATGAGTTCACCTATTATTCATCCATCATCGGATCGAATAAAGGGGAATACCTCGTACCGAGCCAGTTCTCACACAACCTGTCTCTGTCTTATACCCTGAAGAACGGACGTTACAACATCTCTTTCGAGTGCCGTAACTTTACAGATGAAAAGCTGTATGATAACTTCAGCCTGCAACGGGCAGGACGGGCGTTCTACGGAAAGGTTCGTGTCTACTTAGGAAATTAATCCCAATATAAATAGTAATAAATTCAATATTAAAACAAAACGAGATGAAGAAGAACTTCTTTTTAACCGGTCTTTTCGCTACAGCGATGACCGCACTGACATTTACTGCCTGTGATGACGATCCGACCAACAGTGGCGGAGACGACGGTGGCGACGATGATAAGAATGCCGAATACGTAATCGCGGCTTCGGTTACTGCTTCCGGAAACACGACCAACGTACTGGTAAATGCAGAGACACTGGACGAAGGTACCATTTCGACCATCAACAACGGTGTTGTGAACGATGGTGCCAGCTACTGGGTATTCTATAAGAACCAATATCTATATGCGTTGACTTACAACCAGGGAGAAGCGGGCGGTACTCGTTCGTACATCATGGATGCAAGCGGTGAAGTTAAGAAACGCTCTAAAGAGTTTGCGGTAAAAAGATTTACCACTTATGGCATCTACGACAAATATATCATGACATCCTCTACCGGCGACGGCCCTACGGACTGGAATGACGAAAACGGCTACACACCGAAAGTGTTCCTGATCTCTTATCTTGATCCGGCTGCTGAAACATTTACCACGAATGACACGAACAATAAAGCGTATCTGTCAGAAAACTTCCTGGGTAACGGCGAATACGTAACCCTGGCCGGTTTGCTGGAACATAACAACAAGATTTACACGGCTGCCGTTCCGATGGGTCTCAGCCAGTTCGGTACGAAAGACCAGAATGGCAAATGGGTAAAAGAAGGTAACGAAGACCTGGTAAAGAAAGAGTCAGGCGGTTCAAACAGTAGCGCATACAAGAAAGATGAGTTACAGTGGACACAGTACCCGAACGAATGCCATGTGGCAATCTTCGACAATGCCGATATGACCGGCAAAAAGATCATCAAGACAGATAAGATCAGCTATGCAGCCGGACGTAACAAGTCGCAGTACTACCAGATGATCTGGGCGGCCGACAACGGGGATGTATATGTGTTCTCTCCGAGCTTCGCCAAAACAATGAGCGATCCGCGCCAGCAGACTACTTTACCTGCCGGTGTGGTACGTATCCCTTCGGGAAGCACCGACTTCGACGATTACTACTGCAACCTGGAAGAAAAGACCGGCGGAAAGTCTTTCGTTCGCAGCTGGCATATCACCGGCGACTATTTCATGTTGCTGATGTACGACAGACCACTCACCGAAACAGGTTATGTAGCAAACCAACTGGCTATCTTCAAAGCCGGCGACAAGTCGCTGACGTATGTAACAGGTCTTCCTGCTGCCGATCAGATCTCCGGTTTCGGCAACGAACCGTTTGTTGAAAACGGCAAGGCTTATGTAACCGTAAGCTACACGGAAGGTGGCGGCAACCCGGCAATCTACAAGATCGACCCGACAACTGCTGCTGCAACAAAAGGTCTTACAATCGAAGCAACCCAGGTAAGTGGTGTCGGTAAGCTGACTGCTGCAAACTAAGCCGCAAACGATTGAAAAATGAATTGGATCAAGATCCTTCTTATATTCCTCCTGCTCCCGCTAATCCTGCGGAGCCAGGAGGATATTTGTATAGGTAAGAAACAGTCACTTTACTCTACCGCCTTGCAGGAGAACAGAAACTACTGGATACATCTGCCCGAGAACTACGAACAGGATACAACGCAAACCTATCCGGTGATTTATCTGCTCGACGGTGACTCGTTCTTTCATTCGTTAGTGGGTATCAGCAAGACATTCTCCACCGTGAGAGGGAAGTTCCTCCCGCAAAGTATCATCATCGGTGTGCTGAATGTAGACCGTACACGCGACCTGACGCCCACCGCCTCAGCCGCCGGACGCGACGGAAAGATCGCTCCCGGTGCCATCCCGCAAGGGGGTGGAAGCGAAACGTTCAGCCGCTTCCTGACCGGAGAGCTTCGCGCCGTTATCGACAGCACCTACCGTACCAACGGGAAGAATATGCTGATCGGACATTCCTATGCCGGACTGTTCACACTCAACACCTTCCTGCGCCATACGGAACGGTTCGACACGTATCTGGCCGTCGACCCGAGCCTGTGGTGGGATCAGGGCAAACTGGCGGAAGAAGCAGATGCATTGATCGAAGGGAAAGACTTCGCAGGGAAAAGCCTGTATATCGGTGTCGCCTCTAAAAAGCGTACCGACCGGGTGGATATCCACCTCAACAAAGTAAACCATCTCCTCACGGAGGTACTGCCGCAGGCGGAGAACCTGCGCTTCTTTAGTAAATCATTCCCCGAAGAGAACCACGGAACAGTCGCTATTCCGGGAATATACAACGGGATCAAACAATTATTCGGAAAATGAGAAAATTATTTGCTCAACTGCATTTATGGTTATCCATACCTTTCGGTATCATCATTGCGATCGTCTGCCTGACGGGAGCCATACTGGTATTTGAATCGGAGATACAAGAACTTTGCCATCCTTCCCACTACTTCGTCAAGGAAGTAAAAGGGGAACCGCTGCCCCCTGCCGCCCTTATCAAAGCGGGACGCCAGCAACTGCCCGACTCGTTCAAGATCAACGGCATCCGTGTCTCCTCCGACCCGAAACGTACCTGGCAACTGGTATTGCCGGGCAAGAAAGCAGCCGCTTTCATCAACCCTTATACTGCCGAAGTAACCGGGATAGCCGACGGACAGGGCTTCTTCATGCAGATGATGCGCCTGCACCGCTGGCTGCTCGACTCTTACAAACGCGACGGCAGCTTCTCGCTGGGTAAGGCCGTTGTTGGATACGCTACACTGGCACTCGCCATCATCCTGATAAGCGGGCTGGTGATCTGGTATCCCCGTAACAGGAAAGTACTGAAAAACCGCCTGAAGATAAAAACGAAAGCCGGCTGGTATCGTTTCTTCTACGACCTGCATATATCGGGAGGGTTCTATGCGACACTGCTTCTGTTAGTCCTGACACTAACCGGGCTTACCTGGTCTTTCGGCTGGTACCGTGACGCTTTCTATACTGTATTCGGTGTCGAAACGCCTCAAACGCAGGCACATGCTCCGGCTGGAGGAAGGGAACGTTCGCAAAAGCGGACGGATTACAGGCAATGGGCAGAAGTATTGTCTACCCTGCAAAGCCAGTATAAAGAATATAACTCGATCACTATCCAGGATGGCTCGGCAACCGTTTCTACCGCCAGATACGGAAATACGAGGGGTAGCGACCGCTACACTTTCAACCCGGCAACCGGAGAGATCACGGAAGTCCAGTTATATAAAGACCTTCCGAAGTCCGGCAAGATACGGGGCTGGATCTATTCTGTACACGCCGGAACCTGGGGTGGTATGACGACCAAGATTTTAAGTTGTCTGGTATCCTTCCTCGGCGCCGTATTCGCCATCACAGGATATTATTTCTGGATCAAAAAGAAACTGAGAAAAAGAAAGAAATAACAGTAGTCTGGCTTTTAAATGATATATTTGCTTTCATAAAGCATTAATCAGATGAAAACGAGCCTGTTGATCTTTCTATATATATTATTTACGCTGCCTCTGTCCGGCCAGACCCTGACAGGACGAATCGCAGATAAATCAGGAGAACCGATACCCAATGCAACGCTCTATATCCGTGAGATTGCATTGGGTATCACTGCTGATGAGAACGGCGAATTCCGTACCACCCTCCAGAAAGGTTCCTATACCTGCGATTTCAGTTCCCTGGGATATGAAAGGAAAACAGTTCCGGTGCACATCCCTGAAGATACCCATCTTGTCGTGGAAATGGAGAAGAAGGTATACACCCTTCAGGAAGTGATCATTTCCGCCAACCGGGAAGACCCGGCCTATGCCATCATGCGGAAAGCAATCGCAATGGCGCCTTTCTATCTCCACCAGATAAAAAGCTATGAGTCGACAATGTACGTGAAAGGGACGGTCAAGATCGACAAAATACCCCGCCTGATGACATTGGGCGCGGATGGTAAGAAGCTGAAGAACCTGGCAAACAAACTATTCCTGATCGAGTCGCAGAACGAGATCACTTTTACAGCCCCTAATAAGTATGAGCAGAAAGTCCTGGCCTTCTCCTCCACGGTTCCGGTCGACCTCGATGCCAGCCAGGCTATGACCGTTATGACGGCCAATATCTATGACCCGGAGGCTTTCGGAAGAATCTCCCCGCTTGCTCCGGGAGCTTTCACCTACTACAAATTCTCACTCGAAGGTGTATCGATGGATGGAGACCATATGGTCAATAAGATACGGGTTCAACCGAAAAAGAAAAACCCTAAGTTGGTGACCGGCTGGCTCTATATCATCGAGAACAGCTGGAATGTACAAAGTGCCGACCTGAGCGCCACGGAGCTAGGCGTAACAGTCCGTTTCACGGCTACTTATAATGAAGTCAAGCCGTACGCTTACCTTCCTACCTCCTATGATATCGACATGGATATAGATGCGATGGGCGCAAAGGCGACTGGCAAATATTACTCTTCCATCCAGTATAAAACGGTCGAACTCAACGATGCCCAAGGTATTATCCGTCCGAAGGAAAAGAAATCCCCTACCCAACCTGCCCGGCAAGCGGTATCTCCCAAACAGGAGAAGGCCAGGAAGCAACTGGACGCATTGATCTCCAAAGAAGAACTAAGCAACCGGGAAGCCTACAAAATGGCACGGTTAGTGAAAGAGGCGACCGAACCGGAAGAGAAAAAGAAGGAACGGGAGTCGCTGGAAATCACTCCGGGCGATGCCAATGTACGGGTAACGGTAGATACGTTGGCTACTACCCGCGACACCTCATACTGGCAGACTATCCGCAATCTACCCTTGCAAAAAGATGAAGTTGTAAGCTACCAGATCAGAGATAGTATCAAACATACGATCGACTCGCTGCGCAGCAAAGACTCCCTCCAGAACCGGACATCCGGCTACTGGATCGGGAAATTGATCAGCGGCGAAGAGATCGCCTTAAGCAAAAAGATCAAGGTAGGCTACAGTGGATTGCTCAGGGCCTGCCCGCAATACGACTTTGTAAACGGTTTCTGGCTGGGGCAACAATTCTCGTTCCGCACCGACTTTACCAAAACGAGGTCGTTGCTTATCTCGCCTTCCGTTTATTACACGACAGCGCGTAAAGCAATAAACTGGCAGGTCGACGGCAGTTACAGTTATGTACCGGAGAAAAACGGGAAACTGTCTCTCGCCGGGGGAGAAACGACTGTTGACTATAACAACGAGACAGGCACGATGTTATTGATAAACTCCCTGTCGTCCTTATTCTTCGGCAAGAACCCGGTAAAGTTCTATCAAAGGAAATTCATCGATCTTTCCCATTCAATCGAACTGGCCAACGGGCTGCCTTTAAAGACCGGTTTCAGCTATGAAAAGCGCCATGCGCCGGAAAACAGCCAGTCGTACAACTTCGTCGGAAATACCCCGTCTTCCAACCTGCCGCATGGAAGGGCGGGATATATGCCTGACAACACAGCCTTAAAAGCGGGTATACAGATTTCGTACACTCCCCGGTATCACTACTGGAAACATCGTGGAAAGAAGATATACGCCTACTCCCATTACCCGACCTTCTCGCTGGAATATGAAGCCGGGATACCGACAGGTTCTTCCACCTCCGCCTCATTCAGCCGGCTGGAAGGGAGCATTCATCAAACGATAAAGATAAACGAGTTCGACAAGATCGGTTACTATATCAACGGTGGTAAGTTTCTATCTTCCCGGCGCGTGTTTTTCCCGGACTTCAAGCATTTCGAGACAAACGAATTATTCTTGACGGGAAGTTCGCTGAATAACAGCTTCAGCCTGATAGACAGCTATGCCTGTTCAACTGACAGGCAATGGTTGCAGGTACACCTCAACTATACATCCGACTATCTTCTGTTCAAACGGCTGCCGTTCCTGCAAAGTACGCTCTTTAATGAGGCGCTTCATGCCCGTAACGTATGGATACCCGGCAGGAACTATGCCGAGTTCGGGTACTCCGCCGGCTTCAGCGACATTGCAAGGGTAGGTGTTTTCGTTGGCCTGTCCGGGGGACGATATGATGCGGTAGGCTTCACGATCAGCCTGCCGGTGCTTAAATCGATGAGGTTCAAATAAAAGGCTAGGCTTTCAACGTACATTCATTCACACCTGTCATCCGGTCGTGCATCCCCACGAGCCTGACTGCCATACAGGATGGCCGTAGAGGTCGGAGCAATACGATGCACGATTTCCCGCAAAGTCTTTACTATTTCATTTCGTGTCATAACGGGGTCTTTTATGGATTTGTATTCGCAAATGTATATAAAATAATCTATTGCACAACAATTTTCCGCACACCTTCCCTTTCTACCACAACAAAATAGATACCTGCGGCAAGTCCTTCCAGCCGGTTTATGCCCAGTGTCAGCTGGCGGCTGCAAATCAGGCGGCCGGATGGGTCGAACAGGCGGCAGAGACGCGGCTGCGCGACGGTGATACAGAGAGTATGCCCTTCCGTACGTAGCTTGAAGACCGGAGTGCTGAGGTTTTCGTTGGCAGTCGGATTGTCGGCTAGGATGCCCTCGACAGTGACGGACTGGTCGCTACGGATGAATTTGATTTTGTAGCGCCCATCGGCATCGACCGGGTCATACACATTGCCGTTCACTTTAACGACTGGGACGGATTGCTCACGGTATCCCTCAGCTACTGTAAGCGAGAAGCTGAAACTGCCGTATTCTTCAACCGAATACGTACCGGCTGTTGGAGAGAAGGTTACACCTGCTGTCTCCGGCAATGTCACGTCGTAATAAACTGGCTCGGGTTCGGGGTAGTAAGGAGGTACATCGGGGTCGTCGTCTTCTAGTGTAAATGAGATTTCTTTTTCTAAACCTGCTTTATCGGTTACTTTGGCGGTATGCGTTCCGACGGCTCCGGTAGCAGTATAGGTTGTTGCACCGGGAGCTAGAGTTACTTTGTTACCGTCTACAAAAAGCTCATTGATACCGCTAACTCCATCGCTAAAGGTTAGCGTATAGTTTAGCTTTTCATAAGTATGGGATAAAACAGGGGCTGTCTTATCAAGATTGACAGATACTTCATGCTCGTATGTGATATCATTATTATTCCGTTTTAATGAATACTTGATTGTATGTTTTCCTTCTGTTGTCCAAACAAGCTTATCTGCATATTCAAGAGTACTCTTTAATGTAGAAGAAGCCAGAGCAATCTGAAAGCCTGTCGGCGGTATTATCGTTATATTAGTAGTGCTCCAACTATTCAGACCTTCTGTTGCCTGAGTAACAGCCTCTGCATCTTCGGCTTTGCCGGAACAGATAGTAGCAGGTATACCGGATGTGAATGTATATGAATAATTCTTAGCAGATTCATTGCTTAACTTAAAACCTTCATCTTCAATAACATTTCCGCTTTCATCGACTTTTAATGCTCCTTCAAACGTAGGCTCATCTCCACCTTCCGGTATGCCGGTTACGGTATAGAGTATTTTATCATCTTCATAAACTACCTGGTCAGACTTCGGAGTTACGGTTAATTCAACTTGATTGATAGTAAAGTTTGCCGTTTTATCAGTAGCCTTTTTATAATTGTCATTACCTGCAAAACTGGCAACAACAATGTAATTGCCTGTATAAACAGGAGCTTCCCCTTCTCCTGAAGCTCCGCTATTTTCAGCATTAGTGGGAATATTAGCACTTTTATTCGTATAAGATGTATAGTACTTTAACGAAGGTGTAAGATTATCCGGATTTGCTCCCTTTAAGGTCGGTACATCAATAGCTATGGCAGAACCGGTATAAGAATATGTACCAGTAGAAATATTATTTATTTCTGTATTAACTTTAGCAATAGAAAATGTAACATCTATATTTTGACTGGATGTATTCTCGGCTGTTGCAGTTACAGTTACTGTAACATCCTCTGTTGTTGCAGCATTTGGTGTTCCGCTGATAATACCTGTATTAGTATCTAATGACAAACCATTTGGTAGAGAAGAAGAAGAAGATACTTTATAGGTCATTTCACCGCAATTATCTACAGCATTATCTTTGAGCAATTTAGACAAATCATACCCTGTCATAGCTTGCTTATATGTTAGTTCTTGTTTGGTTGCGGTATTAACTTCAAATGTATTTGGCTTCCACATTGCATAATAGGTAGTAGCTCGATTTATTGTTGCAGAATTAAAATCTACTTTATTACTAGAAGAATATGAACTACTCCAACCATCAAAAGTATAATATTGTTTTGTCAGCGATGTTGTTGGTTCTGTCGGATGCTCCGCATCATTCAATAAATATTGTATAGGAACAGAACCACTTCCACCATTGGTAGAGAAATTAAGAGAATAATAATTGAGAGTTATCTCTCTTGCAGATTTACTGATAGATTGTTTTGTATCTAAATCTCCAATGAATATATTATAAGTTTCGCTATCATCAAATTTACAAATAGCAGAGTACTTATTATTATCCTTTGTCCAACTAGCATCTTTATTTGTAGAATTATATTTTAATATTATAGTTTTATCGACATCATTCCAGTTTGAATTATCTTTTTTGAATAGAATATTTATAGCATAAGAAAAATTAGTAAAGTTACCATCTATTGTAACACGAGAGCCTAAAACTATATTTCCATTTACAGAAACTGTATTATCAGCTTTTAGCTTTGTATTTACATAGACTTGTTTGCCTTCAGATATTGTTATATTACTACTTGGCTTAATTTCCAGATTATCTACTATTAAATCCTCAGAAAAGGTATATGTACCTATAATAGATGTTTCATTACCTATTTTTAGTAGACTATTTGTCGGTACTATAGTAGATTCATTCTGCATATTGCCATCAGTGCCGTCATTACCATGCCAACCACTTCCTATTGTGCTGCCAGCTCCACCTTTTAATCCTTTTTTACCAGCTCCAATATTTTTCACAGCGTTAATTGTTGAATTTGTAATTGTTATATTACCTGTACAATTCCCACCATTTCCACCACTTCCTCCTTTATTCTGGCGTACATATCCACCATTACCAGCCTGTCCTCCCCCTGCCTGTGTTATATTAAGAATCGAATTTGATATTGAGATTGCATTACTATTCCCTCCATTACCTCCATTGCCTCCGGTATAAAAGCCGAATGATTCATAATTAGTAGCTCCATTGCCTCCATTTCCACCACCTATATTTTTGGATTGAATACTTGTGGAATTAATAATAATTGTGCCAGAATTTTTACCTGATTCTCCCGCTTCTCCTACTGATCCGTCATGTCCACCAAAGCTAGTACCACTCTTTCCATCCTTCCCTCCAATATTTCCGGATACGGTCAATTTATGATTCGCTCCCTCAATTGTTAAAGAAGAATTTCCCGGCACAATAATATCTCCCGATACTATTACATCATTTTCTAATTTGATTGTTACAGTTATTCCATTATTCAATGTTATTGTTTGGGATTCTGTTCCTTTTAAAAGATAAGTTCCGTTAGTGGTGATAGATTGTTCATTCTCATTAGTGATTGTTAAGTCATTATCAGCTTTGGCGATTAGAGTTGACAAAGTTAATAATAAGAATAATGTTAATAAATTCGTTCTCATTTTTATATGCATTTATTTGATAAAGCAAAAATAAACCCGTCCCCATGTCGGATATAGTACGGGAACGGGGATGATTATTCTATTACCGGGCGATCACCCTCACCACCGCCGCCTTCTTCGCTACCACTGTTTGGATCGTGCTGGGAGCTTTCGCCATCGTCGGTTTTGCCGACTTTATTTGAACCGATACGATAGGCTATTTTATTACGATATTCATCGATCAAAGCATTCCACCAACCAAACAATTCCAGATAATCCTCATCGCCGTCGATATTGGCCAAGGCATTCAGACGTTTCACCAGACGATCGTAAGCCTCGCAAAGCTCATCACGGGTGATCGATGATTTACGCAAACGTTTGTTCATACCTAGATCGTCAATCAGACTTTCCTCGAGCTTCATCGCTTCATTATAATAGGTGCGTAGGGCAGTAACACGAGTCGTTAGTTTTAATGTCTCGATTTCACTCTTATAATGGTCGGATTCGCATTCCGTGACCAGGTTAAGCAGGAACTTCAAAAAATCACTGTATTTCATACGCGACATCTTCGTGTATCTTTTCATAAGAGGAAATACGATCTCGGCTGCGGCTCTTGTGGCTGGATCCTGACTGCTTTTCTCACCAAGCACCAGATTATAAAATCCGCTTCGCGAGCTATTAATCTTCGGTTTTAATATCTTTACTTTCATCCAATAGGTCGTTTTACTGATCTTATTCAGACTGTTGTTGAATTGAGTCCATTTATCGTCAAACAGGTTCAATTCGTTTTTGAATTTTAAAATGGCAAGGTTAACAGCCTTCAAATAATTAAGAATTAAGGAACAAAAGATTAACAACTCGCTGTTTGTCATTCTTGTCTTGGGTGTTTTTTGGATTTCAGCCATGATAGTTTGATTTATGATTAATAATAAAAAGAATTGATTGTTGCGTTTGGTGACGTGTAGTCTTCATTTCATGAAAAACTGCGGTAAATGGCAACATGATCGTGTGTAATGCTAAATCGTACGTGTACGAACCGGCAATACATCTCTTCATTTGATGAAAATATGCGGTAGATGATAAAATGATTGTGTGCAATGTTAAATCGTATGCGTACAATTTAACATTGCATGCTGTCATTCGGTCAGAAACTATCATTTTTACTCGCATGACAGTGTCATACGCACGCTCGTAGGCGATCGGTAAAATTGAGACTCCCGACAGAGCAATAGAAACTGTGTTTTTTTCTGAATTGATTTCCATCTTTGTATAATACTAGTGATTGTCTCTTCAGGTGAATGACTAGAAAAAACGATCGTTTTAGCTAGTCATTTATAGTAGTCTTGAAAAAATATAATTTAACAATAGATGATTTTTACTCAAATTGATATTCAATTGATCAACAATATTTTAATTAAACGTATATTTTAGATGGATAAACTTGGAATTATTAAAATATGTTGTACCTTAGTGGCGGATTTAAACGATCGTTTTTTCTCGTCATTCGAGTTTGTTCATATAATACTAATATACAATTCATTAAGCACTAAATGCCTACCTTTAGATATTTCTAAAAGTAGGCATTCCTATAAACTATTAAAGCCTGATTATCAGGACATAATCAATTGTTAAAATCCGAATCCGCCGTGATCGTCCTCTTCAGCTTCCTTTTCTTTCCCTGTGAGATAGATAAAATCGTTGCCACTTTGAATAATATCGGCGGCAGGAATTTTCTTTATTAAGGCTTCCGTATCGTCCTTTTCCCGTAGACAGATCAGGGCACGGTAACTTTTCGAAGGTTTATCGGCGATGAACCACACACCCGTATAGGAGATATTTTCCAGATAATGCATCAACGAAGTGCTCACACCGGATATACCTATCGGGCCACGCAGGAATTTCAGCTTGCCGGAATAAGGGGAAAGGGCAGCCAATAGCTCCGGTATCTGTGGGTTATCGTTCCCATCCATTGGCAGATAATGGCGGATCAGCTCGTCCACCCGGCTCCGGGCGGCAGCCGAACCGGAAGGGAAGACCACCGACACATATTTATTTCCCGCCACAGCCTGCAACTGGTAGGGCGACAGGCAATCGATGCATCCCAGCGTATCCGCCCGCTGACAGCGGAACACGTGAAGGGAATAGATACCGAACGCGTCTTCGGGCGTGGGCATATCGTAGATTTCGATGGTATATTCCTGCCCTTCATAGACGACATCGCGGGCAACCAGCCGGCTGACACCGTATTCGAGGAACTGCTCGGCACCGCCATTCATAAAACCATAAAGTCCCGAGCCAGTAAACACCCGTTCCCTTTTCACTTCGACCTCCTGTGCTATCAGAAAGGCGGGGAGCAACAGCAGGAAGCCTGCCCATCGTATAAAATGTTTCATGCCTGCAACGTTGTTTCTATCAGTTCGATCTTATCCTTATCGGCAATGCCGAGTTGAAACTCCTGCGCCATATCCATGAAGGTGCGTGCGCCGGCTTTCTCTTCTTCCTGCAACCCCTCTTCGATACGTTTGGCGATCACTATATCGTAACTGATACGGTCGACTGCCACCGCGTCGCTTCCCGCCAGGATGGTATTATAATGGCAGATAAATTGCGGATTGGCAGCCGGTCCACCGTCGAAGCAACCGATCATTCCATCGACAATATTCAACACCACCTTATCCCGCAACGGAGGGAAAGCACAAACCGAAGCACAGGTATCATGCCACATCGGACCGTGAAGCCGGGCGGTATTCGTAATCGAACCGAAAGCCAGGTTCTTCATGCAGCAGGTGATCGTCGTTCCGGCATTCTTCAAAACGGGGACGTTGATAATCTTCGTCACCATCTCCGTACATATCTTCGTGAAATAAGAGTTCTTTCCGCCATTGATCATGAAAGGCATGGTATAAGCGTCATATTCTCCTTCGAGGTCGACGGAAAAGTACTGCTCCTTATCGATCCGCTCTTCGCCATAGAACTTACCTTCGGCATTGATGTAACTGCCGTTCTCATCGGGATATTCCGTACCAATGATCTTTATATCCGGATAGTTTTCAGGGGTAAAGCCCGATTCCTTCAAATCTGCTTCACGCCGGTCCCAGATAATAATATTCTTTCGGGGGATGCCGGCTTCTTCCAGCTGGTTGATAATGGATTGCGTCAAAGCATGCGAAGTGGATAACAACTTACCGGCAATCGGGTTTACTTTCAGCCCGATCACATCGTCAGGACCGACAAACTGTAGCCACGCCTCTTTCAGGTTGCTTTTCCCTGTCAGATTCAACATGCTGTTCCGGAGCATTTCATAGGTGATCCCTTCGGATGGCTGTCCGTCGACAATACAGCCGGTATGGGTTGTACGAGTTACTTTTCCGGGATATTTACCCGGCATGGAATGTTCGTTCCGGGGGATGGCCAGGGCATCCTTTATATTGGTTGCCGGCTTTTCTTTATCTGCGTGCACCGCCGGAGCAGCCTTTACGATGGGAGAAAAAGCAACGCTTGCTCCACCAAGAGCCAGCGAACGGAAAAAGTTTCTTCTTTTCATGGTATTACTGATTAAGTCTTCAGGCTGCTAAGATATTAAAATCCTGTGGGGCTTCCGTCTTTTTTCCGGTTATTTCCTGTACTTTTGCGACACAATCCGAGAACTCAATAAAATACGTTGTGCCACAAGACTCCAAAGGGACGATCGGAGAAGGTACGCATATCCGTTTCATCGTAGACAAAGAAAAGTTCCTCTCCGGGATCTACCCTACCGACAAATAGGTACTTCACACATTAAAGAATAAATGTTAATATTCCGGCCTACCGGAATACAATCGACCGGCAATAGTGTTATCTTTAAAACGAGTTGTTTCAGGCGAACACCTATCAGATAATAAAAAGTTATTTAATTAAATCGAATTGAAAATGAATTTAGCAGAGGTTTTAAACTTCCGACGTTCCGTACGGGTGTTTGATAAACAGAAACCGATAGACCCGGAAAAGGTAAAAGAATGTCTGGAGCTGGCGACATTGGCGCCCAATAGTTCGAATATGCAATTATGGGAGTTCTATCAAATTACACAACCCGAATTATTAGAGAAAATAACAAAGGCATGTCTCGGTCAGACAGCTGCGGCTTCGGCTCCGGAGATCGTGATTTTCGTTACGCGTCAGGACTTATATAAGAAACGGGCCAAATTCGTTCTTGAGTTCGAAAAAGGCAATATCCTGCGGAACAGTCCCAAAGAGCGCCAGGAGAAACGAATCAAAGACAGGGAGTTATACTACGGGAAAGTGATGCCGTTCCTTTACGCCCGCTTTCTGGGTATTCTGGGATTCCTGAGAGTCGTCATGTCTAAAAGCATCGGTCTTTTCCGGCCTATGGTACGGGAAGTTTCCGAAAGCGATATGCGCGTGGTCGTTCATAAGTCCTGCGCACTGGCTGCCCAGACCTTTATGATCGCGATGGCAAATGAAGGATACGACACCTGCCCTCTGGAGGGTTTCGATAGTAAACAAATCAAGAAGCTGCTGAAACTACCGCACGGTGCCGGTATAAATATGGTTATCCCCTGCGGAATACGGAAAGGGACCAAAGGCATCTGGGGAGAACGGGGCCGCGTTCCGTTCGATGAAGTTTACCATCGGCTATAAAGAGACAGATAATCCAATATCTCAGGGCTACCTCGTAAAAACTTTACGTTTGGATGAGGAAAGCCCTTTTTTCATACCTACCAATAGGTATTTAATACAGATTTAATATCAAACGTATCATATAGTATACCATAATACCTTATCTTTGCAGCAAGGTGAAAGAGAAGTATAGGAAATATTTGCGGATTGCACTCCCGGCGTTATTCATAGCGTACCTGGGATGCTTGATAGCTTTTACCCACGTTCATATCGTCAACGGGGTAACGATTGTCCATTCGCACCCCTATCATAAAACCGACGACGGACGCCCCGACCATGAACATGGTTATGCGGAATTCCAGTTGCTTCACCAACTTTCTACTATCCAAATTAGCGGAGCTGCCTTTGTAGCCTTACTATTAGCAGCTTTCCTGACAGCATTATTCAAAGTATCCTGCCATCCGGTCTATCCGGATTATCTGGTTCCCATACAAGGGAAACCGTCTCTTCGCGGGCCGCCTGTAGCCTGATAAATAAGAACTTTTCATATAAGGATACCTATCGACTAATAGGAAGATCCCTTATTTCTATATTTTTGACCTTGGTGATAAACGTTTACCACCTGGGTAGAAAATATAAAACATCAGGTACTTTATATTTGAAAGCACCTGACCATCAGTTATTGTATTACCTATTTATCAGAACAAATCAATATGAACAAGATTATAACACTTATACTATGCCTATGCTGTGCCGTTACGGCTACATGGGCCACCGAAGAAGAGAAAATGAACGCATCGGATGCAAACGTATTCGGGCATGTATTAGACAAGGAAACCGGCGAACATCTCCCCTTTATCACCGTGATGCTGAAAGGGACAACCATCGGAACAACCACCGACAACTCCGGCCATTATTTCCTGAAGAATCTGCCGGAAGGCAAGTTCACCCTCGAGTTCAAGTACCTGGGATACAAGACAGTCACCCGGGAAGTCAAACTGGAGAAAGGGAAAACACAGGAGGTCAATATTGAGATGGAAGAAGACCGCATCGCGTTGGACGGCGTGGTCGTTTCGGCCAACCGAAGTGAAACGTCGCGCCGCCTGGCTCCTACACTCGTGAATGTCATCGACTCCAAAGTATTTAATACGACCAGTTCGGTAAATCTGGCGCAAGGGCTGAACTTCCAACCCGGTGTGCGGGTGGAGACAAACTGCCAGAATTGCGGCTTCCAGCAAGTACGTATCAATGGGCTCGACGGGCCTTATACGCAGATACTGATCGACTCGCGCCCTATATTCAGTGCACTGTCGGGCGTATACGGACTAGAACAGATCCCTGCCAACATGATTGAGCGGGTGGAAGTGATGCGTGGCGGCGGTTCGGCCTTGTTCGGTTCTTCCGCCATTGCCGGGACGATCAATATTATCACAAAGGAGCCCCTCCGTAACTCGGGCGAACTGACACACACGCTTTCTTCGATCGGGGGAAGCGACGCCTTCGATAATAATACGACACTGAATGCTTCGCTGGTTACGGAAAACGGGAAGGCCGGAATGTATATCTTCGGTCAGAACCGCCACCGCTCCGGTTACGATCACGACGGGGACGGTTATACGGAATTACCGAAGCTGAAGAACCAGACAGTCGGCTTCCGCTCCTACGTCAAGACCAGCACATACAGCAAGCTGACTTTCAAATATCACCACATGAACGAATACCGCCGTGGCGGAAACATGCTCGACCGTCCGCCGCATGAAGCGGATATTGCCGAACAACTGGAACACTCTATCGATGGTGGTGGCCTGAAATTCGACCTTTTCTCAACCGACTACAAGCACCGCCTCAGCGTATTCACCTCCGCCCAGAATACCGATCGCGACAGCTATTACGGCACAGGGAAAGACCCGAACGCCTATGGCAAGACAACCGACCTGACCTGGATGACCGGCACCCAATATGCCTACAGCTTCGATAAGTTCCTCTTCATGCCGTCGGACCTGACCGCCGGACTGGAATATAACTTCGACCATCTGAAAGATGAAATGGTTGGTTACAACCGTTTCACCAACCAAAAGGTACATATCGAAAGTGCTTTCCTGCAAAATGAATGGAAGAATGCCCGGTGGAGCTTCCTGATCGGCGGCCGCCTGGATAAACATAATATGATCGATCATATGATATTCAGTCCGCGTGCTAACGTACGGTTCAACCCGACGGAAAATATCAATATACGCGCCAGTTATTCAAGTGGTTTCCGTGCCCCGCAAGCGTTCGATGAAGATATGCATATCTCCGCCGTGGGTGGTGAGGTTGCCATGATACAACGGGCGAAGGATCTTTCGGAAGAGAAGTCTCAGAGTTACAGCACATCCGTCGACTTCTATCACCGTTTCAAAAACGGTATTCAGGTAAACTTCCTGGCCGAAGGCTTCTACACCAATCTGAGCGATGTATTCGTGTTGGAAGATATAGGGAAAGACGAGCAGGGAAACCTGATCAAAGAACGGCGAAACGGCTCAGGTGCCAAAGTGATGGGACTGACTTTTGAAGGAAAAGCGGTTCTTACCTCCTGGCTATCGCTACAGGGTGGAGTCACATTGCAACGAAGCCATTATAAGGAAGCGGAGAAATGGAGCCAGGATGAAAATATCCCTGCTGAAAAAAAGATGTTCCGTACACCTAATACCTACGGATATTTTACCTCCACAATAACGCCGGTCAAACGTTTCACGGCCTCCCTCTCGGGAACCTATACCGGCAGTATGCTCGTACAGCATCTAGCAGGATATATTCCGGCAGACCAGGCTGTCAAAACACCCGAGTTCTTTGATATGAACATAAAGCTGGCTTACGAAATCCCCCTGTACAAAGAAATGAAGCTGGAAGTAAATGCCGGCGTGCAGAATATCTTCGAAGCTTACCAGTCCGACTTCGACCAGGGGCCCAACCGTGACTCCTCTTATATCTACGGCCCGGCTACACCCAGAAGTTACTTCGCCGGGATCAAGATTTCTTACTAAGATACTTTTACCGCAAAGGGTCTTTGCCTTACCACGCAAAGACCCTTTGCACGTTCAGGCAACGACCTTTTGCGTGGTAAGGCAAAGCCTATTCTTTAAAAATAAAACCTGTCTGTTAATCGGCTACTCGTCCTACCGACTTAATATTCTTGATTTTAGAAAGTGTTACACACATCTTCTGGATGTCCTCCACATCGTGTACCTTCATCTTGATCTTCCCTTCGAACACTCCGTCCTTGGCTTCGATAAGCAGGCGCATGATGTTGACATTGAAATCATCGGCGATCGTCTTGGTGATCGTATTCAGTACACCGATCGAGTCGATACCTTTCACCTCGAGGGTTGCTTCGAAAGAAGCATTTTTATGGCTGCTCCATTCCGTATTCAGGATTCGCTCGCCAAAGCTGCTCTTCAGACGCATGGCGATCGGGCAAGAACGTTTATGCACAACGACATTGCCGTCGTCGTTGATAAAGCCCAGCGCATCGTCACCCGGAATAGGCTTGCAGCATTCGGCAATCACATAGTTACGCTCGAAAGCCTCTTCACGCAGGATATACGGTTTCGACTTATCATATTTGACTTTACCTTTTTCCTCCGGCTTTTCTTCTTCCTGCTTCTTGGAGCCGACGCCTAATGCCTGTTTTACATATTTGAACAGGACGTTATCCGTCTTTTCCTTCAGCAGCTTCTTAATGTTTTCAGGCAGAACGACATCCCCCTTCTCCACGGCATAATAGAATTCTTCCCGTTTGGAAAAGCCGAAATAGATACACAGTTTATCCAGGTTGGAAGTACTAGCTTCCATATCCGACCGCTTAAAAGCAGCGATCACCTTCTCCTCTCCCAGCTTGGCCGCATCCTTACGGGCACGTTTCAACACGGCATCGATCTTGGCGCGTGCCTTTGCGGTCGTAACAAAGTTAAGCCATTCCGGTTGCGGTTCCTGCGAGCGGGAAGTCAGTATCTCAACCTGGTCACCACTTGCTAACGGATGACTAAGCGGCACCAGACGGTGGTTTACTTTCGCTCCGATACATTTATTTCCTATATTGGTATGCAGGGCATAGGCAAAGTCAAGTGCTGTCGCCCCCTGTGGAAGTGTCTTGATATCCCCTTTCGGTGTAAAGACGAAGATTTCCGAAGTAAACAGGTTCAGTTTGATCGTATCCAGGAAGTCCAGAGCATTCGGATCAGGGCTTTCGAGGATTTCTGTAATAGTCTGAAGCCATTTATCCAGCTCGGTATCTTCTTCTACGCTATGCTCCTTGTACTTCCAATGAGCGGCAAAACCTTTCTCGGCTATATCGTCCATACGGCGGCTGCGAATCTGTATTTCCACCCATTGCCCGTCAGGTCCCATGACAGTAAGATGCAATGCCTGATAACCATTGGCTTTCGGACGGCTTACCCAGTCGCGGATACGATCCGGACGGATACGGTAAATATCCGTTATGGCTGAATAGATATCCCAACACATATTCTTCTCATCCACACCCGGCAGCGGGTCGAAGATGATACGGACAGCATATAGATCATAAATATCTTCGAAAGTAATCCCTTTACTTTCCATCTTGTTCCAGATAGAGTAAGCAGATTTTACACGGGCTTTCATTTCATAATGCAAGCCCATTTCCTTCAGTTTCTTATCAACGGGAACAGCGAAATGTTCGAACAGCTTGTTACGGTTTTCTTCCGTTGCCTGCAACTTTTGCTCGATAAATTCGTACTCATGGGGATGTTCGTATTTGAAGCTCAGATCTTCCAGTTCCGTCTTGATCGTGAAAAGACCCAGACGATGTGCCAGCGGGGCATAAAGATAGAGGGTTTCACCGGCAATCTTGAACTGCTTGGCTGGAAGCATGGAGCCTAAAGTACGCATATTATGCAGACGGTCGGCAATCTTGATCAGGATCACCCGGATATCATCACTCATGGTGAGCAATAACTTACGGAAGTTTTCCGCCTGTGCAGATGCCTGTTCCCCGAATATTCCTCCGGAAATCTTGGTAAGGCCGTCTACGATCTGAGCGATCTTCGGGCCGAACATATCGCTGATATCCTGTACGGTATATTCGGTATCTTCCACTACGTCATGAAGGAGTGCGGAACAGATAGAGGTGGACCCCAGTCCCATTTCACGGCAAACGATCCGTGCCACTGCAATAGGATGCATGATATAGGGTTCACCGGAACGGCGTTTTACTCCTGCATGAGCCTGGTTGGCGAAGTTGAACGCTTTGGTGATACGCTCGACCTTTCGTCGATGGTTTGAATTCAGGTAATCCTGCAACAATTCATTAAACCCATCCTGGATCATCTTCTCGTCTGCCGACATGGCCGGTAACATGTCACCGGCTTCCTTTGTGTCTTTTGTGTCTATCGTATCGTTCATGGTTACAACCTCTTCTTTTTATACAACGTCTGTAACCACAAATATACAAATATTCGTCAAAAATCAACAAGGAAGCCAGGAAAATAGCAAGTTTATCCTACAGGAATCTTTAAAACCTGTCCGGGACGGATATTTGCGTTGGGCAGTCCATTCGCCTTCTGGATCAATGTGGCCGTCACTCCCGGATACTTTTTGGATATGGTATACAGGGAATCTCCCGACTTCACACGATAAGAGATAAAGCCATTGCTCTGCTTTTCAACGATTTCGGATGAAGAAGTTGTCTTTGATACCGTTTTCGATTTTGTAGCGGAAGCAAAAGTAACCCCACCGTTATCCACATACAGGGTCAACCGCCGTCCACTGGCCAGTTTATTTGATCTCAGACCGTTCCAGGAACGAACTTCTTTCGGCGTCACTCCATAGCGGTCGGAAATAGTATAGATATTCTCACCCGAAGCTACACGATGCGTAATCTTTTCACGGTTGGAAGAACTTCCTTTATCCGCGTCAGTCGTATTATACGCCAGGCAACCGGCCAGAAGGTCTTCAGCACGATGGGTATATATCGTATCTTCCTTGTCTATGAAAGCATACGTCTGATTAACCGGAAGTTTTAATACAGAAGGTTCCGCATTTCCGGGAATGATATCGCGTTTGTATTGCGGGTTCAGGGCGCGTACCTGTTCAATATCCATTTGAAGCACTTCAGCCACTTGCTCCAGATGCAATGCTTTTGTTACCACCACCGTATCCGTAGCCAACGGCATGCTGGTTTGCATCGGGCAGATATTATGATCGCAATAATAATTCATGATGTAATTGGCTGCGATAAAGAGAGGCACATACGAACGGGTTTCCTTCGGGAGATAAGGGAAGATGTCCCAGAAATCGGTTTTTCCACCCGAACGGCGTATCGCTTTATTTACATTACCCGGACCACAGTTGTAGGAAGCCAGCACCAGGTTCCAGTCGCCATAAATAGCATACATATCTTTAAAGTAACGACAGGCAGCATGGGTCGCCTTCACCGGATCACGGCGTTCGTCGACCAGACTATTGATCTCCAGTCCGTAAATCTTTCCGGTCGGAAGCATGAACTGCCACAGGCCGCAGGCACCGACACGCGAGAGAGCGACCGGATTAAGGGCACTTTCCACAATGGCCAGATACTTTAGTTCGATAGGCAAGTCGTGTTCGTCGAGCACCTGCTCGATAATCGGGAAATAAAAATCCGCCATACCCAGCATATATCGTACGAGGTTACGGCGGCGATCGGCATATAAATCGATACAATCGCGTACTACCTTATTATAAGGTAAAGAAATAACGCGTGGCAATCTTTCCAGACGTTCCCGGTAGACAGAGTCAGGGAAGTATACATTAGCATCATCGTCATGGCAATATTCGTCTCTTTTGGAGAAATATTGAACGTGCCACGAGCGAAGCAGGCTGTCGACGTCAGCATCCAGACTTTCGGGGATCAGGCCCACATCGACCGATAATGAGTCGGCAGAAAGGTTCGAATACTGAGGTTCTTCGTTGTCAGTCAGTGTTTCCTGTGCACGGGCAACAGTAAAGAGACAACAGAGACAGAGTAATGTTAGTAAGTATTTCATGTGTTATCAGAATTTTATACTGCAATTCAAGCCATACGACCGGTCGCTGAAACTGGTCTTCGGGGTTACCGCAGGCTCTATCCGCATACTCAGGTCGGGAGAGATATCAAAATCGAACAACTGTGCATCCACATACGCATCGATCATACAGATGGCATAAACGCCGGCCGTAATGATAATACTCAAATCCCTGTAACGACGAAAATAGTCCTTACGGCTCTTTATATTATCCTGCAATCGTGTATTAGTTATGAACTCTGCCGGATCCCGACCATTCTTCTTGGCAATATCCACCCATGAGCTGCTCCAAGCCTTCGGATCATTCGGATGATCTTTCACATCATTCATCAAATCCAGATAAGCTGTCGAATAATCCTTATAATTACGATTGTTCCAGGTCACCGCATAGATACATCCCATAAAACCGCCATACACGATCGGCAACTTCCAGTATGCCCTGTTATAGATCTGTCCCAAGCCCGGCAGGATGGCAGAAAAAAGAACTGCCTTTGTCGGATTCGGCTTGAACGGCTTCATGTTTATTTCCTTGAACTTAGGTTGGGGCACCGAGTCGGCAGCCTGAAGCACAGCCTGCACTGTCGAATCGGGTGGTGCCACCACTACCGTATCAGCATCAAGTATCACTGCCTGCCCCTGTGCTTTCGTATACAGGGATATCCCGGCAAGTATTACCAGAAGGCATAGTATCCTGCTTATTCTTAATCTCATCCTCACGAATCTACCGTCCACTTATTTCAACTTATCCAACAGGCCGATCAGCCTTTCCAGTTCTTCTTCCGAGGTAAAAGGGATCGTGATACGTCCTTTTCCCTTCTCGTTGCATGCCAATTGTACCTTTGTATTGAAGAAGCGGGACAAATGATCCTTCAGCAGATTAAATTCCTGGGGAAGCATCGGCTGGCGTCCGGCTGTTTTCTCTTTCTTCTCCGGTGCAACAGCCTCCGCCCCGTTTCGTACGATCTCTTCCACATTCCGTACGGAGAGGCCTTCCGCCAGTATCTGTTCATACAAGGCCAACTGCACTTCCGGATCTTCTACCGGCAGCAGGGCACGTGCATGTCCCATATCGATCTTTTTATCTTTCAAACCCATCTGTATCTCTGCCGGAAGTTTCAACAGGCGGAGATAGTTGGCGATAGTAGCGCGTTTCTTCCCAACCCGTTCGCTGAGTTTTTCCTGGGTCAGGCCGTAGCTGTCTATCAACTTCTGATAAGCCAATGCAATTTCTATCGAGTTAAGGTCTTCGCGCTGTATATTCTCGATCAGCGCCATTTCGACTACATTCTCGTCGGCCGCCGTCTTGATATAGGCAGGAATCTGCTCCAAGCCGGCCATCAGGGAAGCCCGGTAACGGCGTTCACCGGAGATGATCATATACTTTTCCGTACCGATCTCTTTCAGGGTTATCGGTTGGATAACACCCAGGGAGCGGATAGAAGTAGCCAGTTCTTCCAGTGCTTCTTCCTCAAATATAGAACGGGGTTGATCAGGGTTGGGCTGAATCTTGCTCAATGCTATCTCACTGATAGAAGACGAACCACCGGTTTTAAGGTCGTCCATCGTGATCAAAGCATCCAATCCACGGCCAAGTGCCGATCTTTTCATTACTGCCATAATTGTTATTATTTATTTTTGTCTATCAGCTCTTGCGCAAGCTGCATGTGATTTAGTGCTCCTTTCGACTCGGCATCGTAAAGTATTACGGGTTTGCCATAGCTGGAAGCTTCGCTCAATTTCACATTACGCTGAATAACGGTCGTGAAAACAAGGTCGCGGAACGGTCGTTTCACTTCTTCGTAAATCTGGTTAGCCAGTCGGAGACGCGAATCGTACATCGTCAGCAGGAATCCTTCGATTTCCAGGGCCGGGTTCAGCTTCGATTTAATAATCTTTATAGTATTCAACAGTTTACTGATACCTTCCAGCGCGAAATACTCGCATTGAACAGGGATCATTACCGAATCGGCTGCGGTCAGTGCGTTCACTGTGATCAGCCCCAAGGAAGGAGAGCAGTCGATAAGGATAAAATCATACATATCCTTCAGGGGAACAAGTATCTGTTTGAGGATCTGCTCCCGGTTCTCCATGTTCAGCATTTCAATTTCCGCTCCTACCAGGTCGATATGTGACGGGATAATATCCAGTCCTTCCACCTCGGTCGGGATAATGGCTCCTTTCGGATCGTCTCCGTTCACCAGACATTCGTAGATGGATAGTTCGACACTCCGAATATCCACGCCCAGTCCGGAAGAGGCATTTGCCTGCGGATCTGCATCAACAACCAGCACTTTCTTCTCAAGGGCAGCGAGGGATGCAGCCAGATTTATCGTGGTTGTTGTTTTACCAACTCCACCTTTCTGATTTGCTAAAGCGATAATCTTTCCCATACTTCGTCTTTTAATTCAGTGGCAAAACTAAACATTAAAAACCTAACGAAATCAGGTTTAAGCAAAACAATGCTCGTTTTGTTGAAAAGTCGCCCTAACTGTTGATAACTTGCAAATATAAACAGAATATTTAATAACTTGTTTCAAATGAGGCGTGTGTGATAGTTTTTTTGGAAATGATAACGTAGTTTTAACAAGAAAGGTCTGACATTAATTCATATATAAGAACCGCTCTCTCTTCCTCCCCGTATGGTAATGCACACTCGATAACCTCCATAATATTAGGATCATTCAAAAAATATTTACAGTTTTGTCCGACATATTTTTTCAATTCCTGATCTGATGATCCGCCTATTGTCATCTTTAATTCATTACAACTGTTCATTATATAAATAATATCTTCGAAATCATGACTTTGACGCAAATCCCCACCACCTCTTCCATGAACAGCTTCCATTTTCGTTGCCAAATAATATTCAACCGGAAAAATAGAAACAGTTATATCATCAGTAAGAGCCTTTTGTACTTTATGCTTCATTCCGCTTTTATACCATCGGTTCGTAAATCCCATCACATTTTCATCATCCGGCATAATATCTACTACAATTCCATTATACAACCATCTGCAAATTGGAGCATTAGGTGTCAAATCATTATGAAATCCTTTTTTTCTCAATATAGTTTCCAACTCCGATAATTTGGAATAAGTAGCTAATTCAATCACACAATCGATATCTATTGTCGGACGAACCTCTGTTGCCGCAGGATCGGTTGCATACAACTCGGCAACAGATCCTCCAACATAAACCACTCGCTCATTGAGCTCTTCCAGCCCCCTGGCTACTGTCAACAACATAATAATATTAGAACCCGCCATCATTCTTTATTCTTTTTGTTAATTCTTTTTTCGCAATCTCCACCTCTCGAACCTTACCTATCCTAATGGTATCAACCAGAGCCAGTAATTCATATAACTGCAAGTCATTTTCCACCACCTCGGGGACAGTCTTATAAAGAGGTTCGATAGCTTGTCCTCTCTCCGTCCCTTTAGCATAAGCCCAAACGACCTTTTGACTATTTGCTACAATCATCGTGTTTATAGGTGGAGCCGAATATGCTGTAGGAATACCGCGTACAATACCTGCCGGTTGCACAGGAAAAGCATACTTCAATCCATAAAACAAGAATTCTAAAAAGGATGCCGCGTGTACTTTTCGTTTTGAAACATCAACAAGTTTCGCCATACGACATCTGTCCAATGCTTCCGAAACCTCAGATGCACTTAACTTCAGAGACAACCTCAAATCCTCTATACGCCAAAAAGTGTGACGCAAGGTTGTCATTTTTAAAAGAATCAATACGTCCTGAGGACGCATGCCATTATGCTTTCTCATACTACATTTATTTGCAATTCGCGAATTGCAAATATAGGCATTACATATTTAATAAACAAGTGATTACAAAATAGCAAACAGATATTTTAACAAACGAAGCCCCGAAAAGATAATCCTTTCGGGGCTTGTTTTTTATCTGCTTTCCTCCTTCGCAGGGGTACTCGACAGATGAACTTTATTTTATTACTTAATATTTTGTCATTTCACCTGTTCGCCTGTCGCAGGTTACTTAATGGCTCTCCCGAACGAGAACCATTGCATGAAAGACTATTTTTGATTATAAATTTCTTTTATAAATAAGTCGATTACTTAACGATTGCTTTAACAGCAGCTTCACCTTCTACAGCTACAACAACTACACCGGCAGGAGCAGCGATTTCAGCCTTATCAGAAGAGATTACTGTGTTAGCAACTGTCTGACCAAGAACGTTGCTGATAGTAACTTTCTTACCCTGAGCACCAGAGATGATTACTGCACCGTCTTTAGCGATTACAGATACTTCAGAAGCAGTTACACCTTCGTTAGCTGTCGGAGTACGAGTTTCGTCTTCGTTCATGTTGAATACTTCAGCCTGTTCGATATCACTAACAACAACAACCAAACCGTTCAACCATTTCAGATAACCTGTACCTACTTCTTCAGCATAGTCACCATTTTCATTGTAAACCTTGCGACCAGTTTCAATAACGTATGAACCAGCTTCCTGATCTACATAGCGGAATGCAAACTTAGCAATGCTGTGAGAATAGTCGCTGCGATCCATCGGCAATACATTGTATGTTCCGTTCGGACGTTTCAGATACAAAGTATCGTGTGTATGGTAGCCTTCTACAAAGCCTAGCTTAGCCCATTGTTCACCATCTTCTTCATTGATGAATTTGTTATCATGCAAATGAGTTTCAGCATAAACATTAGCAGAGTCCATCAAGTTAACTAGGAAGCGACCAGTTGTTGTGTCAGCTTTGTGTACAGGATGATCTTCAATTTCACATTTGATTTCAGAATCCCAATGTTCAGCTTCTACAGCTAACAGATATTCCCAACGGTTGTTGTTACCACGGTTTACATAAGCAGTATCTACATACAAAGCAGGATTGATTGTCGGGAACTGAACAGCATTAGCAATACTCAGGAATTCACCCTTTTCAAACAGAACCTGTGCTTCGTTTACACTTGATTCACGATAAATCTTGATAGTGTCAGCCATAGCTACCTTACGGTATTCAGGAGCATCTTTCTTTTCAACTACGAATAGGTCATTTTCAGTCTGGCTATACTTTCCGATCTTGTTCAAGATACCTTTGTTTGCACCGTCACCACTGTAAATCTTATCAGCATCCAAAGCCAGATTTTCCTGACCACCTGCAACATTTACAGCAACTAAATTATAAACATCGTCACCGGCCATTTTAACAGCAAAGTAATCAGCATCAGCTTCATCTTTGAAACCTTCTTTCTTACCAGATTCACCTGTTGCATATCTGTTTACGTCATATGCAAAGTATTCTTTGTTTGCATTATTCTGGAAAGAATAAGCCAAAGTTTTCAAGAATACAGTCTTATCGCCATTATCATCTGTAGTTGTATATTTACCATCAGCATCATAATATCCTAATGTACTACCGATCAAAAGAGTATCCGGACGGCTTACAACAACAGAACCCAAATTATCAGTTCCGTTATATGTATATGTTCTAACATTCCATGCAGTAGCTACATCTTTCTTTGTATCCATCCCAACCTGGTGATTATCTTTATGGTTTTCTACCCAATAAGCAACACCATCAAAGATTGAAGAATAGGCACCTACATAATACTGCTGGTCTCTCAAATCATCTGCATTCAGTCTCAAGAAACCGTCAGCTTCCGTGAATTTTGCAACAGGCTTAATTTCGAGTGTATCACCATTTACATGAGCAAACACATTTGTTTTAGCTGTATTATACAAATCAGCAACAGAAATAGTATGTGCTGTTCCAGCAGGATTTTCACGGTTTGTGAAAGTCAAATCAGTTCCATCATAAGTTACAGCCCATTGAGTTTCAGGATAACCTACCAAAGCTTCAGAAGCTTTTACGAAATCGGCATCACCATCTGCATCCAAACCAAGAACTTTACCATAGTTACCTTCTGTTGAATAAACAGCTTTCGTATTCTTATTTGTTACAGTGAAGAAAGACGGAGTCTTTGTTAATAATTTAGCAACATCAATCTTATTGAACTTACCAACTTTGATAGTGATAGCATTCAAGAAGCTTTCGCTTGTAGACTCAGCAGCCAATGTAGGAACAGCTGACAAATCAACAGAACCTAATTTATATGTACTATTTGCTTTATTAACAACCAGAATTGAGTTTACAACTTGATTTATACCTGCAACGAAGTCATCTGCTACTTTGATAGAGAAATTGTATGCATATTTATTCTGAATTTCTGCTTTTGTAGCATTCAGAGCATTAGCCAATACTCTCGGAGAAACAGTTTTTACAGCGTATTTTGTACCTGTACCAGCTGCATATTTATCATCCAAATCAACAACGATGATGTTACCATCTGCATCCTGCAACATATAAGCATCATCATTATCTGCTGCAGCTACCACCTTTGCAGTCGGTTTACCTGATGCAAGAACAAACTTAACAGGTTTCAATACATCAACAAACGGATTGTTTGCCAAAGTTTTGTCTTTCTTGTCACCATCTACATATTTCTTAATGCTTGCTTCAAAGCCTGCACCCGTAATAGCTACTAAGTCTCCAGCTTCTAAAGTCTTACCATCAGCAGGAACTGCACCTAAGTTAATAGAGGAAAGTACAGCAGGTGCATTAGTTAAACTTACACTTGTATAAGAAGCAAAACCCCATTTATCACCTGTTTTTGTTGCTGCAACTGTAGTGTGAACACCACTTGCATCAGTTAAAAACTCACCTGTTGCTTTATTTTTAAATTTAGCAACACCTGTATTATTTCCATTATCAGTAATAGAAACACTCCAAAACATATTCTGAGTTGTAGGGACATATGCTCCAAGAACAGGAGCTGCTCCTTTAACACCAGTCAAAACTTTACCCGTTGCCGGATCCATCAATACATAATAAGATGCAGAAAGATCTGTTGCTGTTGCTACAGGCATAGTAGCAGGTACAACTTCCAATGAAGTTTTAGCAATTGCTTTAGCTACTATTGTATTAGAAATTGTTTTGTCTACAGAAAAAGTAGTTCCTGCCAACTTAGCATAGCCAGTTCCATCAGAAATAACGATCGCTTCATCTGCCAAAGTAACAGTTGTCATATTCGTTATATCAGTACCAAAAGCGAGCTGTCCTGTAGCAAAACCTAAAGTATTACTACCACCAGTAATTGTGTAATTAGGAGTAGTAAATGCAATCTTAATCACATCTGTCATCTGAGCATTAGCAAACTCCTTTGCTTCCAAAGAGCCATCACTTTTTACTGTGGCAACATAATCTTTACCTCCATCAGTAAATACGATAAAATAATCCTGATTATTCCCATTAGATGGAGCAGTAGTCGTTGTTGGCACATCAGCATATGTCTTACCATTGGCATACTGAACCTGCGCAAACAAGTCTGCTGGAGTAATCACAGCACCGGCCAGCAGGGCACCGGCCACAAGTGTAGAAAACTTTTTGTTCATAATTCTAAAATTTAATATTAATACTAAAGTGTAATAAGTTCTTATTCAATACGATCGTTCATTTATATACTTCTATTTCCTCTGACTAGCGAAAACGATCGTTTATTCTCGTCTACAAAAGTACGCATTTGTTTCATTTCCGCAATTCTTTTCACTTCTTTTTTTTCATTGGTATCTGCTTTCTTATCAATTGAATAGCATAGTTTGTATGAAAACGCATTTTTAGAGGACGAACGGCAAACCAGTGACGAGAATAAACGATCGTTTTTTCTCGCCATCCTCCCATTCCTCCTTATTCACTTTCTACAAACAAATCATCGGATAAAACAACGTTATATATATTATGTACGCGTGTACATTAATATAAGGCATCATATACACCCCGAATTACGGTTTCTTATGCGTCACCTTCAGCCCTGCTTTCCCCTCCTTTTTTCCCTTAAATACCTAAGTTCTTACATTGGGATAGCTAAAACTGAAACACCTTACAATTTAGGGTCATCTTCATAACTTTTATAAAAGAAAGGCACAGATTACATATATGTAAGGCATGCCTTTCTTTTTTGTAATAATAGCCTTACATATATGTAATCATGACCTTACTAATTTCAATCTACCGACCTTTCCACTTAATTATCCTATGCTTAGACCTTAGATACACCGACGAAAGACCTTAAACAAGCAGACCTAAGCACCGATGGAACGGAGATAAATTTAGTTCACCAGAACAAGGTCGGAAGCGGCAATACTTACTATATATGTTTTGAAGAAAAGCCGTCACACTATCACTAATTCATTCAACACCATTATATTCAAAGCATAAAGCAGTGATAGTTGCCGTTTTTAACTATCACTCATCTATCACCCAACTATCACCGTCTTATTCCGAAAGTCACTAGATGCTTACTTCTTTCCACAAAGTATACTACTAATTATCAAACATATAGAAACAAATATCGTTTGAGATCCGGATCTCGATGCTCCCGACTCCCGGGTCATCGCATCGTCAACATGGGGGTGTAAAACAAGTCAAAACAGGGATGTCGGCAACAAAAAGCAAGTAGTTCGATGAAAAAAGCCTATATATTTGGCGTAAATATCTAAGGAGAAATAAATATATAGGTAAACAATCGCCCTTTTGGGCTTATTTGTGGGGCATAAAACAACCCTATATAGGATTTAATTAATACACAGTCAACCAAAATCAGGACGAGACAGTGATAGTTGGTGATGGATGAGTGATAGTTAAAAACAGCAACTATCACTTCCTTACGCCTTGAATATAAGCACACAGAGCAAATAAGTGATAGTGTGACAGTTCATTTGACAAAACAATGTTGCAGATAGACTTATTATATAGAATATGAGTCTATACAGAAATAATTGAGCCATATAGCGACGATATAGCCCTGTAAGGGCGCAACAAACCAGCCCAGGGATTTAACCCTGGGTATAAGCAAATTAGCGGGAGGTTTTAAGCCCTATATGGGCGTAACAAGAAAGTCGATATATCTTGTTTCGTCCTTACAGGACTTAAGAAAAGAGG
>OGJY01000976.1_pt1 | contig 36968 bp, 31 predicted proteins | sample 1572231 | NCBI WGS metagenome assembly OGJY01 (sample SAMEA2582121, study PRJEB24529) | metagenome | biome: Human gut stool | place: China | collected 2011
AACCATATAACCGTCTGTGATGAAACTATTTTTGTTTCATCGATGACATTGTACCCGCAAGCAGTGCAGACGTATATACATCTGCTGATTTTGCGTTGCAAAATACTTGTTGGGAACACCCAAACCCGCGAACTGCATCCTGTGGATGCAGGCTATAACGTAAAATATAACGAGAACTGAAAACTACTTTCACTGCCTTATCTTTGCAAAAAGATGCGGAATAATGATTGACAGGTTTGCAAATGTGGATTCAGTTTTTACTGTTCTGTTTATTTTCTGCTGAGAGATAACGCCATAGAGTCGTGCGGCTGATACCTAATTGCTGTGCTGCAGCAGTATTATTTCCGTTCATTGCATTTACGGTTTGATGAATAGCCGTCCGAATGATTTCATCCAAAGTCTGCGGTGTAAAATCGGATTCGACTGGATGGGAATTGTTTCGATGATAGAGCGTGCGCTGTTGGGCAAGACAGTTCAAAACAGTGCTGCGGCGAATATAGTTGGCGTCTGTAATAGTTGCCAGTTCCTGAAGGACCTGTTTGAATTGAGTATAATTATTAGGCCATTCATAGTGCTGCAAAAGTTCAGCAGCCTGTGGCTCAAAGCCAATGATTTGTTTTCCGAGGTCCATATTCAGAGTGCTCAGATACAAGCTGGCAAGAGAAATAAGTTCATCTGAGCGGCTGCGGAGCGAGGGAAGATGAAGCGTAAAGCATCCAAATTTGGAAGAAAAGGTCTGTGCGATTTCCGGAACAGCTTGTCTGTCGCCGTATGTACAGGAAAAAATCAGACGAATACGTTTTGCTACCTCAGTTTCTTTCATGGTCGCGATAAGCTCTTCTTTGTATTGTTCCTGAAGGTCATTCAGATTCTGAAAGTAAATCGTTCCATCCAGTTCATTCAAGGGAGAAATGTAGTTGGTAAACAGAAATTCCCAATTTTTGGGAGTCATTGTTTTGCAGTCGATTACAACGAACGGAAGATTCACACGCGGGCTGTGCAAATAGAGGATGCGGGCAATCTGCTCTTTCCCAGTACCGCTTTCTCCCAAAATCATAACAGGCTGGCGGGTCGCTGCAAGTCCATTCAGACTGTGTTCCAACTCTCCCATGGCACCGCTAATACTATAAAAACTCTGCATAAGCGACTGTGCGACGTCAGATTCACTGAATGAGCGAATGCCATTTTTTCCAGAGCGCAGAGAAATCTGTGCAGTTTGGTAAAGAAATATATAGAATTTGATTGAATTCATCCGGAGGATTCGAGCAGTTACGCTATACAACTGGCCGTGGTCATTCTGATAAAATTTAAGGGAGGACAGAGCTGGTATCTCTGGGATATGCTTCCGCATAATTTCCAGCTGCTGCTCAGATGGCTGTTCTTGAGTATGGTAATAGAGCATTCCTTTTTCAGTCAGGATAATGGCGTTTCCGTTTTTCTCTCGCGCAATCTGACGCAGAAAAAAATTTTCCTCCTGTAATTTATGAAATTGGTTGCTGATACCAATCGCACGGTCAAAGGCATCATGAAAGCTTTCAAGGCCAGATGTGATCAAAAATGCATCGAATCCTTTTTGGCGGGCAACCGTATGGGTGATCATATCCCCGATCACCATCTTATAACCGCCGATTTTCAATTGATCCAGTGTGTATGAAACTTCATCTATGTTGTGAATCGTAATGATGTCAACATCTTTCTGCAAAAGGTCACAAAGGATATGGGCAGGTTCTGTAATGCTGGAGAAGCCGACGATTGCATAAAGACTGGAATAATTTTCAGCCATTTTGATTGCGCGCAGGATATCATAGACAGAGAGCGGGATAGAAATCACCGGAAGAGAGGTGACGGAGCGGATCAAGTCTGCTGTACCGCCACGGGAAATGATGATATCGTATCCGTCTTCCTGATGCTCACGGACGATAGCAGCTCCCTCTTCCATGTCACCGATGTAAATATCGAGCTGGATATCAGTATATTCTTCTGCAATGCGCTGCATCTGAAGTTTCATTCCATCATAGGGAGCAATCGCGAGGATGCGGGTTATCATTTGTGCCATACGAAAAACCTCCTTATAATGGTATTGTACTGTTTTGAAACAAAAAAGGAAAGACCCTTCAAGTCTGAAATGCTTCAAAATGAAACGAAATGAACGAAAAAATCAAAATTTATCGTCCGTGTGTTTCATATAGAAACAAATTTGATGGAAGATGTTGTGTTCAAATATGAAGGGATGCGCTAAACTTGGAGCGTAGATGAATCGGAATTTTGCAGTTACCAGAGGTGAAAATATGGTAAAACTTTTAATCCTTGCGGATGATTTTACAGGTGCGCTGGATACCGGTGTCCAGTTTGCGGCGTGTGGCATCCCGACCCGCGTGGTCGTGAGGGAAGTTCCTCAGCTGGCATCCTGCGAAAGCACTGTTCTGGTGGTAGATACCGAGACCCGACACCTACCACAGAAGCAGGCGTTTTCCGTAGTAGAAACACTGACATCACGCGCTGTAAAAGCAGGTGTCCGGTGTATATATAAAAAGACAGATTCTGCGTTGCGTGGCAACATCGGCGCGGAGCTTTCGGCACTATATAAAGCAAGCGGAAGCCGCCAGCTGTCTTTTCTGCCGGCCTTCCCGCAGATTGGGCGGACGACCGAGCAAGGCATCCACTACATCAACGGTGTGCCCGTGACGGAAAGCCCCTTTGGCATCGACCCATTTGAGCCTGTACACCATGCAAGAATCACAGAACTTCTGGCAGAACAGTCTGATCTTCCTGCAAAGAATTTTCCGGCTCTGCGGGAAGGAGCCCCGGTCCCGACGGCAGAAGGAATTCTCATTTTTGATGCTGCGACGGTAAGCGACCTTAAAACCACCGGCCAGCAGCTGTTCCGTGCAGGAGTGTCTCAAGCAATGGCAGGATGCGCGGGTTTTGCCGCCTGCCTGCCTGCACTGCTGGGGCTGACCAGCAGCAAAAAAGTGTCCGTCCCTAAGTTGGACTCCCGGTTACTGGTCTTGTGCGGCAGCGTGAATCCTATTACCCTGAAACAGCTGGATGCGGCCGAACGGTCAGGCTTTGCGCGGCTGCGCCTGACCCCACAGCAGAAACTTGAACCGGGCTACTGGGAGAGCGAAGCTGGTGCGGTCGCTCTGGCTGATATTGAGAAAATGCTGACCACAGCTCCGCGCTGTATCATCGAAACCAACGATGCTGGCGGGAATCAGCTCACGGCACAGTATGCGGCAGAGCGCGGCATCGACCTTGACGGCATCCGCGTGGGGATATCCAGCAGTGTCGGTCATATGCTGGGTGCATTGTTCACCAGCCCTGCGCTGGGCACCCTGCTGCTGACCGGCGGCGATACTCTGCTGCAATGTATGAACTGCATTGGAGTGCAGGAATTGGAGCCGGTGTGCGAGCTGGAATCCGGTGTCGTACTGGCCCGCTTTACCTATAAAGAATGCACCCGTTACATCATCACCAAATCCGGCGGATTCGGACAGGAAACCCTGCTAATCGATTTAGCCGCCCGTATCGCGGAGACCTGAAATGCCTCTGTAAAACTGGAAACAATACGATGGAGGAAAATGATATGACTTATGCAAAACTGCCCGGACTGACATGGGACGGCACGGTATACGAGAATGAGGAGATGGGTACGCTGGAAGCACTGCTACCCACCGGCGGCTGGCCCACGGCTCACGCCCCGGCTATGGTGGAACTGCCCAACGGCGACCTGCTCTGCTGCTGGTTCGCCGGTACTTATGAAGGAAGTGCGGATGTCCATATCATCTGCTCGATGTTGCCCCACGATGGCACCAAGTGGCTGGAACCGGTGGATATCTCCAACGACCCCACTCACAGCGAGCAGAACCCTTCCCTGTTTTATGGCCCGGATGATGCAGTCTGGGCAATGTACACCGCTCAGCTGGACCGCCAGGCTGGAAAAGATAATATGCAGTATACCGCGGTCGTCCGCTGCCAGAAGAGCACCGACGGCGGCAGGACATGGGGGTCATACACCACGGTGTTCCCGGAGGAGGGTACTTTCTGCCGCCAGCCCATCCAGATGTTGTCCAATGGCCGCTGGATCTTTGCGAACTGGCTCTGCACCGACTCGGTGGACGGCCTATCCGGCGACCCCACCGCATTCCGCATCTCAGACGATGCGGGCAAGACATGGCGCATGGTCATGATGCCCAAGAGCAACGGTCATGTCCACGCCAATGTGGTGGAACTTGAGTCGGGCCATCTGGTCGCCTTTATGCGCAATCGCGAGGCTTACCGTATCCACCGCAGCGAGTCTTTCGACTACGGCGAGACTTGGAGCGAACCGGTGGCGACCCCGCTGCCCAACAACAATTCCAGCATCAGCGCGCTGAAGTTGCAGAGCGGCCGCATCGCCATCGCCTACAACCCCACCTGCACCCCGGACCCTGTGCCCGGCAAGGCCGCATGGCCCGGTCTGCGCTGCCCGGTGGCCGTGGCCCTCTCGGAGGATGGTGGCAAGACATTCCCGCTGATCCGCTGGATGGAACGCGGCGAAGGCTTCATGGGGGATGAAAACAAGACCAATAACAAGCAATATGAATATCCTTATCTGATGCAGAGCCGTGATGGGATGCTTCACCTGACCTACGCAGCCCGTACCCGTCAAGGTATCAAGTATATCCGCTTCTCGGAAGAGGATGTGATGGGAAAAAAGCGCGAAACGGTCGGCCTGTACAATCCCACCGCCGCGCAGAGCCGTTAAAAAGCTACACAATACATTACAATAAAATCAATCTTATCATTACAGGAGGTTTATAGAAATGCTGACTCAGTACAATCTGAAAATGCCGCACGCTGTTTACGGTGGCGAAAACGCTATGGAGAACATCACCGCGATCATTAAGGCACGCGGTGCAAAGAAGGTGGCTATGTTCACCGATAAGGGCATTGAAGGTGCCGGTCTGTTTGCTCTGCCGGAGGAGGCGGTCAAGGCATCCGGTGCAGAGTACTATGTGCTGGACGAACTGCCCCCGGAACCCAGCTATATGGCTGTGCAGAAGCTGGTAGACGAATTCAAGGCATCCGGTGCAGACCTGATTGTTGCCTGCGGCGGCGGCTCTGTGATGGATGCTGCAAAACTGGCCAGCGTGCTGGTGACGGATGATTACGGTGTCAAGGAGTTGCTGGACAATCCCGGCATGGCACAGAAGTGTGTGTCCATCGTTCTTATCCCCACCACCGCCGGCACCGGCGCAGAAGTCACCCCTAATGCTATTGTGGCCGTTCCGGAAAAGGAGCTGAAGGTTGGCATCGTCAACGAGAACATGATCGCGGACTATGTCATTCTGGATGCCCGCATGGTCAAGAATCTGCCCCGCAAGATCGCAGCCGCTACGGGCGTGGATGCTCTGGCTCACTGCATCGAGTGCTTTACCAGCAATAAGGCTAATCTCTTTAGCGACCTGTACGCGCTAGAGGGCCTGAACCTCATCCTGAACAACATCGAGAAGGCTTGTGATGACCCCGAGGCCATGGCCGAGAAGAATCGGATGCAGATTGCGGCCTACTACGGCGGTCTGGCCATCACCGCTTCCGGTACTACCGCAGTCCACGCCCTGAGCTATCCTCTGGGTGGCAAGTATCACATTGCACACGGTGTGTCCAACGCCATCCTGCTGGCCCCTGTCATGCGCTTCAACAGCGAGCATCCTGCCGTCAAGGAGCGTCTGGCCGCAGCCTACGATTACTGCTGCCATGAGGAAAAGACCTGCACCACCGTGGAGGAAAAGACCGCATGGATGATCGCCCGTCTGGAGCGCATCGTCAAGCATCTGGATATCCCCACCAGCCTGAAGGAGTTCGGCGTGCCGGCTGAGGATCTGGAGGGGCTGGTCGCTGCCGGTATGCAGGTGCAGCGCCTGCTGGTGAACAATATGCGTCCTGTCACCCCGGACGATGCCCGCAAGCTGTATCAGGAGATCATGTAAGAAGAAAAGGAGAATACGCCATGAAGACCAGCGATATCAAAGGTATCATCCCTCCGGTAATTACCCCGATGAACAATGACCCTGAACAGACGGTCAACCATGCAGAGCTGCGCAATCAGGTGGAGCGTCTGCTGGCAGGCGGCGTCCATGGCATTTTCCCCATGGGCACCAACGGCGAGGCCTATGCCCTGTCCTTCCATGAGAAGGAAGAGGTGCTGGAGACCGTCATCAATCAGGTCAAGGGCCGCGTGCCCGTGTATGCCGGTACCGGCTGCATCACCACCGCAGAGACCATCCGCATGAGCAAGCGTGCTGAGGAGCTGGGCGCAGATGCGTTGTCCATCATCACCCCCAGCTTTGCACTGGCTTCCCAGAAGGAGCTGTACGACCACTATGTGGAGGTCGCAAAGCATGTTCACATCCCCATCATCCTCTACAACATCCCGCCCCGCACCGGCAACAAGCTGCTGCCCGAGACCGTGCAGGCCCTGTGCCGTGATGTGGATGTCATCGTGGGTGCTAAGGATTCCAGCGGCGACATCGAGAACCTGAAGGCCTACATCCGCCTGACCCGTGAGCTGGACAAGGAAGTTGCCATTCTGGCCGGCAACGACGGTGCTATCCTGACCTGCCTGAAAGAGGGCGGCGCAGGCGGCATCGCAGGCCGTGCAAACATCTGGCCCGCTACCGTTGCAAAAATCTACGACTGCTTCAAGGCCGGCGACCTGGAAGGCGCACAGGCTGCACAGGACGCCATCGCCATCCTGCAGCAGACCTTCAAGTACGGCAACCCCAACACCATCATCAAGACCGCCGTTGCCCTGCAGGGCCACCCTGTGGGCAAGTGCCGCGCTCCCTTCAACTATGTCCCCGAAGAGGGAATGGAGGCCATCAAGAAGGTGCTGGCCGAGAACGCTGCCAAGGGCATGAACTGAGGAGGAGACTACCATGAATAAACCCATCGTTGGCATCACCATGGGTGATCCCGCCGGTTCCGGCCCGGAGATTACCGTCAAGGCACTGGCAGACCCGGAGCAGTACAGCTACTGCCGCCCTATCGTCGTGGGCGATGTGAAGGTGTTTGAGCAGGCCAAGAAGTTCGTTGGCCGTGAGGATATCGTCATCCACCGCTGCGATAAGGTGTCGGATGCCCTGTTCACTCCGGGCACCATCGATGTGCTGCATCTGGATCTCATCGAGGATATGAGCAAGTTCGAGATGGCCAAGGTGAGCGTGGAGGGCGGCAACGCTGCTTTCCAGTGCGTCAAGAAGGTCATCGAGCTGGCCATGGCCGGTGAGGTGGATGCTACCTGCACCAACGCCCTGAACAAGGAAGCCATGAACAAGGCTCTGGAATACTATCACGGCGAAAAGTCGGATGGCTACACCCATTTTGACGGCCACACCGAAATTTACGCCACCTATACCAACACCAAGAAGTATACCATGATGCTGGCCCACCATGACCTGCGCGTGGTGCACGTTTCCACCCATGTTTCCCTGCGGGAAGCCTGCGACCGCGTCAAGAAAGACCGCGTTCTGGAAGTCATCGAGATTGCCAACAAGGCCTGCAAGGATATGGGCATCGAGAATCCCCGCATCGCTGTGGCCGGGCTGAACCCCCATTGCGGCGAGAACGGTCTGTTCGGACGCGAAGAAATTGAGGAGATCACTCCTGCTATCGAGGCTGCAAAGGCTAAGGGTATCACCGGCGTTGTCGGCCCCTGCCCCCCGGACAGCGTGTTCTCACAGGCTCTCGGCGGCTGGTATGATATCGTGGTCTGTATGTACCACGATCAGGGCCACATTCCCCTTAAGACCGTGGGCTTCGTCTACGACCGGGAAAAGCAGGAGTGGAAGGCCGTGGAGGGTGTCAATGTCACCCTCGGCCTGCCCATCATCCGCGCCAGCGTGGACCATGGTACCGATTTCTACCATGCAGGCAAGGGCAACGGCAACGAGCTGAGCCTTGTCAATGCCATTAAATATGCCGTGAAAATGACCGGGACCTGCGGCAAGGAAGGCGTTTGAATCTAAGCTATCCACTTCCTATATTTTCTCCAAAGTGAGACCTCTGTTTTCTCAAAAAAGGAAAACGGAGGTCTTGCTTTCTGTTCCCAAATGAAACGATCACGATTTTAAAAACGAAAATGTTTAAGTTTGAAACGCTGTTTGGATTGAAAATATGAAAAACAATTGAAATCGTTTTATAATTGAACAATTAAATCAACAAAAGCAATTGTTCAGTTGTTGTGAAAGAATTATACTAATGCTATAAAATTGTGCAGGTTTTCAGGAGAACGGAAAGGAGGAAAGGTTTTTGCTCTAAAAGAAACCAAAAAAGTAAACGGAAAGGAAGAAAACAATGAAAAAAGTCTTGGATCAACTGGAAGAACATTTGATCGCGGTACTGATTTGTGCAATGGTCGTGTTTGAAACGGTCAATGCTGTGTTTCACGCAGCAGGAGCGGCGCAGACAGGGCTTCCAGAAGAACTGGCGATCTACTGCTACATCTGGATTGCGTTTCTGTCGGCAGCATTCTGTGCGAAAAAAGGCTGTGATGTCGCTGTGAATATGCTTTCGGATCGTTACAGCGCAAATGTAAGACACCTTGTAAAAATTGTTTGTGCCGTAATCAATCTGGCAATGAGCGTCTGCTTACTGATGGGCGCGTTCCAGTTTGTAACAGCTACTGCTGCAGCAGGCAATGTCGGAAAGCTTTCCGGCATTCCGATGGTGATCGTATATGCGGCATCTGTGATCGGCTATCTGCTGTGCGTTTTCCGGAATGCACAAAGCCTGATTTCGACGATTCGACAGCCAAAATAAGGATGAGGAGATAAGACTATGTTAGCATTGATTTTTCTGGTAATGCTGGTTCCGATGATTCTCCTTGGACTGCCTATGGTAAGCAGCTATGCGCTTGCATTTGTGGTCCCGAGTCTGGCAACCGGACAGAATGTATTTGGCCTGCAGGATATCATCGGATGGTTGTGCGCAGGCGCAGGCAAAAATACTTATGTAGCTATTGCACTGTTTGTGATTTCCGGCGAACTGATGAGCAAGGGCCATCTGACGGAGCGGATCTTCAATATCTTTGCATATCTCTTTGGATCTTCCCGCTACTGCTTCCCGCTGGTGGCCGTATTTACTTCTCTGTTCTATGGCATGATCTCCGGTTCTGGCATTGCAGTTGTGGCAGCTGTCGGCTGCATGGTCCTTCCGTATCTGGTTTCAATGGGCTATGATGTTGTGTTCTTTGCAGCAATGCTGGCCTGTGCGGGCTCTCTGGGACAGCTGATTCCTCCGAGCAGTGCAATCCTGCAAGGTCTCCCTGTCATCGAATCCGTTCTGGGTGAGGGTGTGACGGATGTCAATCAGCAGTTCCGTGTTGCAATGGTGATTGGCTGGGCCTGCGGCGTTTTCCTGCTGGCAATGACGATTCTGCACTGCCGCAAAGATGGCGGTGACCGTGAAAAGATCGAAGCCAAGGTCAAGGAGCTGCGTTCCGAGAGCTTTGGCAAGGTGTTCTATGACAGTATCTTTGCACTGTTGTGCCCTGCCATTGTTCTGGGCGGTATTTTCTCCGGAGTGTTCTCTACGGCAGAGGTTGCTGCCATCTCGGTGGTTTACGCTGCGTTTGTTTCACTGGTCATCTATAAGACCGTCACCCTGCAGGAGCTGTGGCGGACGATTCTGAATTCGGTCCGTTCTGTTGCAAAGCTAGCAATGCTGCTGGCATTTGCCGTGTCGTTTGCAAAACTGCTGGCTGCATTCAACCTGAATGATGTGATTGCAACGGCGGTATCCGCAGCCTTTGGCACGCCCACTGCGTTTATTCTGGGCAGCGTGATCATTATGAGTGTGGCTATGCTGTTTATGAATCCCGGTGCGATCGTTGGCCCGATCATTTATCCCGTAGCGCAGCGGTTTGGCATTGATATCACTGTGTTTGCAGTAGGTCAGGCAGGTCTGGGCGCGATTGGCAGTCTGACGCCTCCTTTTGGCATGAGCCTGTATGTGATCGCGCCGATCGCGAATGTGGATCCGATGCAGATGTTTAAGAAAGTACTTCCGCTGTGGGGTGGCATGACTGTTATCATCACGATCTTTATGCTGTTCCCTGGACTGTGTACGTGGGTACTTTAATGGAACTTGGGGCTGCTGCTGTAACAGGTGGCAGCCTTTTTAAGGTAAATCGATTTGAATCAGGAAAGGAATATGCTTAAGATGACACAAAAATATCCACATCTGTGTGAGCCGATCACTATTGGACGTGTTAATTTCAGAAATCGTATGTTCAGTGCTCCGATGGGAGGTACGGATATTACGGCAGACTGCTGTGTGGGGCCTCGCACACCGGGTTTCTATGAGCTGCGTGCAAAAGGCGGAGCAGCAGCGGTTACGGCGAGTGAGCTGGTCGTTCATCCCGCAACGGATGCCAGCCATATGTTCCACCTTGACCTGAAAACGCCGGGCAGTCTGGCAGGTTGGACCTTTGTAGCGGATGCCATTGCAAGACACGGTGCAGTTCCCAGCGTTGAGTTGAGCCACTCCGGACAATATGCCGGAACCTATCTGATCGATAAGGATGCCAAAAGAAATCTTACGCAGTATGGCCCCAGCGACTGGGTCCGTCCAGATGGGATTCCTGTCAAAGCACTGATAGAGGAACAGATTCAGGACATCGTGAAAGCATATGGCGAAACAGCTGCTCTCTGCAAACGTGCAGGCTTCCAGATGATCATGGTACACGGCGGTCATGGATGGCTGATCAATCAGTTTCTGAGCCCGGCGTTCAATCATCGTACCGACCAGTATGGTGGAAGTTTTGAAAATCGGCTTCGATTCGCGCGGGAAGTATTGACAAGTGTGCGCCGTGCAGTTGGGCCGGGTTTCCCGATCGAGTTCCGGATGAGCGGAAGTGAAATGTTTGAAGGCGGATACACGCTGCAGGACGGTGTTAAAATCGCACAGGGAATTGAAGATCTGGTTGATCTGATCCATGTTTCAGCCGGCTCCTACCAGTTCGGATTTTTCAATACCCACCTCCCGATGTTTTCGGAGCATGGTGCCAATGTTTATCTGGCGGCAGAGATCAAAAAGCACGTCAATAAGCCGGTTGCGACGATTGGCGCGTTGAATGACCCGGAACAGATGGAAGAAATTCTGGCAAGCGGAAAAGCGGATGTGATCTATATGGCGCGTGCGCTGCTGGCAGATCCGGAGCTTCCGAATAAAGTGATGGCTGGGCGCGAGGATGAGATCGTCCGCTGCCTGCGGTGTTTTACCTGTATGGCAGAGCGTCCGACTACGGGAACTCGCCGCTGCACGGTGAACCCATTGATCGGCCGCGAGTGTGAGGGGATGGAAGTTCTTCCGGCAGCACGAAAAAAGCGAGTGGTCGTTGTCGGCGGCGGTGTAGGCGGAATGAAAGCCGCACTGACCGCAGCGCAGCGGGGGCATACCGTTACACTTCTGGAAAAAACCGATCAGCTTGGCGGAATTCTGAAAAGTGAACAGGCACTGCCATTCAAGTACGAGATGTACCAATTAGGGCTGTCTCTTGCACGGCAGATGGAACGGGAAGGCGTGGAAGTCCGGCTGTCCACAACGGCAACGCCGGAACTTTTGAAGCAGATGAAGCCGGACGCGCTGATTCTGGCTGTGGGCAGCAATCCTGTCATTCCGCCGATTCCGGGAATCCGGAGCGAGAATGTGATCGTTGTAAATAACTATTATCTTGAAAAAGATAAAGTGGAAGACAGCGTCGTTGTGCTGGGCGGAGGTCTGGCAGGCTGTGAGTGCGCAGTCCATCTGGGAATGGAAGGAAAAAAGGTCCACATCGTAGAGATGAGAGACGCTCTGGCAGTAGACTGCAATATCCGTCACCGACCGATCTTGATGAAACAGGTTGAGAAATACTGCACTGTCCACCTGAATCATGCTGGGCAGGAAGTCACAAAGGATGGTTTGCTCTGTCAGGATGCAGAAGGTCAAACGGTATTGATTCCCGGTAAGACTATCATTTGCGCAGTGGGACAGCGCTCGGACCGCTATACGGTAATGACGTTGCGGGACTGTGCTCCATGGGTCCGGGAAGTAGGTGACTGCTGCCGGGTAAGCAACATCACGAATGCGATTTATCAGGGCTATCATGCCGCACTGGATTTGTAAAAGAGAGAAATCAAATGGATAACGAACCAATCTTGAAGATTCATGTAGAAGTCAACCGAAAAGATGTGAGAGAATTGCAGGGACCGGATGGCGTTGTAAAAATGCTACCATTTGGAGGTGCCGTTGAGGGCAAGATTTTTCATGGAATCGTTTCTCCGGGCGCAGTTGATACACAGGTTACGAACTGCAATCAGGTAAGACATATGTCCGCCCGCTATATGCTGGAGGGTTATGACGAAGATGAAAATTTTTGCCATATCTATATTGAGAACAATGGATGGTTTACAAATGGAGAGCGTCCGAGTCCATTTATGACAGTACCTTCTTTCCTGACGGACAGTCCAACTCTTGCACGATACCTTAACAGAGACAATTTCCGTGGAGAAGGACGAAAGGAGGATGGAAAGCTGACGATCTATATTTTTGAAAGATATTGAAATCTTCGGTTTTATAACAAAAAGGCAGAGTCTTTGATGAAAAAACTCTGCCTTTTTGTCGTTTGAGTATACTCTGTAGTCGTTTCACTGTTTTAATTTGAAACGTATTTTGACAGAGATTTTCGCATTGCTCAAAAATGAAACACATGCTTTGCTTTGTCTCTGAAAAAGTAGATGGATGTTTCAAATTACAACGCATTGTCGGGATACCTTCATTGTTGCTAATGGTCATCGGAACTATACTTGTAACTAAGATAAACACCGTAGTGTGTTTTGCGGCGAAGCAATCCGAAAAGGAGGCGCGGTTGCAAAAGAGAACGGCAGACCATGAACTGTCGGTAAAATGTACTCGAAATCGTGTTTGAAAAGTTAGGAGAAGGTAAAATGACTGTACAAATGGGAATCGCACTGGCGATTGTAATTCTTATGATCGTAATGATCATGTCGGATAAGTTTTCATTCGGCGCACCGCCGCTGATAGCCTGCTGTCTTCTGGTGCTGACAGGCATCTCTACGATTGAGGATGCCTTTGCAGGCTTTGTTGACAAAAACGTTATCATGGTAGCAGGTTTTATGGCAGTTATGGCTGCTGTACAGAAAACCAGTCTGATGGACGGCATCAAAAACGTTCTGGCAAAGCTAGCCACCAAGGGCGGTTTCAAAGCCTACGCATTGATTCTCATCGTCATCATGCTGGGTACGAGTCTGGTCGGTGGTGGCAATACCGGTTACTACGTGATGATCCTGACCATCCTGTCCACAATTCCTTACAGCAAGCAGCTGCCCAACTCCAAGCTGCTGATGCCCGGCGGTTTCGCAACGGGACGTGCACTGATCCCCGTCAGTGTTGCCTTCTTTATGGGACTTGCCAGCTCGCTGCTGGACGGTACCGGTCATGAGGCAGATATCACGCTGGCACGCTACGCCGGAATGTCTTTTTTCATGAGTCTGTTCTTCCTGATCTGGTGTCTGATCGCCTATAAGCTGCTGCCCGACCACGATGTCGAAGGCAAGTCTTCTGCTCAAAAAGAAGAAACGCCCTCTGCTGCGGCAATGCCGAAGTGGAAAGAATACTGCACTTATGTGGCATTCGCAAGCTCCATTGTTGGTATGATCTTTGCCAGCAGTATTGGCGAGATTGCTTACATTCTGCCCTGTGTGATGGCTGGTTTCCTCTGTCTGATTGGCGTGTACGACTTCAAGGAACTGCGAGCCAATGTGTTCAGCCCCCTGATTCTGATGATGGCGGCCGTGATCGGTGTGGCCAATGCTTTGGCTTCCACTGGCTTTACGGCAATGATTGGTGAAGCAGTTGCTGGTCTGATGGGCGGCAGTGTCAATTATTTTGTTCTGGTTCTCGTCTTCTGCTTGCTGACAAGTGCTTGCTCGACGCTGACCGGTGCTGCAATCGGTTCCCTCTTTGTCTTCGCACCTATTGCTATTGCTACCTGTACCAGTCTGGGCATCAATCCTGCTGGTGTTGCAGCTGCGATGACGGCCGCGGCATGGGGCGGCGGTTTCCTGCCCATCGATGGTCTGCCCGCGATGGTTCTTGGTATGGGCAAATACAAACTGTCCGATTTCTTTAAGTTTACGATTCCGATGTATCTCATCCAGATCCTTGGTCTGGTAGTCGGCGCGGTTATCATGTTCCCGGCCTGATGAAATGCTGAGAAAGATTTTGATAACGCAAATGTGTTGAAAAATTTTCAGAAACACGCTATAATGGCCGCGCAGTACGATGGATAAAAGGCTGCGCAGCCTTTCTTATACTGGGAGAAATTTGCCATGAATGATCAGATGAATCCACTGGTTCAGTTTTCCCCTGTAGCCGGACACATTGTGGTCGAATCGGTTCCGGGTGAAGCGAACAAGACATTGGAACAGGAAAATGATGTCCATGCCGGAAATGGTGCAGACCGCGCGATGTTTTGCTATGCACCCAAAAGCGGCTGCCCGGACCCCAAACAGACGCAGGTACTCATGGTTCTTCGTAACGATTCAAGTGAGGGATCTGCGGCAGAGTGTATGAGGCGTCTTGGCCTTGATACGCTGGCGGAGAAAGAGCATTTCCTGCTGCTTTTCCCAAATCCCACAGAGCAAGGCTGGAACTATAACAACAATGCCACCCGCGAGAATGATATGGACTATCTGGTGCGATGCTTTGGTGTACTGCGCGGCAGCAAGCTGGGAGTAAATGGCTTTAACGGGATGGTGTTCTACATTGCAGATTCCCCGGAAGCTTCCGCGATGCTGACGACGCTGGCTGCCCTGCGTCCACTGAATGTACCGGCGATGATGGTTTCATCCCTGCCGGAAGGTTACCGTCTGCCGGAAGGTGCATTAGGCATTGAAACCGCTGCATGGAGCAGTGATCCACTGGTCACGGAATATCTGCTGAAAGCCAACGGCGAAAGCTGCACCGACGCAGAACATGCTGGAATCGTTGTTCATTATGGCAAGAACCCTGCATGCCGCCTTATCACAACACAGCGACCCACCGATGCAGAGGCTGTGCATCTTGCATGGGATCGCCTTTTCAGTCAGACCCGTCGTTGGCAAAACGATGTATATGGGCATTATCAGCACCGGACAGCATTCACAGAGCGTGGATTTATAGCACATGTGAACGATACCAGTCTGGGAGTGAACGGAAACTATCCTCACACATGGTATGAGTATATTCCGCCGCAGCTGCGGGAAAACAGAGAGAAAGTACCGCTGGTGTTCTATTTCCATGGAGTAAACTGTGTGCCATTGTATGGTGCGGAGCAGAGCAACTGGCAGGATATCGCAGATCGTGAGAACCTGATCGTGGTATTTCCTGCGCCGGCGCGCAGCAAGTGCTGGAACATTTTTGATCTTCCGGCTCTCCCCAGCGACATGGACTTTGTGCTGGCCCTCATTGAACACATGAAGCAGGTCCACCCGATCGACGAGAATCGAATCTATGCGACAGGCTTTTCAATGGGCGGTGCGATGACCCATGCACTTGCCAGCACTTATCCAGAAATCTTTGGGGCGGCAGGCGCCTGCAACGCCTTTGCGACGTTCTTTATGGATGCAGATCCAGCCAAGATGCTGCAGGGCTTTATCCGTGATATTTCACCGGAGGAGCTAGGGCATGTTTGTGTTTCTGCTGACCGTGCAAAGAAAAAGAAAGAAAAAAATGATCTGTTGATGCCGATGATTCAGAACGCTGGTGCCGTGGACGATCTGATGCTACACTGGCCTGTGCCTGCCGATCCCACTACGATGGCGGCAAAGTCGCTGGCATGGTGGAAAGAGTTCGACCATATTCCACGGAAACCGTTTTTTGATGCAGAAAGCGGCACGGGTCTTGCAGCGGATGCAACCATCCGCTGCGGCGATGGCCGCTATACGGTGCAGAAGTGGTATAATAAAGAAGTTTCTGCCGATGTACCACTCTTGCAATTAACGGTGGCAGCCAATATGCCCCATGCCATTGATCCGATACAAATTGAATGGGTCTGGGAGTTCGTGCGCCATTTTGCACGTGGCAAGGATGGAAAATTGATTATCACAGAATAAAAGGAGCCGGGATAAATGTTTTATAGCTATGTATCGACCCGTGCGGATTATGATCCGGCAAAGTTGTTTTTGGTTTGCCCGCCCGCTGCTGATGCTGCGGACGAGAGGGCTGCAGCTGCGTTTGCTGAAAGCTCCGGCTGGCAGGCACTGGCTGAGTGGGAGGGCGGCATCCTTCTGATTCCCCTCGCACCGAATGGCTGGCAGGCGGAAGATTCCAATCTTCCAGCTCGCTTATACGACAGCCAGCGAAATAGCTTTTCAACTCGGAATGGGCGCAGCCTGTTTGCACGTGGTGGGAAGCTGTGGTGCTGGGAAACGATGATTTATATTGTTGGCTATGGGGATGGTGCTGTTTTTGCAGGAAACTGCGTGGCAGCGCACCCCAATCGGTTTGCGGCGGCAGCTCTTGTGAATGGTGTACCGGATGATTATTCCCATGCGGAGGAAGCTACGGATCACTGGATGGTAGCAAAAGTCAGCGAAGACTACCACAAACAGAAAAAAGAGATTGCCAGCTGCATCTGGATGCTGGGAACCTCCTTGGATAAGACGCGGCAGGCGGTGAACTATTTTGGCGCAGCAGCAGAAATTGACTGCAAAGAAGGCACTGTACTGTGTGGCATCCCGGTGCAGCGATGGTATAATCGACGGTATCCGGCACAGCAGGTCCTCGTTTCGGAGCAGCTGTCGCTAAGCGGCCTTGTGTTGGCAAATGCTATCTATAAAGGTCTCTTTGAAAAAATCATCCGCTGGAAAGACGGTCCGGACGGTACACTGCGTTATCATCCTACCCGTACAGAGTATTATGGAAACGGGGAATATCAAATCGGTACGGTTTGTGTGAATATGCTGGATTATCCCTATGGAGTCCGCCTGCCCAAAGGGATGACAACAGAAGAAGCAGTGGGGCTGCCACTGGTTTACAGTGTGCATGGACGCGGCGAACCGGCATGGATGTTCTGCGCCAAAAACGGTTGGGATACACTACAAGACGAAACGCGAGCTTTTGTGCTGGCAGTACCGGATTCTCCGGGAAACATCTGGAATCTTGACCGTGATGCGGAGGCGTTTGCCGCTATGACAGAAAAGATTTGCGCAGATTACCAACTGGATCGTGCCCGTGTATATCTCACAGGATTTTCAAATGGCGGCTCCATCACAAGAGAGGTCGGCACGGCTCGCCCGGAACTGTTTGCTGCAATTTCGCCGTGGAATGGTCCGGTACTGCCCGGCGGTGGTCTGATGGCAGATACGGCGATTCGGCCAGAGCTGCAGGAGCAGGGGTATGCCATGCCCTACTGGGTATGTGTAGGAGACAGCGATGGTGCAACATCTGGGCGCAGCATGGAAGAACAGCTCACTCCGATGCTGCAGGCCAACAAATGCATCTCTCAGCAGAATACTGCCGAAGATGGCGGCTGGCATCCGGATATTGTCTATACCGGGGAAAATTATTATACTGTGGAAAGCGGCTATACGGAAGGTGAGCGTCTGTTTACACGGATATATACAACAGCAGATGGCACACCCCGCGTTGGCTATACAGTGGTGAAGAATATGCCACATGGAGCGATTCCGGATGAAAGTCGCGCAGCGTGGGAGTTTCTGCGGCATTTCAGCCGCCCACAGGGGAGCAAAGAGGTTGTGTACCAACCGTAAGGGGTCCAAATAAGCATTTGGCGTAAAAACCGAGGGCATTTGTGCCCTCGGTTTTGTATACAGAAAAAACATAACGGAGGAAAATATGCTGGTACCTGTTCTATTGTTTATTATCGGACTGCTCTTTTTGATCAAGGGCGGCGATTGGTTTGTAGATGGCGCATCTGCACTGGCACGCCGTTTTCGCCTGCCGGAATTGTTGATAGGCGCGACGGTCGTTTCAATCGGCACGACGCTGCCAGAGGTTATGGTTTCCACCATGTCGGCATTATCAGGACATGGTGAGATTGCTTATGGCAATGCGATTGGTTCGGTCATCTGCAATGCGGCATTGATTGCAGCCATTACGATTGCCGTGCGACCCGGTAAAGTGGACTCGAAAACGCTGAAAACTCCGGTTGCATTCTTTTTCGCGGCGGCAGCAGTCTACTGCATTGCTGCGTATGTGTTCGGCAGGTTTACCCGCATCATGGGTCTTATTATGCTGGCAATGTTCGTAGCATACATGATTGCCAATGTTATGCAGATGAAAAATGCCCCTACTGAAACGAATGAAGATGCAGAAGAGAAGATGTCCTTGGTCAAGACGCTGCTCTTACTGGTTTTGGGGGCAGCACTGATTGCCGTAGGTGCCAATTTACTGGTCGATAATGGTACGTTGATTGCACAGGCAATCGGTGTGCCAGAGAGCGTGATTGCACTGACTTTTGTGGCATTGGGAACCTCTCTGCCGGAACTGGTCACGGCGATCACTTCACTCGTCAAGGGTCACAGTGATCTGTCTCTGGGCAATGTTGTTGGTGCAAATGTATTTAATCTGGTGCTCGTCAGCGGCGTTTCTGTCACTTTGGCTCCGTTTACGATCCCGCAAAGCTCGACGTTGTTTGGAATCAATTCCAGCCTTGTGCTGGATCTGCCAGTTATGTTGGCTGTAATGCTGATTCTGACCGTACCTGCTTTTGTGAAGGGAAAGTTGAATCGTGCGCAGGGTATTGTTCTATTGGCAGTATATGCAGCATTTTGTGTGGTGCAGTTTACGATGTGAACCATGTGGACGCGACAACATATCGGAAAATTGAGAAATAAGAAAAGGAGAAAGTGGAATCCATGCCAACTGGTGTATTAACGAACTGCGGGGCTGTTTTACTGGGTGGGTTATTAGGAACATTGCTGGGAAAAGTTCTGCCGGAAACACTCAAGGAACATCTGCCGACGATGTTTGGATTGAGTTCAATCGGAATTGGTGTCAATTCAATCATCAAGGCATCAAGCATGACCGCAGTGGTGCTGGCCATTCTGGTTGGTTTCACCATCGGACATCTTCTGCATCTGGAATCATGGACAAGTCGGTTCTTTCATAAGCCGGTCAAGATCTTACATCTGGGTGGTGAGGATATTGATATGGAGTTTTATATCACGGCGGTAGCACTGTTTTGTTGCAGCGGCTTCGGTTGGTATAGTGCTCTGACGGAAGGAATCTCCGGTGACCCCAGCCTGCTGATGTCCAAGGCTGTGCTGGATGGATTCACTGCGTTGATTTTTGCTTCCACACTTGGTATGGCAATCTGTGCGATCTCATTGCCGCAGTGTGTGATTTTGCTTCTGGTCTTTTTTGCCGGACGCGGGCTTTCCGGTGTGCTGACTCCCACCATGTTTGCCGATCTTTCTGCCTGCGGAGGGATTTTGACCATGGCAGCCGGTTTCCGGGTTTCAAAGATCAAATCTGTCCCGCTGGTGGATCTAATGCCCGCGCTGATCTTCGTAATGCCGTTTAGTATGGTATGGACGATGCTAATGAAGTGAAACGACGAGAAGAAAGTGGACGATGTAACTGTAATAACAAACACCGTGCCATCTGCAAATTTTGCCTCCACGCGATTGGTGTCCATATTAAATTTGCAACTCAAAAGTTTCATCATTGCCATTCTCTCCTGAAATTCATCGTGTTAACGTGAATCGCCATCCATCCCCACAGCTTTGTGTGGGGGTGTGTAACCGCGTGGTTCGGGAGAGCGCTTGCATGGCATGCAAGAGGTCAGCGGTTCGATCCCGCTATTCTCCACCAAAAAAGCACTGTACTTCGTAGGAAGTATGGTGCTTTTCTTTTTGCTGAAGCCGATTTGGGGGGGGCTGCATTGCTTTGCCTGCACCGTTTTCAGGCTTTTGCAGGCGGTCGAGTTACGCCCCCGCGATTCCGCACGATGCAACAAAAGAGAGGCATCTTCGTCTGGGTACAGCACAGACGGAAACGCCTCTCTTTTCGTTTTTGAACGATCTTATTCGTAGTCGATGGGCAGGGTGGGCAGGCCGTTGAGCTCCAGCCCGGCGGTGTGCCCGGCGATGTACTGATAGTAGCCCTGGGCGGCGATCATTGCGCCGTTGTCGCCGCAGAACTTGAGCTCCGGAAGGTAGACTTTGGCACCCAGCTTCTGTGCGCCGTCGTTGACGAGCTGTCGCAGCCGGCCATTGGCTGCGACACCGCCCGCCAGGCAGACCTGCTTCGCCCCGGTGTCGGCTGCGGCCAGGAGCAGTTTTTCGGCCAGGATGCCTGCGATGCGCTCCTGAAAGCTGGCGGCAAGGTCGGGCACGTTGACTTCCTCGCCCTTCATCTGGGCCTTGTTCACCTCGTTCAGCACGGCGGTCTTCAGGCCGGAGAAGCTGACGTTGTACTTGCCGTCCACATGGGGCACCGGCAGGCGGTAGGCCTTGGGGTCGCCGGTCTTAGCGGCGTTGGCAACGCTCGGCCCGCCGGGGTAGGGCAGACCCAGTGTTCGCGCCACCTTGTCAAAGGCTTCGCCCGCCGCATCGTCCACGGTGTGGCCGAGGATGTGGTAGTGGGTGTAGTCCTGCACTTCCACGATGTGGCTGTGGCCGCCGGAGGCCACCAGGCAGAGGAAGGGCGGCTTGAGCTCTGGATGGGTGAGGTAGAGCGCCGCGATGTGGCCGCGCAGATGATGCACCGGCACCAGCGGCTTGTTGGCCGAGTAGGTCAGCCCTTTGGCGAAGTTCACGCCCACGAGCACGGCCCCGATGAGGCCGGGCGCAAAGGTGACGGCCACGGCGTCCACGTCGTCGATGGTCTTGCCGGCATCCAGCAGGGCCTTTTTCACGGTGGCGCTGATGAACTCGCAGTGGCGGCGGCTGGCGATCTCCGGCACGACGCCGCCATACAGCGCCTGTTCTTTTACGCTGGTGGAGATGACGTTGCTCAGCAGGTGCCGGCCATCCTCCACCAGGGCTGCGGCAGTCTCGTCGCAGGTGGATTCGATTCCTAAAACGATCATAGTATCAATGGGCCTCCAGCCAGTTTTTGCCGGTGTGCACGTCGGTGCTCAGGGGCACGGCGTACTGCACACAGCCTTCCATCTCTTCCCGCAGGATGGCGGCGGCCTTTTCGGCCTCAGCCTCCGGTGCCTCCACGATGAGTTCATCGTGGACGGTCAGAATGAGACGGCTTTCCATTTTCTCGTCCCGCAGACGCCGCCAGACCCGCACCATGGCCAGCTTGATGACGTCGGCAGCCGTGCCCTGGATGGGTGTGTTGCGGGCCATCCGCTCGCCGCTGGCCCGGATGTTCCGGTTGGCACTGGTCAGCTCCGGCAGGGCGCGGCGGCGTCCGAACAGGGTGGAGACGTAGCCGCACGCCCGCGCGTCGGCGATGGTCTTGTCCATGTAGCCGCTCACCTTGGGGAACGCGGCCAGATAATTTTTGAGGAAGGCGTCTGCCTCTTTGACGGAGACGCCGATGTCCTTCGAGAGGCTGTAAGCGCCCTTGCCGTACATGATGCCGAAGTTGATGGCCTTGGCCGAAGAGCGGATGCGGGGCGTGACGGCCTCCAGCGGCAGGTTGTAGATCTTGGCGGCGGTGGAGCGGTGGATGTCCTCTCCGCTGCGGAAGGCCTGCTGCATGTGTTCGTCGCCGGTGATGTGGGCGAGGATGCGCAGCTCGATCTGGCTGTAATCGGCATCCACCAGCACACAGCCGGGCTTGGCGATGAAGTAGGCCCGCAGCTGGCTGCCCAGCTCAGTGCGGATGGGGATGTTCTGCAGGTTGGGATTGTCGGAGGAGAGACGGCCGGTGCGGGCTTCGGTCTGGTTGAAGCGGGTGTGGATGCGGCCATCCTCCGCGATGACCTTCAGCAGACCCTCCACGTAGGTGGAGTTCAGCTTCTGGTAGGCACGGTACTGCAAAATGTCCTCGACCAGCGGGTAATCCCGCAGGGACTCCAGCGTCTCGGCGTCGGTAGACCAGCCGCGCTGGGTCTTTTTGCCGTGGGGCAGGCCCATGGTGTCGAAGAGCATCTCGCCCAGCTGCTTGGGGCTGTTGGGGTTGAAGCTGGCGCTGCCCGTCTCCATGTGGATGCGGGTGAGGACGTCTTCCAGCTCCGAGCGCATCTTCACGCCGAACTTCTCGATGCCCTCTTTGTCCACGAGGATGCCGATGCGGGTCATGTCGGCCAGCACCTGCGCCAGCGGGAACTCGATGTCGTTGTAGAGGGAGTCTTCGTCCAGTGCGGTGATCTCTGCCTTCATCTTGGCGAACAGGTCGGCCAGCGCACCGGCGTCCGGCCACTTCTCACAGGTGAAAGCAGCGTCGGCGCGGTAGCTGATGATGAGCTCCGAGAGGTTGTACTTGGAAGCCGAGGCGTCCAGCAGATAGGCCGCCAGCTTGCCGTCCCAGACGATGCTGCTGCCCCAGCCGCCCGCAGCCATGGCGCGGGCGTAGAGCGGCGCGTTGTCGAAGACGTCAAGGGTGACGTCTTCGTTGTCCAGCAGGCGGAGCAGGTCTTCGGATTCCAGCGGGAAGACGGTCTTGCCCTGCACGGCATACCACGCGGCGGGCTGCAGCTCCACGATGCGGACGCCCTGCTTGCCCATGACAGCGGGCCGCGCGGCCACGAGGTAATGGCCCTTCGGCTCAGCGGGCAGAGCGGCAATTTCGGCTTCCGGCAGAGGCTCTGCCGGCGCTCTTTCCGGGTCGGCGGCGGGGGTGATGTCGCTTAGGCCGAAGCGGGCGATGAGGGAGTGGAGCTCCAGCTCCTGCATCAGCCGGACGGCTTCGGCCTTGTTGCCCTCGCCCACGGCATAGGCGCCCTCGGCGGTGTCGATGGGGGCGTCGGTGCGGATGGTGCCCAGCGTGTAGCTCAGCTCTGCCATGGCGCGGTCTTCGGCCAGATGCTCCCGCTGCTTGGGCTTGATGGTCTTGTCAGTGGTGTCGTCGAGGTGGGCGTAGACCCCCTCGAGACTGCCGTATTTCTGGATGAGGGTAAAGGCACTCTTCTCGCCGATGCCCTTCACGCCCGGGATGTTGTCGGAGGTGTCGCCCATCAGGCTCTTCACGTCGATGAGCTGGCGGGGCGTGACGCCGTATTTCTCCTTCACGGCGTCCACATCCATGGTGATGGTCTTGCTGCGGCCCAACGCCGTGGTAGCCAGCAGAACGGTGGTGGTGTCGCTGACCAGCTGTAAGCTGTCCCGGTCTCCGGTGGCAAGGAAGCAGTCGTCGCTGCGGGCGGCGCAGGCGGCGGCCAGTGTGCCGAGGATGTCGTCGGCTTCCCAGCCCTCGGCGGTCACTTCACGATAGCCCAGCAGGGCCAGAAGCTGCCGGATGACGGGCAGCTGGGCAGCCAGTTCGTCGGGCATCTTATGGCGGGTGGCCTTGTAGCCGTCGTACATCTTGTGGCGGAAGGTGGGGGCTTTGAGGTCGAAAGCCACAGCCACCTCGTCGGGCTCAGATTCTTTGAGCAGGGAGAGCAGGATATTCAGAAAGCCGAAAATGGCGTTGGTATAGCGGCCGTCTTTGGTGGTCAGCAGCTTGATGCCGTAAAAGGCACGGTTGGCGATGCTGTTGCCGTCAATGACCAGTAAACGCATAGCTTGTGGTCCTCCATTCCATAATTTCACATTCTATAGTATACCACAAAATAGAGCGGATGGGGGAGGGTTTGCACAAAAAAAGCCTCTCCCTTTGGGAGAGGTGTCACCGAAGGTGACGGAGAGGGCAAGCCCGTTGACAAACAGCTGCTGCACAGCGATGAGCAGGGCCTTTGACAGAGCGGTATTATCGCTGTGTTTGGGTGTCTCCGTCAGCAGCCTTGCCCTCTCAGGCGCTTGCGCGCCAGCTCTCCCAAAGGGAGAGCCTTTTGCGGCGGTCACTCCACCCTTATCGCCCCCACCGGGCAGGCGTTGGCGGCGTCCACGGCCAGCGGTACCTGGTCGGGCGGAATGTCGCCGGGGATGGCGACGGCCAGAGTCCCCTCCATCTGGTATACCTCGGGGCAGAGCCCGGCACACTGGGTGCAGCCGATGCAGAGTTCAGGGTCTACGAATGCTTTCATGTTGGTACTACCTCCATTCAAAATGAGAAAAAGGCGCTGAGAGCAGTGTGGCCCGGCGGAGCAGAAAATATGCTATAGGCTTTCGGGCGCAGATATGTTACAATAGAGCAGAATGAACAGGAGGGCAAGAGCATGAACATCCAGATATTCGGCACCACCAAGTGTTTCGATACCAAAAAGGCTCAGCGCTATTTCAAGGAGCGCGGCATCAAGTTCCAGATGATCGATTTGAAAGAAAAAGAGATGAGCCGGGGCGAGTTTGAAAATGTGTCCCGCGCTCTGGGCGGCTGGCAGGCGCTGGTAAATCCCAACGCCAAGGACAAGCAGACCCTCGCTCTGCTGGACGCGCTGGTGGACTGGCAGAAGGAAGACAAGCTCTTCGAGAACCAGCAGCTGTTCCGCACCCCCATCGTCCGCAATGGCCGTCAGGCCACCGTCGGCTACCAGCCCGACGTCTGGAAGAACTGGGAATAAGAAGCTGCTTTCATAACCACTGCACATACTCTGGCTATGAAAACAGCTTTTGAGCCAGTTTCACCAAAATAACACGGGCAGGGTTTTGCACCCTGCCCATGATTGTGGTATACTGTTTTTATCTGAAAAGTGAAACAACGCAGGAGACGATAACGATATGAAGATAGAAATGACCCCGGAAGAACACGCCCGGCTCCACCGCCGCCGCGGTCGGCAGGCCCTCGGGCTGGTCATCGCGGTGCTGGTGCTCATCGGCACGCTGACCGTGCTGCACGCAGGCGTGAACGCCGTGGCAAAGCTGTTTGACGATACGGCCCAGAAGCAGGAATACGAGGACAAGCTGGAAGGTCTGGTGCTGTTCGACCCTGTGCCTTTTGAGGGCATCGAGAACATCGACGACCTGACCCTCCGCGAGGCCGCTGTCTGGGGCTGTGTGTACAGCATCCAGGAGACCCAGGGCGGCTTCGACGGCTACAACACCGACCCCGATACCGAGCAGCTGCTCATCCCCTCGGTGGACGTGGACGCCTACCTCGCAAAGCTTGTCGGCCCCAGCTTCCGCATGACCCACAAGACCTTCGAGATGGAGGATATGACCATCGAGTTCGACGACACCACCCAGTGCTATAAGATCCCCATCACCGGCAGCGTGGGCAGTTACCGCGCCACCGTCACCAAGCTGTTCAAGAAGGACGGCCTCCTCCACGTCACCGTGGGCTACATCCCCAACCAGAACGCAACGGACAGCATCCTCACCGCCACCTCGGATACGCCGGTCAAGTACATGGACTATCTGTTCAGCCGCCAGAGCGGCAGCTGGTATCTCACCGGCCTGACCGAGAGCGAGACGAAGCCCGAGTCAACGGCGGCGTCCACTGCCTCCGAGCCTGCCATGATGGCAGACAGCGAGGTGCAGGACGCCATCCTCGCCACCGGCGGCGAAACGCCCGCTGACTCCGCAGCCGCGTCCTCGGAGGCCGCAGCCGCCAGCGAGGAAGCGGACAGCACCGCCGAAAGCGAAGCCGCCTCGGACGCAGGGCCGCAGGCCGAAAGCGCGGCCAGCGCGGCGGCGTAAAACGAATCACAAACAAAAACCGGGAAGCTCCCAGAGCTTCCCGGTTTTTGCATATCCGGAATTACTTCAAATCAAACCGCACGACCACCAGCCGATACCAGAGATACGGCACCATGTTCCATATCATCCACAATTCCATGAAAATATAATTCGGCAGATCGCGGAGGCGGAAGGGCCGCTTGCCCAGCTGGCCGTTTTTGAGCAAATCGAAGGCCTCACGCATTCCCTTGTCCCACGCCTCGCCGAAGCCCTGTTTGTGGAACTTGCAGCGTTTGAGCAGATAGCCCAGCGCCAGCGGAAGGAAGTTGAGGATGAGCATCAGCAGGGGCTCGTTCTTGAGGGGGAGAAGGATGCTGTTGCGGCCGCTCTGCTGGCTCTTGAAGGCGTTGTACCGCACCGCGCCGGTGCTGGCGCCGCAGATGTGGTAGCACTTTGCCGTGGGGCAGAGGACGTTCTTGTAGCCCGCGTTGTTGGCGCGCCAGCTGAGGTCCACGTCCTCGAAGTAGGCAAAAAAGTTTTCATCGAAGACGCCGATCTCGTCGAGGATGCTCTTGCGGTAGAGGGCTGCGCCGCCGCAGGCCGAGAAGATGCGCTTCTGCCTGGTGTACCGGCTGGCCCGGCGGCCGTCGCCGGTCTTGCAGGCAAAGCCCATCCATGTGACGTAATCGCCGGCGTCGTCGGCAAGCTCCCGGTCGAAGTGGCGGATCATAAGGCTCTGGACGGCAAAAATTTTCTCGTCGCTCTCGGCCACGCGGATGAGCTCGGCCAGCCACTGGGGCTCTGCAAAGGCGTCGTTGTTGAACAGCACCACGAACTCGCTTTTCGCCCGGGCGATGCCCTGATTGACGGCGTGGGAAAAGCCGGTGTTGGAGCCGTTCTCGATGAGCCGGAAGTTCGGGCGGCTGCAATAGCTGCGGGCCTGCTCAAGGCTCTCGTCGGTGGAGCCGTTATCCACCACGATAAGCTCGAAGTCCTGCTCCGTCTGGGCGTAGACCGATTCGATGGAGTCCTTGAGCCAGCCTTTGCCGTTGATGTTGGGGATGATGATGGTCGCTTTCATAGATTCTGTGCTCCTGCGCATTTTCTTCTAGCATACAAAAGACAGTATAACATATTTTGAAGAGATTGAAAATTCCCTCTTGACAAAAAAGATGATTTGAGTATTATTGTATTAAGCACTTAGCACGGCAACACAAGGAGATGAGACGATGGGCGAACGATTCGATATGAGCCGCCCCATCTACGCACAGATCGTGGAACGGCTCAAGGCAAAAATCCTGGCGGGCGTCTACCCGCCCGGCGGACATCTGGACTCGGTGCGTGACATGGCCGCAGCGGCAGGCGTCAACCCCAACACCATGCAGCGGGCGCTGGCCCAGCTGGAAGCAGAAGGGCTCGTCTACACCGAGCGGACCACGGGCCGCTTCGTCACCGAAGATACAGCCCTTTTGGAACAGCTGCGGGACGAGACAGCCCGCGCTATGACCGCCGAATATCTCGAGAAAATGCGCGGCATCGGCTACGGCCCGGCAGAGGCCGCAAAGCTTATGACGGGCTGGGAAACAAAGGAGAGTGATTCAAATGAATGAGCTTTTAACTTGTGAGGGCCTGACGAAATCTTACCAGAAGGGGACGAACGCCCTCGACGGCATCGAGCTGCACATCGGCTTTGGCCGCATCGTGGGCCTGCTTGGCCCCAACGGCAGCGGCAAGACCACCCTCATCAAACTGGCGAACGGCCTCTTGCAGCCCACGGCGGGCAGCATCCGAATCGCGGGCATGGACCCCGGCCCGGATACGAAAGCCATCGTCTCCTATCTGCCGGACGCCGCATGGCTGCCCGACTGGATGCGGGTGGAGCAGCTGGTGGAGATGTTCCGGGATTTCTACGCCGACTTCGACCCCGCCAAGGCGAATGAGATGCTGGAAAAGCTGGAGCTTTCGCCCAAAGCACCCCTCAAGAGCCTTTCCAAGGGCAACAAGGAGAAAGTCCAGCTCATCCTTGCCATGAGCCGGAATGCCCGGCTCTATTTGCTGGATGAACCCATCGGCGGCGTGGACCCGGCGGCGCGGGACTACATCCTGAACACCATCCTCACCAACTACAGCCGGGACGCCTCGGTCATCATCTCCACCCACCTCATCGAGGACGTGGAGCCGGTGCTGGATGAGGCTGTGTTCCTGAAGAACGGCAGAATTTTCGCCCACCGCTCGGTGGATGAGCTCCGCGAGACCGAGGGCATGAGTGTGGATGCATATTTCCGGGAGGTATTCAAATGCTGAAAAAGTTACTGAAATATGAGTTCCGGGCCACCGCCCGCACCTACGGCGGAATGTATCTGGCCCTGCTGGCGGCGTCGGTGCTCTTTGGCGGGTCCCTCTGGAGATGGAACAGCACCAATAGTGATGCCTATTCGACTCTCGTGGGCCTGCTGAGCCTTGTCTACACCGGCGTCATCATCGGCACCGTGGTCGTCACCATCATGACCATCGTGCAGCGGTTCTACCGCAACCTGCTGGGCCGGGAGGGCTATCTGATGCACACCCTGCCGGTGACGGAAACACAGCTTGTGACCTCGAAGCTCATCTCCAGCACCGTGTGGAGCCTGTGCAGCATCCTCGCAGCCTGCCTTTCCTTCGGTATTCTGGCTGTCCTGATGATGGCGGATATGGACCTGCTTGAGCAGCTGCCGCTGATGTGGTCGGGCATCCGGGAGGCATTCGCCCGCTGTAACATGGAGTTCTGGGAGGCGCTGGCTTTCAGCGGCGTCGTCAGCTTCGTGCGGATGGTCAGCGCCATCGCCTGCATCTATGCTGCCTGCATGGTGGGACATCAGTTCAAGAACCACCCCGCGCTGGCGGGCATCCTGAGCTTCTTTGTCATGCAGTATCTGCAGGGCTGGCTCGAAAAGCTGCTCCAGATCGGCACCGGCGTCTACGAGACGGCCATCTATAGCATCGTAGGCGATGTGGGCAGCATCGAGACTACCGTCTCGGCTCTGGGCTACATGGGGAGCGCGATGGTCACGCTGGGCATCGCGGTGGCGTTCGGCGTCTTCTGGTTCGGGCTGACGGTCTGGCTGATGCGAAACAAACTCAACCTCGAGTGATGAAACGTGAAAAAATCTGACGGAAAATTTTGAAATTCCCTCTTGACTTTACACGGATAAAGTGTATAATGCAATCAAACCGATGAGGCGGAAGAGAACCTGCAGAGCGCATCTTCAGTGAGCCCGGACAGTGAAAACGGGCGAGAGCGGGGCAGAGATTCGTGGGCCGCCGAGGGCCGGGCAAACGAGGCAGAGCCTCCAGTAGCTTGGGACGGAAGCCTCCGTTACAGGGCAGGGGAGTGTTGGCTCTCCGTGAGGGGCTCTGCAGCCAGAAGCTGGTTTGGGCAGAGCAAACAAGGTGGCACCGCAGAATCGTATTTTCGATCCTGTCCTTGTGGATGAACACACAGGGACGGGATCTTTTGTTACCATAAAAAGGCCCGTTCCGCAAGTGGAGCGGGTCTTTTTTACTGCCGCCCGCTCCAGGGAAGGAGCAACCGCTATGAAAACCATGATCTCCCGCCGCAATTTCCTCAAGGCCGCTCTGGGCGCTGCCGCTGTCTCTGCATTCAGCCTGACCGGCTGCGGCGGCTCGGCCTCGTCCGCTGCCTCCAGCTCTGCCGCGTCGTCGGCAGAAGCGGGCCAGACCTTCAAGGTGGGCATCGTCAACTATGTGGACCATGCCTCTCTGAATCAGATCGTCGCTTCCGTTGAGAGCCGTCTGGATGAGGTGGGCAAGGAAAAGGGCGTGACCTTTGATTATGCCGACTACTACGCCAACGCGCAGGCCGACCAGACCAACCTGAACCAGATCGGTGCCGACCTTGTGGCCGATGACGTGGACGTCATCGTGGCCGTGGCTACCCCCACCGCCGCCACCATGCTGGCTTCGGTCGAGGATACCGACATCTCTGTTGTCTACTCTGCGGTCACCGACCCGGTCTCTGCCGGTTTTGACGGCGAGGAGAACATCACCGGCACTTCCGATGCCCTGAACACCGACGCCATCATGAACCTCATCCTGGCCGTCGACCCGGATATTGACACCATCGGCCTGCTGTACGACCTGAGCCAGGATGCTTCCACCCAGGCCATCGCAGATGCCAAGGCATTCTGCGACAGCAAGGGCATCAAATACATTGAAAAGAACGGCACCACCACCGCCGAAGTTCAGATGGCGGCCGAAGCCCTCGTTGCAGCCGGGGTCAAGGCCGTGTTCACCCCGACCGACAACACCGTGATGACCGCGGAGCTGTCCATCTACGAGACCTTTACCGATGCCGGGATCCTGCACTTCACTGGTGCCGACAGCTTCGCGCTGAACGGTGCATTCGTGGGCTACGGCGTCGATTACGTCCAGCTGGGCGAGGCCACCGCCGATATGGTGGTGGAGCTGCTCTGCGAGGGCAAGACCACCGCCGACCTGCCTTACCAGACCTTCGACAACGGCATTGTGACCATCAATACAGAGACGGCCGCAGCATTGGGCATGGATGATAAGACTTTGGACATGATCAAGGAAGCCTTCAAGCCCTACTGCACCGAGATCGTGCAAGTGACCACGCAGGAGAACTTCTAAAATGATAAACCGGTAGCAGCCGGACACAAAGGGTAGGTTATCCGTTTGTGCAACCTCTCCGTCATTGCTTTGCAATGCCACCTCTCCTTGTAGGAGAGGCTCTGGCGAAGAGAGAACGTTTTTCGCTTTGCCAAGGGCTCCCCTACCAGGGGAGCTGTCGAACGAAGTGAGACGGAGAGGTTGTAGGAAGGAGAGCCTGCCCTTTGGGAGGATAAATACATTCTAACTAAAGGAGTACACACCATGCTGGCGAGTATCTTTTCGCTCAACGTGATCCAGACCGCGCTGGAATTGGGCTGCATCTACGCCCTCGTTGCGCTGGCTCTGTTCTTGAGCTATTCCATCCTGAACATTGCAGACCTGTCCACCGACGGCTGCTTCACGCTGGGCTGCGCGGTGGCCTGCCAGGTCGCACTGACCGGCCACCCCTTTCTGGCTCTGCTGGCAGCGATGGCGGCCGGTGTGTGCTCCGGTTTCATCACAGCCTTTTTGCAGACCCGCCTCGGCGTCGAGAGCATCATGGCGGGCATCATCGTGAACACCGGCCTTTATACCATCAATCTGGCGGTCATGGGCTTTTCGTCCACGCTGTCGCTGGTCAAGACGGACACGGTCTTCTCGCTGGCCAAAACAGCGCTGGCCTTTACGGGCGGCTGGTATAAGCTGGTGCTGGCCGTGGTGGTCATCGCGCTGGCCGGTGCCGGGATGGTGGGCTTTCTGGGCACCCGGCTGGGCCTGTCCATCCGGGCGACCGGCGACAACGCCGCCATGGTGCGGGCGTCCAGCATCAATCCGGCCTTTACCATCACGGTGGGCCTGTGTATCTCCGGTGCGCTGACGGCTCTTTCCGGCGGTCTGCTGGCCCAGTACCAGAAGAGCTGCGATATCAACGTGGGCACCGGCATGGTGACCATCGCACTGGCCTCCCTCATCATCGGCGAGACGTTGGTGGGCAAGCGCACCATGGTGCGCCGGGTGCTGGGCGTCGTGTTCGGCAGCTGCCTGTACCGCTTCATTGTGGCGGTGGCCCTGCGCTTCAATGTTCCGGCGGCCGCCATGAAGCTGGTGTCGGCCCTCATCGTAGCCATTGCCATCTCGATGCCGGCCATCCAGAACCGCCTGGCCTTTGAAAAGCGGAAGCATGCAGCCCAGAAGAAGGAGGCGGTCTGAGATGGAAATGCTGGAACTGAACGACCTGCACAAGACCTTCAACCCCGGCACGGTCAATGAAAAGGTGGCCCTGAACGGCGTCAGCCTCCGGATGGAAGCGGGCGACTTCGCCACCATCGTCGGCTCGAACGGTGCAGGCAAATCCACCCTGTTCAACGCCATTACGGGCGGCTTCATCGCCGACGAGGGCAGCATCACGCTGGGCGGGCAGGACATCACCTTCACCCCGGAATTTGAGCGCAGCCGGGTCATCGGCCACCTCTTCCAGGACCCGCTCAAGGGCACCGCCCCGAACATGACCATCGAAGAGAATCTGGCGCTGGCCTATCTCCGCGCAGGCACGGCCCCCCACGCCATCTTCTCCCGCATCTCCCGGAAGGATAAGGCTCTGTTCCGCGAAAAGCTGGCCCTGCTGGATATGGGGCTGGAAGACCGGATGAAGCAGCCGGTGGGCCTGCTCTCCGGCGGACAGCGTCAGGCGCTGACGCTGCTGATGGCGACCCTTGTTACCCCGAAGCTGCTCCTGCTCGACGAGCACACCGCCGCGCTGGACCCCGCCACCGCCGAAAAGGTGCTGGAACTGACCCAGAGCATCGTGGCGGAAAAGAAGATCACCTGCCTGATGGTCACCCACAACATGCACCAGGCACTGGAGCTGGGCAACCGCACCCTGATGATGGATGCGGGCCGCGTCGTCTTCGACGTCAAGGGCGAGGAGCGCAGCCGGATGACCGTGGACGACCTGCTCGAAAAGTTCCGTGAGAATGCGGGCAAGGCCCTCGACAATGACCGCATCCTGCTCAGCAAGGTGGAAGCGAACAACTGAAAAGAAACTCAAAATGCCTTGTCTGGACCCGAAACCGTGTCAGACAGGGTGTTTTTGATACAACAAGGAGAAAACGAGATGAAAATAACGATCCGTACCCCGCAAATGCAGGATTATGACCGATTTTCTGCTATTATGGATCAGGTGCAGCAGATGCATGTCGAGTGGCGGCCGGATGTCTACAAACCGGCTAGTCCGTTGATCACAAAAGGGTCGTTTGCTGAGCTCCTGAAAGGGGACAGCTGGTATATTGCCGAGACGGACGGCATCGTTGTTGGTGTTCTGGAAGTCTTCAAGCGCCATGTGGAAGGCCCGGCGCAGGTAACAAAGGATGTTTTGTTCGTCAGTACCATGGCGGTGGAGGAAGCGTACAGGGGCAAAGGCATCGGCCACCAGTTCTTTGAAAAAGTGAAGCAGCTCAAGGCGGAAAAGGGATGTGACACCATCGAGCTGCAGGTGAACGCCAGAAATAAAAAGGCGTATGAGATGTACCGGAACTACGGCTTTACGGAAAAGTCCATCAATATGGAACTGAAATAAGCAACAAAAAGAACAGCGCGTTCCAGCCAGCTGGCTGGAACGCGCTGTTCTTTTTAATGCAATATACTGAAAACTCAGAACTTACTTCACATACTCAACGGTGTACTCGAAGCCATACTCTTCCTGCAGCTTCTTGACGGCAGGCTCGCAGTCCTCGATGAAGCTGGGTGCATAGACGGAAGCACCGTTGTGGTCCTTCTTGTAGTCCTCGACGATCTGCTGCAGCTTTGCCCAGCCCTCGTTGGCCTTGGCCTGATCGACGGTGTCGGGGAAGTTGATGATGAATTCGCGGTGCTGCGGAATACGAGCTTTCATAAGTGATATCTCCTTATAACAGTTTGGATTTTCAGAGTTGATCTATACAGAAGCTGATGTAAACTTCAGCTTTTGCAGGTGAAATGATGGGGTACAACCTCTCAGGCGCTTCGCGCCAGCTCCCCTAAATAGGGGAGCCACTGGCGAGTCGGTAGCGGTCGTACTGGACGAGCGAAGTTTTTCGCTTCCGGGAACGACCGGGCTCCGCTGTCGAGATTCATAACAGTAATACAAATGCCGCTGCCAATGAGGACAGGGCCCGGTGCTTTGCGCCCAATTGGGCCCAAGCGAACAGCAGAACTTACCCGGCCTGCCAATGGCTCCCCTACCAGGGGAGCTGGCATCGCGAAGCGATGACTGAGAGGTTGTACGGCGTTAAACTTTACAACTGGTAGACCCGCCTTGCATTCTCAGCGGTCTGCCGGAACACTTCCTCGGTGGAAACTCCCTTGACCTGTGCGATGGATTCGCCCACATAGCGGATGAGCGAGCTGTCGCAGCGGGTGCCGCGCACAGGCTCCGGGGCCATGTAGGGGCAGTCCGTTTCCAGAACGAGCTGTTCCAGCGGCAGGGCCGCGATGGCTTTGGCGGCCCGCTTGGCCCCTTTGAAGGTACAGGCTCCGCCGAAGCCGAAATAGAGTCCCTGCTTTGCCAGCCAGAGTGCATCGTCGGCACTGCCGGAATAGCAGTGCACGATGCCCTTGGGCTGGTAGCGTTTCAGCAGGGCGTAGACGTCGGCGTGGGCGTTGCGGTCGTGCACGATGATGGGCTTGTCCAGTTCCAGCGCCAGCCGGATCTCGGCCTCAAACAGGGCCAGCTGGGCGTCCTTTGGCACCGGCCAGTGATAGTCCAGCCCGCATTCGCCCACGGCCACCACCTTCGGGTCGTCGTAGTAAGGGGCCAGCGCCCGCATCTCTGCGGCCCAGTCGCCGCCGTAGACCGACACCGTGGGGGCCGGGCCGTCCGCGCCGCAGTCCTCCGGGGCCAGCAGGCTTTCCGGATGGATGCCGATGGCGGCCACGACCCACGGATACCGGTGGGCCAGCTCCAGCACACGGGGGGCATCCCCGGAGTGGGTGGCCTGCTCGCAGACGCCGACCACGCCCTTTGCGGGCAGGCTGTCCAGCAGGGCGAAGCGGTCGGCATCGAAGGCATGGGCGCTGTAATGGGCGTGGGTGTCAAAGATGGGGCCGGTCATAGCTTCTCCTTCTGGGCAGGGGCCTTGTTTACCAGCCAGATGCCCACGCACACGAACAGCAGCGCCGCCAGATACTGCCAGCGGAACAGCGGTTCGCCGTTGAGCACCGCACTGAGCAGCACATTGACCACCGGATTGACGAAACCAAAGATAGCGATGCGGCTGACCGGGTTGTTTTTCATCAGCAGCGCCCACAGGATATAGCCTGCGCCGCAGATGAAGGCAAGATACAGCATAACCAGCACCGCCAGCGCACCTTGTACATGCAGCCGACCGCCCATAACGGTGCCCAGCACAAACAGCGCCAGACCGCCCACAAACAGGTTCAGAAAGCAGACGGCAAAGCTATCAGCCTTTTTGGTGACCGACTTGTTCCACGGGCCGGACAGGGTAAAGATGACGGTGGCTGCCATCATGCAGAACACGCCCCAGCCGCTGCCGCTGCCATGGTTGCCGATGGTGCCGATAAGCACACCTGCAAAGCCGATGGCGCAGCCCAGGGTCTTGGCGGGGGTCATGCGGTCCGCATTGCCGTAAATAAAGTGGGCAAAGATGACGCCTAAAAAACTCTGGGTGCTGTTCAGGATGCCGCCAAAGGCACCGGTGAGCATCGCCACGGCGATGTAGTAGAACGCATACTGCGTGGTGGTCTGCCACAGACCCAGCGCACAACACTCTGCCGCCACCTTGCCCCGGGGGAAATGCGGCGCATGTCCCTGCAGCAGGATGCTGCCCAGCAGCACCAGCACACTGCCCAGCATGAACCGCACTCCCGCAAAGCAGAAGATGGAAGCCGTGTTAGCGGGGTCGATGGAGAACAGTCGGTAGCCCAGTTTTATGAACGGAAAGGCCGAGCCCCACAGGACATTGCAGAGGATCGCCAGCAGCACAGCGCACACGGGTGTGCCAAAGATCTTATCCAGCTTTGTGGCGCGGACAGCAGAATTGATAGACATGATCTTCCTTTCTTAGTGGATGCGGGAACCCACGGGGGTGTCCTCGCCGTAGAAGGCGATGGAGCAGCCGCCGTCAGCGGTGTCGGCAGCAAAGATCATGCCCTCGCTGACATACTTGCCCTTCATCATCGGGCGGGGGGCCAGATTGGCCACGATGCCGATCTTTTTGCCGATGAGGTCTTCCGGCTTGAACCACTTGGCAATGCCGGACAGGATGCAGCGCTCGCGCTCGCCGTCGAAGACGGTCAGATGGAGCAGCTTCTTGCTCTCCTTCAGGTTCTCGCAGGCACGGACTTCGGCCACGCGCAGCTCCACCTTGCAGAAGTCATCGAATGCGATCTCCGGCTCGTGGGTGAAGTCCACGCCGCTCTCCTCCGCAGCAGCGGGGGCGTTCTTGGCGGCTTCGGCCTCGGCTTTGGCCTTGTTGGCAGCCTCGGCAGCGGCCTTGCGCTTCTCGTCCTCTTCCTTCAGGTGGGCAATCTCCTTGGCCACGTCGATGCGGGGGAAGAGCGCGTCGCCCTTGTGGACGGTGTAGGTCTCCTGTGCGCCGTAGACGGTCTTGCTCAGGTCGAGCGCAGAAGCGTCCAGACCCAGCTGATCCATCATCTTGGGGGCAGTGGAAGGCAGGTAAGCGTTCAGCAGGATGCCGGTCACGCGCAGTGCCTCGCACAGGTGATAGAGCACGCTCTCCAGCCGCTCCTTGTTGGCCTCGTCCTTGGCCAATGCCCAGGGCGCAGTCTCGTCGATGTATTTGTTGGCGCGCTGGATGACGGCGAAGATCTCCATCAGCGCCTGCGGGATGGTCAGGTTGTCCATGTCGGCGGTGACTTTGGCGGTCAGGCCGTTGATCAGGCCTTCCAGCTCCGCGTCGATGGCCTCGGTGCCCGCCACATTGCGGACGGTGCCGCCGAAATACTTTTCGCACATGGCGACGGTGCGGCTGAGCAGGTTGCCCAGGTCGTTGGCCAGGTCGCTGTTGATGCGGTTGATGAGGGCCTCGTTGGTGAACATGCCGTCGTTGCCGAACGGGATCTCACGCAGCAGGAAGTAGCGGATGGCGTCCACGCCGTAGCGGTTGCAGAGAATGACGGGGTCCACGACATTGCCCACCGATTTGGACATCTTGCCGCCGTTCATCAGCAGCCAGCCGTGGCCGAAGACGCGCTTGGGCAGCGGCAGATCCAGAGCCATCAGCATGGCGGGCCACAGGATAGTGTGGAAGCGCAGGATCTCCTTGCCGACCATGTGCAGGTCAGCCGGCCAGAACTTGTCGTAATCGTGGTAGGTCTCGTTGCCGTAGCCAAGCGCGGAGATATAGTTGCTCAGTGCATCGACCCAGACGTACATGGTGTGCTTGGGGTCGAAGGGAACCGGGATGCCCCACTTGACGGAGGTGCGGGAGACGCAGGTATCCTGCAGGCCCTGATTGATGAAGGCGATCATCTCGTTTTTGCGGCTCTCCGGCTGGATGAACTGGGGGTTCTCCTCGTAGAGCTTCAGCAGGCGGTCGGCATACTTGCTGGTCTTGAAGAAATAGGCTTCCTCGTGGGCATCGTAGACCTCACGGCCGCAGTCGGGGCACTTGCCGTCCACGAGCTGGCTGTCGGTCCAGAAGCTCTCGCAGGGCTTGCAGTAGTGGCCGATGTACT